>ERZ1292623.3731-Hain-H51-01um-R1-3731-length-12846-cov-6_pt1 | contig 12846 bp, 12 predicted proteins | sample MGYA00564398_ERZ1292623 | MGnify/ENA primary metagenome ERZ1292623 (study PRJEB36523, sample SAMEA6512633) | groundwater metagenome | collected 2019-01-07 | study: AquaDiva: Metagenomics assemblies of 32 groundwater samples | reverse complement strand
TGCGAAGTCAGGGGTTCTGCTCGAAATGGGTTCTGACTTTTTCAAACAAACACCAAATTTGATATAAATGAACATGAACCACGAACGTCAAAACGTGCACAGAGGTAAACACCCTGCGCTCTCTGGCGCAGGATCAAGCTGGCAAAGAGGTATGTTAACCACGAGCGACCCGCGGGGTTTAACACCCCGCGGGGGCGCAACTGAGTTTACTCGGCGGGGGAGAATGCATTTTGAAAAAAGGGGAAAGGCATTTTTTCCTTCGGGGGTTCTGCCTTTCAGGCAAGGGCGGCGCAGTAAAATGCGTGCGGCGTCAGCGAGTTTCTTATTTTGCGTCTATCAACACCCAAGCTCATGACGCCCGTCATATCAAGTTAAAATTGCGATATGGGTTTCAGGAAATTGTTTGTCGCTTCATTAGCCGTCGCCGTGCTATTCCCGGCGCTTACATCTGCTGCGACCATCGCCGAACTCCAAACGCAGATACAGGTGCTCATGGCACGAATCGCTGCGCTGCAAGCGCAGGCAAATACGGCCGCATTAAGTTCATCGGCTAACGCGACGCAGTGCCCGAACCTATCGCGCAACCTCTCTCGCGGTTCGCGAGGAAGTGATGTAACGCAACTGCAACAATTTCTCATTGTACGCGGGCATCTTGCCGCCGACAATGACAGTGGGTACTTTGGTACGCTCACCGAAGCGGCAGTCAAACAATTCCAGTGCAAAAGCATGAGTATTTGCTCCGGCTCTCCATCCTCCAGTGGCTACGGTGCTGTGGGGCCGAGGACACGAGCGGCAATCACCAACAAATGCAAAACCGCGGCCGTGCAAACGCCACAGCCCTACACGCCACCAGTTGCCGTCACGTCCGTGCCGACGACACCAGCCCCCCCATACGTCCCTCCGACCACCACGAACACAAATCCCGCCACTCCCGCATCAGCGACCTGCACGCCGCTTCCATCGCAAACACAAACCATCAGCTGTCCTGCAGGACAAACTGGCTCCATCACACAAACGCGCACATCAAGTTGCGTGGTAGGTACAATGAGTCCGACATGGGGAGCGTGGCAAACGACGAGCAGTACATGCAAATCGGTTAATGAAACAAGAGATGTATATCCACAAACGTACTATGCGGGGTCGGGCACATGGACGAGTGCGTTACAGCAGGCGGTCAATACAGCGAGTGCAAGCGTGACCAAGACCGTATTCCTTAAAAATGGAATATACACGCTCGACCAGCAGCTCTGGATTCCAGATGGCGTGAATCTCATCGGTGAATCAAGAAATGGCGCGGTCGTTTCATTCAGGGGAAACGGTGGCATCTATATAATGACAGGAAGTGGTACAGCGCTACAGCATCTAACCGTTGATTGCAACAACGTGCCTCAAAGTAGCGGCATTCTCATTCATGGGTTCGACAACGATTTCAAACATGATGTGCGCGTGAGTGATGTGCATGTGCAGAATTGTCCATACCAAGGTATTTCTCTGCAGTACGCGCATAATGCCATAGTCGATTCTGTCGAGACTAACAACAACGGGAATCGTGGCATTAATGTGAGTGCGTTCAGTCACGACAATATATTCAGGAATATTTCCGGTCACGAAAACGCGAAGACAGAAGTGTTGTTTGGTCATGGCAGTTACAACAATACGTTGTCAGATTCGGTGCTCTCTGATTCGTATATGGCCGGTATCTGGATCCATACGGGCGCTCATGGTAATACTGTGCGAAACGTTACGATTCGTTCACCACATTTGGGCGAGTACGTGTATGGCGTGGTTTTGTGGGACACGTACGATAACGTTCTCACTGACATAATAATCGAAGGATTCAAGCACGGCGTTCTTGTACGAGCATCGGACCAAGCGTCGGAGTTACCCATCATTCCAGATAACACGACGCGAAACGCGCTCTCAAACATCGTGATCACCGGAGATAGATCAAGTAACGCCGTTGGCGTGGAATTGAACGTGCTCAAATCGACGGGTGGCAGGGGACAATTTTACGTAATTGGGAATACATTCTCGAATATCAGCGCTAACAATGTAACCAAGATAGCGACGGCGGTATCCGAGATGAACACCTCGAGTGATATTCATGGCAATACATTTCAAGACATGACGACCTCGGCCCCTTACGATTTTGGACTGTATACCGATAATACGTGGCCGCAGGTTCAGCCGCCTTCAGGCCTCGCTGCCGTTTGCACTGGCGGAAACGTACAGCTTTCGTGGACACCGGTAACTGGAGCGACAAGTTACGGAATCCGGATTCATGTTCCGGGCAGCAGCGATTTTCAGACGCTCGTCAACTGGTTCACGGGCGGTACCGCGTATACGGCAAGTGTTGTACCTGGTACCACATACGAATGGTGGATACACGCGAATAATTCGACAAGCAATCTCGGCGCCTACACAAATGGTCCAATGTTCACATGTCAATAGCAGTACACTGCGATCAGAAACTAATCCGCACATTTAGGAGTATCCCCAGAGAACCGCATGCAATGACTAACACATATTCCTCCCCGCCATCATCAAGCTCCTCCAAACCGCACTCCTTTTGCTGCAACTCGCACAGGGACTGAATACTCCACCAGCACTTAAACTATGGAATTAGGACGCGACACTTCCTAATTTCCATCGAGCCAACGGCTCGAATACCAGGTGTGTGAGCCGTTCACATTTATGCGCCGCCCCTGCCCAACGGGTAGAACCCCGAAGAAAACGCCCTTCCCTTTTTGGAAATGCGCATTCACCCTCGCCGAATCAGAAATGCATGGAGCGTTTTCTTCGGGGTTGCCGCCGCTTGCGGCGGCGGGCGGCTTCCAGTGTTAGCACGCGCTCCGCGCGTAGCTTGTTGGAACGCAATACAGCGCACGCGGCGCGTGGGAATCAGATCGGATTCCGTTTGAAGTGGGTTCTGACTTTCTGGTACAATCTCCAAACGTAGTTGTTGATACAGAAAAATGGCGCTATCATGCCGGCATGGCAACCACCAAATGCCCCATTTGTCAAAAGGAGGTGAACGTCAGCGATACGTATCATTGCCCCAAGGACGGATTCCTTTTTTGCAAGAAACACGCCACCGGCGGAGCGTTTTCAGGAACGTTGTGTCCCAAGTGCCACAGGCCAGTGAGTTGAGCTGTATGACCCGCCTTAGACATCGGGAAGATGTGCGCGGCGGGAGTGGCTATGCACAACGATGATAAAAAAAGCACTGGGTTTGAGGTAACGCTTCCTTCGCAGCAGCGTGGCACTATCGTCTCGAATCAAGGAGTAACGATGAGTCTCAAGAGCGGCCAGGCGATACATGGGAATGCCGTTGGAGGAGACATCGTCTACCTCCTCATCGATTGCTCGACGAGCATGGCGGAGGAGAACAAGCTCGAGCACGCGAAGAAGGGCGCGCTTGATTTCGCGAAACAGGCGCGCGAGAAAGGATACGCTATCGGACTCATCAAATTCGCTTTTGAGGCCGAGGAGGTATGCGCGCCGCTGAAAGACATCGCGCGACTTGCAGGACATTTTGAGACGGTGCATGCGATGGGGAATACCAACATGGCCGCTGCGCTCGCGCTTGCATGTGAGAAGCTGAAAAATACGATCGGGAATCGCGTCGCGGTCCTCGTTACCGACGGGGAGCCGACGGAGGGCGAGCCGAATCCTGTTGATGCGACCTTGCGGGAAGCGGCGCGCATGCGCGAGTACGGGATCGATATCATCACCATAGGGACCGATGATGCTGACGAGGGGTTCTTGCGCCGAATTGCGACGCGCGACGATCTCGCGGTCATGGTCGAGCGCACGCAGCTTGAACGTGGCGTGAGTTCGCTCGTAAAAATGCTCCCCGAGCCCCGCTAGCGGCACGGCGACGCGTCCGAGTCCTTGATAACAGAACACTATGGCGGAGTGGAAGGATGATTTTTACAAGGTGTTGCAAGTCCATCCTTCGGCGGAGCCGGAGGTCATCGAGGGTGCGTTCAAGAAGCTTGCGTTCAAGTATCACGATACTGGTGCGGGGGACGCTGCGCGCATGGCGGCCATCAATAATGCATACGAAGTGCTGCGGGATCCGGTGAAGCGCAAAGCGTACGACGCATGGCACCAGGCGAATTTTAGTGGAGGCAGCGCAAACGCACGTGCGGGAATGGGGGGAGGAGCGTCTCCTCCGCCGCAGCCTGCGGTTGATCCGGCGCAGCTGCGCTTCGAGGCCGTCATGCCCGGCGAGATACAACAAAGCTTCTTCGTGGTCCGGAATGTCGGAGGAACTCCAAGCGATCACGACATCCAATTCTCCGTCCAGGCTTCGGATACATGGATACGTGTCGTCCGCTATGATTCGTTGGGATTTCGGGAACCATTCCCCCTGCGCGTGGAAGTAGAAGCGGTGGGGGAGAAATGGAACACGGCTTATATCGGATACATCATCGTCGGCCTGGACAATGAAAAGACGCGCGTTGATGTGGAATTGCGCACGAGTGCCATCACCGCGCGCGTGGTCTTCCTCTGGCTCGGGCAGTTCACGCTCTGGCTCGGCAGGTGGCTCAAGAAATTACTTCTCATGCCGTTTCTTCGAGGCGTCAAAAAGATATTTTCAGGATTGTTTCGCCACAAAAAGAAACTTATCGCGGTCGCACTCGTCGTCCTTTGGTTCATGGCGGATGCGGGCGTTCTCGATTCTGTCTTCCAGTCGGCGGCGTATCAGGGTGCGCGGTCGTTCATTGTCGAGCGATATCGTTCGTTCGCCGAGTCGTTCATGCCGGCATTCGAGCGCGACTTGGAATTGGAGATGTCGGGAGATGATGTACGGGCGCTCCAAGACCGTCTACGTGCCGAAGGAGTATACGACGGTCCCACTACGGGCTATTTCGGACCTGAAACGTTCGAGGGAGTGAAGAAATACCAAACGAAATACGGTATCGAGCCAACTGGTTTTATGGGACCGCAGACGAGGGCGGCGCTCAAAGGCGAGAATCCCGCGCCTGCGCAGGCGCCTTCGAGCGACGCACTAGGGTCGCACACTTCAGTCGCTAGTGAGGATATTGAGGGGAGTTGGTGGGGAACATGGGAAATGGCTAACGACTCGGGGACGTTCGAACTCCAGATCGAATCGAACCCCGATGGGACGTTTACGGGCGTCGGGAGTGATATTGCTCCGAGCATAGAGCCTTTTGCCATCACCGGATCATTCTTCGGCACGACGATATCATTCCATAAATATTATTCGGATCGGAAGGTTCTCTATGAAGGCACCGTTACTGGGAACACGGCACGTGGTACTTGGAGCTACGATTCCCAGGGAGAAAACGGCACGTGGTCCATGACGCGGTAGCGAATGAGTATGGTGAGCAAGGTATACTGCAAGAATGCATGTTGACGCCAGCGCAGTAAAGCGTTTCTTTCAGTACACAAGCATCGGCATTTCAACTTTCGCACTTGATCTCGCGCTTCTCTTCCTGTTCACCGATTACCTCGGCATTTATTACGTGCTCTCAGCCGGTATTGCTTTTGTTGTCGCGGTTTCTTTCAATTACGCGCTTTCTCGTCGGTTCGTCTTTACGGGCACACTGCGCTCCGTACATGGGGGGTACGTTATCTTTCTTCTTATCGCCGGCGTCGGCCTTGTGCTTGTCATGGGCCTCATGTATGTCTGCGTCGATGTGCTGGGCTTCAATTACATCCTAAGCCGCATCTTCATCGCGGGCGTCGTCGGTTTCTGGACGTACTTCATGAACCTCTACATGAATTTTCGCGTGGCAGGGAAATAGGGAAAGACTTGCGCTGCGAGTCGAGGCACGCATGCTATCATTCGCCGCAATGCGGCTGAAAAGCATCAACGCGTACGCCGTATTCGCGACGACGATATTCTTAAGCGCATTCCTCCTCTTCCAGATACAGCCGATCGCGGGGAAGCTCCTCTTGCCGTGGTTCGGCGGCTCGTCCTCGGTATGGGCGACGAGCATGCTGTTCTTCACCAGCGTCCTGTTCCTCGGATATCTCTACGCGTATCTCATCACGCGCAGGAGCGTCGAGGTGCAGATACGGATCCATCTCGCGGCTATCGCGCTTGGTGGGATCGCCGCACTCACGTCGCTCTTCGGCTGGGGCTCCCTCTTTCCGTCGCTCGTCTGGACGATCGGAAGCCACGCCGCGCCCGCGGCGAAGACGCTTCTCGCGCTCTTCTCGGGAGTCGGCATCCCGTACTTCCTCCTCTCGACGACGGGCCCTTTGCTGCAACATTGGTACGGCGTCTCCGCGCAGAAGGAACCATACAAGCTCTATGCCATCTCCAACGCCGGCTCGCTTCTCGCGCTCGCGAGCTATCCGTTCTTCATCGAGCCGTACACGCGGCTTTCCGGACAGGAGACCGTCTGGATGATCCTCTTCCTCGTCTTTCTCGGCCTCCTCGGCCTCATCAGCCTCCGTTTCGTGCGCAGCGCGGGCGCGTCAAGCATCCGAGAGGACGCATCTCCTATGCCGATCTCGCGCACCGGTCTCTGGATAGCGTACGCGGCGCTTCCGGCGTTCCTCCTCATCGCGACGACGACGGAGATCACGCAGGTCATCGCGCCAGTGCCGCTCCTATGGATCGTGCCGCTTTCCCTGTATCTGCTTTCTTTCATCGTCGCATTCACGGGATTCCGCGGAGGATTTTTCGTCCCGATCGCCGTCTTCGCATCCGCCTGCGCGGCCTGGTGGTTCATCGACGTGTCGTACGATTCGATCAAATGGAAAGTCATCGCCGATCTCGCGCTCTTGTTCTTCACCGCGCTTCATGCGCACAGCCATCTGTATCGCCTGCGGCCGTCCACAGCGAGCTCGGCGCTCTTCTACGTATTCATTTCGTTCGGCGGGATGCTCGGCGTGCTTCTCGCGAGCGTCGTCGCCCCGCTTGTCTTCAACGATTACTACGAGTTCCAAATCGGGCTTGCGATTGCGGCGGCCATCGCGCTGCACATCTCTCCCGCGCCTGCCTTTTTCGCGCGGCCGAGCAGCTATGCGTTCTTCCTGAAAATAGCCGGTATCAGCTTCGCGCTCACCCTCATCGCGGCAAGCACCTATGTATATTTCAAGGACCGCGAGCAGGATTATTTTATGGTCTCCCGCAATTTCTACGGCACGGTCAAGGTGTATGACAATGAATATTTCCGTTCGCTCCGGCACGGGGCGACCCTGCACGGGCTCCAGCTCCGCGACCCTGCGGAGGCGCTCACTCCGACCGCGTACTACACGCCCGAGAGCGGCCTCGGACGCGCCTTCATGCACACGCGCATCAAGAATGCCGATCATCGCGCATCGGTCGGCATCCTCGGGCTCGGTGCCGGCATGATAGCGGCGTACTGCCTTCCGGGCGACAGGTTCGTCTATTATGAGGTAGATTCGCGCATTGAGGAGATCGCACGCGAGCAATTCACGTATCTCTCTCATTGCCCGCAAGCGGAAGTGCGCGACGGCGACGGGCGCATCCTTCTCGACGAGGAATACCGGGAAGGGAAGCTCGGCGGCTACGATATCGTCGCTGCGGATGCATTCAACGATGACACGGTCCCGGTGCACCTCATCACCAAAGAGGCGATCGCGCGATACGTGTCGCACCTCAAGGATGATTCCGGCATTGTCGCCATGCACATTTCTAACCGGTACCTCGACCTCCTTCCCGTCCTCATGTCGATCGCGCAAGAGGAAGGGCTCTCGCTCCTGAATGTGTATCTCGAGGATTACCGGCGATTCCCGGCTTCGGCTTCACATTGGGTGCTCCTGTCGCCGTCGCCGGAGACGTTCAACGCCGACATCTTCAAAGGTGCCGCTTCGCCGCTCTCGGAGAAGAAAGCGATCGCGTGGACGGACGATTACAGCGAATTGATCTCGGTGTTGGACATCTGGTAGCAAAAAAGAAGCGCCGGCGGGCGAAGACCGCCGGCGCGCATGAGCCTCGTGGGCATCAGTCACGCATACTTTTCTGACTGGACAAGTTGCGCGATCCTTACAGGATCAGTACACCTTGAGGATTTTCTTATCGCGAGTACGCTCAAGAAAATCTCTCAAGGTCTTGCAAGGCTCCAAGTATTCGCCTTTCACCCGCCTCACAGCCAAGCTGCTCCGGCCGTTGAATCTCGCCCCCGCGAGATTCAACCCCACTCGATGGTCGCGGGGGGTTTTCCGGAGGTGCGGAAAACGACCGAACCTGCCTCGCGTATCTCGTTGGTGATCCTGTCGGAGACGTATTCCATAAATTCATGCGGCAGGCGCGCGGGGCGCGCGGTGAAGCCATTCACGCTCCAGACGGCCCACAGCGCGACGACCCATCCTTCGGCCGCGTCGTCGCCTTTGGTGCAGGTGCATTTTGAATTGAGGATGACAGCGCCCGCTTGCCAGATGGTCGGATACACATTCCACTTCCGCAGCTCTTCCATAAAGATGAGGTCCGCGGCTCCGCTGTTACTTCGCCTTCGATGCGCACCACAAGCCCGGGCCCAGGGAAGGGATGCCGCACGAGAAGTTCTTCGGGAACGCCTACCTCGCGCCCGATATCGCGCGCATTGTCTTTCACACAGTCTCCGAGAGGCGTTAATTCTGGCACCGAGAATTTGTTATGCACGTTGTGATGCAGCTTTATCTGCGCGCGGCGCGCGCCCGTCTCGTGCCCGTGCCCACTCTCGACGAGGTCCGTGTAGAGCGTGCCTTGTGCGATAAAGTCCGCGCCAAAATCCTCGACTTCTTTTTCAAGCACGTCGCGATAAATGCTGCGCATCGCGACGCGCTTCTCGTGCATTGTGCTCTTTCCGGCAAGCGCTTCCAGAAAAAGATCAGTCGCATCGACGATTTTCACGTCGAGCCACTTCTCCGCGCCAAAAAAGCGGTGCACGTTGTTCTCATCGTCGGGCCTATCAATGCCGCGGATGTAGACGCCGCGGATTTTCACATCGTTATGTTCGGCTGCGGCTTTCAGAAGATGCGCGACGACGGATGAATCCGAGCCGCCCGAGAGCGCGATGAGCACTTTTTTTCCGGCAATCTTCTCACGCAGGGCGGCGATCTTGTGCTCCGCAACTTTCCCGACGGGGAAGGGGTCGGTGATGCCGCAGATAGTGAAGCAAAAATTCTCGAAGAGTTGCACGCCGTATTCCGTGTCCGTCACTTCCGGATGGAACTGCACGCCGCGGATGTGCTTGTAGCTGAAAGCAGCGACCGGCGCGTTGTCGGTCGAAGCAAGAACCGTGATGCCGCCCGAAGGCTCGATGATGTCGCCGTGGCTCTGTAAGACGAACGATTCTCGGGGGACATTCGCGAAGAGTGCGTCGTCCTTCATGATACGCAAGCGATGCACGCCGAATTCGCGCTTCTCGCCGGGAACGACGCGCGCACCGATGTGCTTTGCGGCCATCTGCGCGCCGAGGCAAATGCCCAAAGTAGGGATGCCGAGGTCGAAAATGGCGCGATCGTATGGCGGCGGTTCGTTGTGTTCAGAGGCCGGGCCGCCGGAGATGATGATGCCGGTCGGCTTGAGCTTTTTTACATCATCGGCGGAAACGCTTGCGGGATCGGCGACGAGGCAGAAGACGCCCAATTTCGCGAGCTGTTGGAAAATAAGATGGTCGAACTGCGAGCCCATCGAGAAAAGGAGAATGAGACTCTTCGTCTGTCGCACGCGCATCTCTTCGGCGACAGCTTCCAGTGCTTCCGCACTCGCATGCTTGAAGGTTGAAAGCATCTGCATGATTGGGGCATTATACCCGAATTATTTTTTCATAAACTCAAAGCCCGCCTCCTTCGAAAAGGGGCGGGCTTTGCCGGGTCGGCTACCGCGGTAATCGTCGCACGAGCTCCGCTTCGATGACGGAGATCCTGCCGTCGTAGTCCACGTTCTCGTCGCGTCGGGGGGCAGAACTTTTGCGGACCTCGACGATGAGCCGTTGGACCAACTTCTTCGGGCAGGATTCTCTGCGTATTTCATGCCTGAGCTGTTCGAGCTCAGACAAGAGCGCGGGAGATACAACGGTATTTGTGCTTATCATCTCTCACCTCGCCGAATGGTGTTGAACTCAAAGTGCAGCAAACAGTGCATTTGTACACGACACTAAACCCCATGGCAAGAAAAGTTACGCACTCCGCACGCTTGCCACCATATTGATTTTATGGCTCACTGCGCGCCAGTGGGACGGGAGGGCCGTCCCTCGGTAGCGGAAAGGCATACCAAAATGAAGAACTATGCAATCGGCTTCGCAGCGATGCTCTGTGCTGTCTGCGTGCCGTTTAAGGTGGTGGCACAGGAAGTGCAACCTTTCATCGCGTCAGTCCAGAAGAATATGACTCTCGACCAAGTAGCACTTGAAAACGCAGTCGGTCGGGCGCTGGCTCAAAGGCACGCGGAACAAGTCTGTGACGACGTGGCGCAAGAACCCGCGATCTGTAAGCTTGAGTTCGAAGTGGTCGATCAGGCGTTTTACGTCGCGAATCAGTTCATCATGATCGCGAAGATCGCCCACCCGGGCGAGCAGCAAGACGACTTGAAGGAGAAAGCGCAGTGGTGGTCCGCGATGGCGGAACACCTTGATATGGTGGCACTTACGGATACCCTTTCGCTTAAAGGTGCGGCGGAAGCCCTCTCAACTGCCAGCGAGGCAGCAAAGGTTCCTCCGCAATAGACCTGGCGCATCATCGCCAACCTTGCAGGGCCCGACTTCCCAAAGTCGGGCCCGCTTGCTTTCAATGACAGTACCATCTAACCACATATAGATAGAGCGCCGTCTCGTGACAGCGCTCCGTTTTCTCCTCGAGGCTCATCGGCAAGGTCAATGCGTCAATTGCTGTGCCGTTTCGCGCAAGACTTTGATGGCAGCCTTGCGACCGCATATGTCGCTGATGTACACGAGGCTTTCTCCCGTCGTCTGCACGATCTTCCGCGCGATCGCGTTGAGCGCGATGTATGCAGGAGCTTGTGCGCGAAATCTATCGTACGCGAGTTTCAAGACCATCGCATCGGCGCTCCGCGGACACGTGAGCGGAGCCGTAAAAACGCATTTACTATGCTTCGGATCCTGTCCGCAGAACGTGAGCCTGGTATAGACGGCCGGATCTTCCAGTGTCTTCGCCGCTTCCTCGGCGATTTCCTTGAGCGCATCGTTCGTTACGACCGGGTGAGATGTCCGCTCGAGGTCGTTCCCGATGAGCATCATCGCATACGCACCGAGTGGGTCTTTCATGTTTGTTATCCTTTTTCGACTGCTGAACAACAACGATCCCTCATGAATCGTTGTTTGCAACAGTCGAATTCGGTCGTCTCGCGATACTGTACAACATGCCTCCACTCTTGCAAGTGCGTGATTGCACTCCGGACCTGACGTTGCATAAAAAGACGGGCGGTGGACTCTCGCGGTGCGCAGGCGTAGGATACCCTCGCATATGGACGAAAACCGCGTTGCATTCGGAACCATTTACCTTGTTATCGGGGTCGGGTATGCGATATACATCGTCGTCAAAGAACTCAACGACATCAGGGAGGAGGAGGGTAGTGGGACGGCATTCAGCATGGGTTTCATTTTCATGATGACGGCGCTCCCTTTGATGGTCGCGCTTTTCTGGCCGGTGTTCGTCTTTCTGAATTGGCACGCGCGGGAGAAGAAAAATGAGCGCGCGGAAACGAATCGGAAGATCGCCATGATGAAAGCCGAGCTTCGTGCCGAGTACGAACAGAAGGGGACGCGGAAGAGCACAAGTCCGTTCATCGATTGGGAGAAACCTGACCGGCTGCAATAGATCGGGCATCGTCTGGCGTTGTTGTAACCAAGATTTCCCCCACACATCAAACTCTCACGGCCGTGAGAGTTTGATGTGTGGCATACTGTAGAGGATGGGGGAACTTGAGTTCGAGGCGCTGCGGGAACGTCGGAGAGGATACATGAAATCCGCTGTTCTTGGGACGCTTGCCGTCACAGGGATTGTTGCTGTTGCACTTGTGGCACCAAATACGCTTCAGCTTCTTAAACATGTGAAGATAAACGGTCGGCGGCTTGGTGATCAGGCGCGGACAGCTCTCGGGCGATTAGCACGCGAGGGACATGTCGAATTTGTCATGGAGAATGGACGGAAGTATGCACGCATCACGCCCACAGGAAGGCATGCATTGATGCAACTTGAAGAGAGGGCGCGACTCAAGGCGCGCTCACAGCGGCGCTGGGACAAACGATATCGCGTCGTTATCTTTGATATTCCGGAAAAGAAGCGAAAGATTCGAGATCAATTACGCAGCCGTATGCACGAGGCGGGGTTCTTGCAGCTGCAACAGAGCGTATGGATCCATCCTCATGATTGCGAGGACCTCGTTGCACTCGTGAAAGCCGATTTGCACATCGGGAAGGCTGTGCTGTATCTCATTGTGGAGAAGATAGAGCATGATGCATGGGTCCGACAACATTTTGGTCTCCCCCATGCTTGAATAAGCACACATCAAACTCTCACGGCCGTGAGAGTTTGATGTGTGTAGGGGGATGAAATGAGGGGAGTAGGAATATGGAGTTCTCCACAGGAATGTTCACACGTTGTGCACATTGCGGCTAAGCGGGATGTCCACATGGTTTTGACATCTTGTCCACATAGTTTTCCACCGAAAAGATATGCACATTTGTAATTGACCGTGATTCACATCGTCTAGTATTATTAACGTGTCTTCGCGGCGGGGAAAACGTGAATGGCACGACCCGCATGGTGTACAACACCAGCACTCTATTAGCAGGTAAGCCCACGAACTCGAGGGGCCGCTTTGGTTTTGCGTTCGCGAAAAACCAAAACGGCTCTTTGTCGTGAGCGATTTTTCTTTCGGGTGAAAAGGTCGATCCC
>ERZ1292623.3730-Hain-H51-01um-R1-3730-length-12846-cov-8_pt1 | contig 12846 bp, 12 predicted proteins | sample MGYA00564398_ERZ1292623 | MGnify/ENA primary metagenome ERZ1292623 (study PRJEB36523, sample SAMEA6512633) | groundwater metagenome | collected 2019-01-07 | study: AquaDiva: Metagenomics assemblies of 32 groundwater samples | reverse complement strand
CTTCCATTTTGTTGTCTTAATATCGTTTTTATTAAGCCAGTCATATTTGTCTTCTCTTACACCCCAGAGTTCGGCATGAGAAATCTTTTGCTTTATACCCTTCTTCTTTACAAACATAGCAATGGCAACGCCTTGCTGAATATCAAAAACATTTTCGTCTTTGCTTCCATCAGGGCACTTCTCTTTTTTCAAACTGTTGCCATGCAAGTCAAGAAGATAAATCTCATCAAAGCTCTGCATCAATGATTGGCGCATACCTCTAAAAGTAGGGTTGTCAAGATAGCTGTGATTGGTAATAAAACCTAAAACCCCTTCGCCTGACTGATCTATTTTCCATTGGGCAAAGCGGATAAATTTAACATAATCGTCTTGCAGCCACTTCGGGTTTCTCTCGCCCAAAGGCTTGCCGTCAACCTGATAGTAAGCCTTTATTTCCTTTGAAATCCAGTCCCCAATATTGGTTGAGTGGCCTGAATAAGGCGGGTTGCCAAGTATAACCAAAATCGGCTGTTCCTTCTTTACCTTTCCTGCCAGATGAGATTCCTCAGAGAGCGACGCCATGCCGGGTAGAGATGTCTGCTCAAGCTCCTCCATTTCAAGGGTGTTTGTGAGATAAAGTTTAAATCTGTCGTCCTTCTCAAGTTTATATCCAAGCTCTTCAAGGAGGAAAGACATCTTTAAATGGCCTATGGCATAGGGCGCCATCATTAATTCAAAGGCATAAAAATTTTGCAGGATATGCTCCTTGATGACAAGTTCTCTCACCTCCCCGTATTTTGCAGCAGAATCCTCTACCGCCAGTCTTGCAGTCTCTGCAAGAAAGGTTAATGTGCCTGCCGCCGGATCCAATACAGTGACGGATGTGCTTCCGAAGCCGTCCCTTTTACTGAAATGTTCTCTTAAGATGTAATCCAAAGAGCGGACAATGTAAGAGACAACAGGCTCAGGCGTGTAATACACGCCTCTTTTTTCCCTTGTCTGCGGGTCATATTCTGTAAGAAATGTCTCATAGAAATGAATAATCGGGTCGCTGCCCTTGCCCTCATGATAAAATTTATGAAGAATCTGTTTGACGTCCGCAGCGGAAAGGACTTCGGATATATCGTCAACAATCCACTCCATCTGCTGGGGCAGGTCTTCAAGGGATATAAATTTAAAGACATCCCTTAATATTCCGATTGTCTGAGGAATGTAGGTAAAAGCCAGCTTTCTGTTGAAGCCGTTTTCCGCGCGGGTTCGTGCGGCAAAAAGCCCATAGGTAATTGTCTGGCTATAGAGGTCTGCAAAATCCTCTTTTGTGAGGCCGTGAATAAGAAATTTCTGAAAGGCCTGATAGAATCCAAAGATATTGCCTTTCCCCTTCTTCTCCTCTTGCTTCAGTTCTTCAATAATAACCTGTTCTTTTAAAAACCTTGTCCTCTTCGCAAGCTCTACTGCAAGGGTTTTTGCTGTATATGTTTTGGGAAGCGAGAAAGAAAAGAACCTATCAAGGAGATCAAAAAACTCTTTTTCTTTTTCCAAAGGCGGAATTGCGCCCAGTTTATGGATTACATATGGCCTTGCAATCTGGACTTTATCTATAAGCTGCCCTTCGCGGTAAAGACGAAATTCAAAAAAGTTTGTAAGTATAAGGTTGGGAAATGTGTGTAAATACCTTTTTAGCTGGTCAGTGTCTTCAATCTGGTTGAGATTTTCTTCCTGCGGTTGCTTTGCTTCTATATAGCCGACAATGCTCTGCTTTCCATCCCAGATTCTAAAATCAGGATTTCCGGCATCGGTTTTTTTAGGAAGGGTGGTAACCTGAACCTGCTTTTTGCTGATAGAATCAGAATAATCTTTTAAAAGCTGCTCAAGGCTGGAATAATAGCTTTCCTCCCTCGCATCCCCTCTCTTAGCAACTTCAAATATCTTTTTTATATATGATTTTAGCATTTATTATTTCATCAACAATAAACAATGCCCTCTTTTTTATCATTTTTAAGAACATAAAACAACTACAAAACCTTATATCTTTTTTTCAACAGCCTTTTTTATAAACCTTACAATCTCCTCTGTATTAGTCCCCGGCGTAAACATCTCTGCAACACCCTTTTTCTTTAGAAATGCAATATCTTGTTTTGGAATTATACCGCCGCCGATAAGAAGCCTGCCCTTTAATCCGCTCGTTTTCATAACCTTTAATAACCTTGGGAATATCTGATTATGCGCGCCTGAAAGCAAGCTTATCCCAATCACATCCACATCCTCCTCCAAAGCTGCATTTACAATCTCCTCTGACGTCTGACGCAGGCCGAGGTATATTACCTCCATTCCTGCGTCACGAAGCGCCATGGCAATTATCTTTATTCCTCTGTCATGGCCGTCTAAGCCAGCCTTTGCAAGAAGGACACGAATCCTTTTTTTAGAATAGCGCCGGCTCTTTATATTCACCAAAAACCCCTTTTAATGTATTGCTGACTTCACCAACTGTTGCATAAGCCTTTACTGCATCTATTATATATGGCATAAGATTTTCTTTGCCTTCTGCTGCGCCTTTTAATCTTTCTAAAGACGCTTCCCATTTCTTTTTATTCCGCTTTTTCCTTATCCCTTTTACTTCTTTAATCTGCCTTTTCTCTATTTCTGGCCCTATCTTTAGCGTCTCAATCACTTCCTCTTCTTCCATAAATTCATTTAACCCTACTACTATCTTCTCTTTCTTTTCAATTGCCCTTTGATACCACTGGCTGCTCCTTGCAATCTCCCTTTGCGGAAATCCCTGCTGTATTGCCTCTACCATGCCGCCTAAATCATCAATCTTTTTAAAATATTTATACGCCTCTTCCTCTACCTTATTTGTAAGCGCCTCAACAAAATATGAACCGCCTAAGGGGTCAATGGTATTTGTTACACCGCTCTCATTTGCAATAATCTGTTGTGTCCTTAAGGCAATGGTTACAGCCCTTTCTGTGGGAAGTGATAAAGTCTCATCCATTGAGTTTGTGTGCAATGACTGCGTCCCACCGAGGACAGCAGCAAGCGCCTGAATAGCTGTCCTTACTATATTATTATATGGCTGCTGTGCGGTGAGGGAGCATCCTGCTGTCTGTGTGTGAAAACGCATCTGCATTGAGCGAAAGTCCTTTGGCCTGTATCTCTCTTTTATCTCCATTGCCCAGATCCTTCTTGCCGCCCTGAATTTTGCAATCTCCTCAAAAAAGTCATTGTGGGAATTAAAAAAGAATGAGAGCCTTCCTGCAAATTCGTCTATTTTCATGCCTGCCTTGATGCATGCATCCACATAGGTGAGTCCGTCAACAAGTGTAAAGGCAAGCTCCTGAACAGCAGTTGCGCCTGCCTCTCTTATATGATAGCCGCTGATGCTGATAGGATGCCATTTTGGAACATTCTTTACACAATAAGAAATAGTATCAGTTATTAACCTTATGGATGGTCTTGGCGGATATATCCACTCCTTTTGCGCAATGTATTCCTTTAAAATATCATTCTGGATTGTCCCTCCAAGCTGTGATAATCGCATCCCTCTTTTTTTAGCAAGCGCAATATACATTGCAAAGATAACTGCTGCTGGCGCATTAATGGTCATTGATGTTGTTATCTTGTCAAGGGGGATATCTTTAAAAAGCCGCTCCATATCAGACAGCGAATCAATAGCAACGCCGCACCTGCCAACCTCGCCTGTTGAGCGGGGATGGTCTGAGTCATAGCCCATTAATGTCGGCAGGTCAAAGGCAACACTCAAACCTGTCTGCCCTTTTTTAAGCAGGTATTTAAATCTCTTATTTGTCTCTTCTGCTGTTCCGTATCCTGCAAATTCCCGCATTGTCCAGATACGGCCGCGGTACATAGATGGATATGTCCCTCGAGTAAATGGATATTCGCCGGGAAAACCAATGTCTTTTAAATAATCAAGAACAGATATATCAGACGGCGCATAAAGCAGCTCGTCTATCAGCAGATTGGATACGGTTGTGAAGACAGGAAGACGCTCAGGCAGCAATTTCAGATTCGGCCTGAGGACATTTTGAATCCAGCGGTTTTTCTCAGCCCTTATTTTTTCAGTCCTTTTATTTTTTATCATCACCACCTTGTCAGGCGGGGAACTTTACATATTTTTTTATTGCCTTAATAAGGTCATTGGGATTAAATGGTTTTACAAGATATTCATTCGCTCCCTGCTTCAGCCCCCACACCTTGTCGCTTGTCTGATTCTTGGACGAAACCATTATAATTGGAATATCTCTATACGCGGGGTCTTTTCTCATATCCCTGCAGACCTGATAGCCGTTCTTTTTGGGCATAATAATATCTATTACAGCAGCGTCAAATTTTTCAACACGCATCTTATATTCAGCAGCCTCTCCATCCATAACAGTAACAGTATCATAGCCTGCTTCCTTCAATGCCATTTCAACAAGCTGAAGCTCTGAATAGCTGTCGTCAGCAATCAGCACCCTTGGTTTACTGTGGTCTGATGCAAAAGAACGGACTTTGCTGCCAATCTCTGCCTGAAGCACATGCTCTTTTATCGGCGGCGGCGTATAGACCTTTGAAGCTATCTTTTCCTCTGTCTTTTCTTCAATAAATTTCTTTGGCGGGTCATTTATCATAGATGTATAGAGAGAAACAATGGCCTTCATTATCTCCCTTGCCACCTCTAATTTTGTCTTTCCTTTAATCTCAAGGCTCTTAACCTTTCTTTCAAACTGCTCAAGAAACATATCTATGATATATCCCTTTACCTCGTGCTGGGGTGTGGGCTGGAGCAGGGGTATTTGTATACCCTTCAGTGCGAGGTGGCCCTGAACCTCTCTGAAAAGAGTCGGCGATTTGTGTATCAAAATAATTTCAGACGGCTTGTCATTTGCATTTATGAGGGCATTTGTAATTGCATTGGAGATTAACGCGGCATCTTCCCTTTCCCCTACATCGCTCCCTACCACCCGTCCTGTTTCAAGCTCCATTACTATCTCCCAATTAAAGGAGTATCCTTCGCCAAGAAAAGAGATAAGGATATTTTTGCCTTTTACAATCCAATGTGCTTCCATTTTTTCTCTTTCCATAATATTAACACCTCACCTTTCTTTAAGACAGGGTTTACATTCTTATTCTTTCTACAACCCCATGCCGTTCTCTATACTGGCCTCCCTCTCTGAATACCCCCTCTTTTATAATTACAATCTGCGGTCTTTGCTGCGGACAGGATGTAATCCCCATAATCCTTCCGCCATAAAAAGGCCTTGTGCAGGATAAAGTTTTATCAGCAGGGTCAATCTCAAGTGAAACGGATCCTGACAATATCCCTGTATCAAACCTTTGGGCTATCCTCGGCATCACATCGCATCCAAATATTGTCTCACCTGTAAAAATAATCTCTGGCCTTTTTTGTTCAATTATACCAGAAACCGCCTTTACAATGGAAGCTATTTTATAAGAAATTGTATTTGTACCCTCTAAAAGCAGAACTTCATCTGCCCCGAGGCTTATTGCCTCTTTTGCTAAATTTTCATCACTTGCAAAAATTATCAGCCAAACACTAACACCAACAACATCTGCAAACTCCCTTGCCTTGCCTAATATCTCTCTGCTCAACCTTGTGATGCCTGCTTTGTCTGTCTCTCCAATCACAAGGATATTGCTGTAGCTGATGCTCTTTTGCAGTATTTCACCTGATTCGCTTACCTCAATTATTGCGCCAAGAGGGCAACTGTCTATACAGATGCCGCAGTGAACGCAGCTTTCAAAAAGCGCTGCCTTGTCGCCTTCCATACCTATTGCAGCATAAGGGCAGGAAGGAATGCAGAGCTGGCAGCCATTGCATTTTTCAGTTATGATTTTTATTGGCATATTTCAAAAAAAAATATACTGCTTTACAGATTTAGCCAGAGGGGTCAGATGCAAGGCGGAGCAAGGCATCGCACCGCAACATACATGTTAGTATGTGAGGATGCGAGGCCGAAGCGACAACATAGCAGATGACCCCTATCGCTAAATCTGAGCCTTCTTCTTCATTTCTTCGTCTTTTAACACCCTTCTCAGCACCTTCCCTATCATCGTCTTTGGCAGCTCTTTTCTGAACTCTATTTCCTTTGGCACCTTGAATTTAGCAAGATTTTTTTTGCAGTGTTCTATTATCTCTTCGTCAGATGAGGTTTCGCCGTTCTTTAAAACAATATACGCCTTTATCATCTCGCCCTTAAATTCCTCTGGTATGCCGACGACAACAACATCCTGAACCTTGTGATGTTTGAATATAACCTCCTCAACCTCCTTTGGATACACATTCTCGCCAACAGTTTTTATCATATCCTTTTTGCGCTCTTCTATGTAAAAGAAGCCGTTCTCATCCATCCTCGCTACATCGCCTGTATAGAGCCAACCGTCTCTTATGGTATTTGCAGTTTCATCAGGCTTATTCCAGTATCCCTTCATTACCTGCGGGCCTTTGATAGCCAGCTCTCCAATCTCATTTACACCGAGAATCTTCTTGCTCGTTTCAACATCCATTATCTTAATATCCACATCTGGAAATGGCAGGCCAACGCTGCCTTTTACCCTCTTTCCATAAATAGGATTGCAGTGCGTTACTGGCGACGCCTCAGAAAGGCCGTAGCCCTCAACAAGCTTTCCGCCTGTTAAGCTCTCAAATTTATTCTGCACCTCTACATGAAGGGTGCCTGCGCCGCTTATGCATATCTTTATTGATGAAAGGTCGTATTTATGAATCTTTGGGAAATTGTTTATTGCCACATACATTGCCTCCACGCCAATAAAGATTGTTGCCTTGTGCTTGGCAATAGCTTTTAATACATCCTCTGTCTTAAATCTTGGCAAAAGCACAAGCGCAGCGCCAATATATATTCCAAGATTCATTATAGCTGTCATCCCGAATACATGAAAGAAGGGCGTTACACTTAGAAATATCTCATTTCCATCTTTCAGGCTCGGCATCCAGTTTCTGCACTGCATAACATTTGCAACAAGATTTCTGTGTGTAAGGATTACGCCCTTTGGAATGCCTGTTGTTCCGCCTGTATATTGCAATAACGCAGTATCATCAGGCAAAATCTTGATTGAAGGAGAATCAGTCTTTGCCTCATTTAAAAGTTTGAGGAGGTCATATACCGGGGGTGTCTTGTCAACGCTTATCAACTGGCCTTCAAGCAATGCCTTAATAGGATAGAGCAGTTTTAATAAAGGTGGAAGATAATCCTTTACGCCTGTAATAATAACCCTCTTGAGATTTGTATTTGCCAGAATATTTTTTATACGCGGAAAAAAGAGGTCTAATGCAACAATGGTCTCAGCGCCTGAATCCTTCATCTGAACCTCTATCTCCCTTTCAACATAGAGGGGATTAGTTTGGACAACGATTGCGCCTATTCTTAGCGCGCCATAATATGCAAATACCGCCTGCGGACAGTTTGGCAGCATCAATGCCACCCTATCGCCCTTTTTTACGCCGAGCGCAATAAGCGCATTTGCAAATCTGTTTGCAAGCTCATTTAATTCCTTGTATGTTATTTTTTTGCCAAAGAAGAAGGTAGCAGGATTGTTTGGAAATCTTTCTGCTGCGTTTGTAAGAAATTGCTGTAATGGAATATCAGGATATTTTAACGTTGATGGTATGCCAGGTTCGTATGACTTTAACCACAGTCTATCTGCATTCATAAGACCTCCTCTGGTACAAAGGTGTTAATAATTCTTACAGCCGAGCCGGCAGCACCGCACTTTGCTGTATCTGCTTCAATATCCTTTGCGCTCCATTTAATAATCTCTGCCTTTGCTGCCTTCATTATCTTTATTGCGCTCGGCACCCTCGGCTTATTAGAATCCTTATTAACTGCAATAACTGCTGGCAGGTCTATTTCAGCATCTGAAAGTTTATTGCTGTCAAACACTCTGCCAACGTTTACTTTTTTTTCTGTAACGCTGTTGAGTATTGTAACGAATGTTGCCTGTTCAATATTAAATATCTCTGCAAGCCTTGGCCCTATTTCGCCAATAGAATAATCCTCTACTGAATTCCCGCAGGCAATCAGATCAAAGCTGCCAAGCTTTTTTATTGCAAGGCTCAATACATAAGCATTTGCAAGTCCATCGCCTTCTGCAAAGGCAGTATCTTCTAAGAGCACGCCCTTATCAGCGCCCATTGCAATCGCCTCTTTTAGCAATGATCCAGCCTTTTCATCTCCAAGTATTACTGCAGTAATCTCAGAAGGCATCTTGTCTTTGATGCTAAGCGCAAGCTCAAGTGCATTTCTGTCAGCAGGATTCATAATCCTCGGATTCAGCTCAAACACAAGCCCCCTGCCCTTGCTGACCTTTATATTGCTAAGGTCTGGTATTGGTTTAAGAAGAACAATTATTTTCATTCTACTGCCTCGCCACCCACTCTGCTATCTCTTTTTTAAATCTTTCCAGTTCGTGGGATCAGCCCAGATTCAGAAGCATCATATGATATAACCACCTATAAGAATCTTGAATCTGAACAATCAATCAATAACCATGTTAATAGATTCCTTGTCTCTCTGTTTATGCATTATTCCAGACCTCATCATCTATAGGGTTGTCCCAAAATTTCAGACTGCTCTCAGCAGCCTCCATAAGCTCAATAGCCGCCTCGTCTTCTGGAAAGATAATGACTTCAATCTTTTGCCCTTTCTTTAAGGGCAGCTTAGGAATTTCTATTGTTCCGTTTTCTTTAACCACAGAGTGGTATTTAAACGCCTGCATAATTTTTACCTCTTTATTAAGTGTCTCTCAAAAATAACCAAGTCCCCAACTCACTACCCAGCGCGAACAGGCCACACATAGAAAGGAAAAGTCCTGCTAAAGGCAAGCACGCCGCCGCCGCACATAAAGACATCCCATGCAAAAGCGGTATCGCCTGCAGCAGTAGTAGACGACCAGTAACCGTAAGCCTGCACATTTTTAAATCCGCTTTTATTAAATAGTATAAGGTAATTAACCCCTCCGCTTTTATTTGCTGAGCTGCCCAGAAGGGAGCCGAGCTCATCTTTTGTAGGCAGCCTCCAGTCGCTGTATCCAGCATACTTCTGTTCATTTAAATTCTCTATTAATATGCAGGCATCATCCCATGTCATTTCTCTACCAGCTATATTTGCCTCCCTTGCCCATATAAGCCCTGTCTTTTTATCCTTAACTGTCAAATCAGAAAAGATAAATCTTTTATCAGAAGGTTTAGATTTATAAAAAGTATATACAAGCAATGCGCTTGCAATTGTAAACATTAAAACAAAAATCAATATCTTTTTCATAATTCTACTTCCTGTCTTGTAAGGCAAATACCTTTGCTTACAATTACATTCTACTGCCTTGCCACACATTCTGCTATCTCTTTTTTAAATCTTTCCAATTCTCTATAGCTAATCCTTCTATCCTTTTAAAATGCTCAACATTATTTGTAACAAGAACACAGTCATTGCAGAGGGCTTCGCTTCCAATCATTATGTCAAAGTCATCTATCAAGTTTCCATTATTAGCTAAATCAGCCTTTATCTTCCCAAATTTTTCTAATGAGTATTCATCAAGCCATAAGATATTCACTTCCTCAGTAAAGCCTTTTATTCTTTTTATATTAGCTTCTTTTTGAGCAGACCTGTAAGCGCCATAAAACAATTCTGCTACTGTTATCTCGGAAATAAAAATTTGTGGAGATTCTATCTGCAAAAGCCTTTCTTTTATGTCTTTATCTCCTTTAAACCAATAAATACATATATTGGTATCAAGAAGATATTTCATAGAGAAACTCCGGCCTTCCTTGATTTCCTACTTCTATATATATCTTCTATAATCTCTTCCGCTGTCCGTTCATCTTCCCATGAACCAAAGGTTGCCAAAAACCTTTCAGAAGGCTTTTTATTAACTACTTTTGTAACAATAACTTTTACCATGTCATCAGATTTAAGATGTAATCTTTCCCTAATATTGCCAGGCAATGACAAATGGCCATCAGATAATATTTTTGCTTTATACTCTATTTTCATATATGTTTTAACCTCCTGTTATTATTTTAACACTTTTTATAACGCAGGTTAAGAAAAGCGAATCAATTATTACCTTTAGCATCATCAATTCCCCTTAGACGGTGAACTATTCTACTAATCTCTTTTAAGGTCGGGGCTTCTTTATCTCTTTTCGCTGCTGCTAAATCAAGAATATCTGGTTTCTTTTCCATACCACTCATTTCCCCCTCACCCTAACCCTCTCCCACAAGGGGAGAGGGGACAAATTAATATGTCCCGCCCTTCAATAGGCTCTCTGCAATCACCATGCGCTGTATCTCATTAGTCCCTTCAAATATCCTGTTTATCCTTGCATCGCGGTAGAACCTTTCTATCGGATAATCTGCCATATATCCAAGTCCGCCGTGTATCTGCATTGCCTTGTCAACTATCCTGTCCAATGCCTCTGAGCAGTACATCTTGCAGATTGCAGATTCTCTGGAAAATCTAATATTGCTGTCGCACATCCATGCAGCGCGGTATGTCATGCTCTCCATTGCATATATCTCTGCTGCCATATCAGCAAGCATCCATTGTATTGCTTCAAACTCTCCAATCGGTTTGCCGAACTGCTTTCTCTTTTTTGCAAAGTCCATGCTGAGATTTAAAAGCTCTTTTGATGCGCCGATGCAGCCTGCTGCAAGGCTCAACCTCGCAATATCCAATGTCTTCATTGCAGTAACAAAACCTGCGCCAAACTGGCCAAGAACATTCTCCTTTGGAACGCGCATATCCTGAAATATCAGCTCTGCAGTTGATGAGCCGCGGATGCCCATCTTGTCCTCTATCTTGCCGACAGAGAATCCCTTTGTCTTTGTTTCTACAATAAAGGCGGTAACACCGCCATGCGCGCGGAGCGCCTTGTCTGTTACAGTAAATAGGACTATTACATCTGCAATATCGCCGTTTGTAATCCAAATCTTGCTGCCATTGATTACAAAATAATCTCCATCACGAACTGCTGTTGTCTCAATAGCTGCTGCATCTGAACCTGCCTGAGGCTCTGTTAAGCCAAAGGCGCCGAGCATCTTCCCCTGTGCAAGGGGGATAAGATATTTTTGCTTCTGCTCCTCTGTGCCGTCAAGATATATTGCAGTTGAGCAGAGGCTTATATGCGCGCCAATTGTAACAGCAGTGGATGCACACCCCCTTGAAAGCTCCTCAAGCATTATGCAATAGCCTATTTCGCCCATTCCAGCGCCGCCGTATTTTTCTGGAAAAGGTAAGCCCAACAAACCGAGCTCTGCTGCCTTGTTTATCAGCTCCCTTGGGACTTTATGCTCTTTATCAATCTTTGCTGATAATGGCTTAATCTCATTTGTGGTAAATTTCCTTACCATATCACGCAACATATTGTGTTCTTCGGAAAAGGTAAAGTCCATGTTTTCCTCCTAATTCCCCCTCACCCTAACCCTCTCCCGCAAGGGGAGAGGGGATTTATTTATTTCCCCTCCCTTGACGGGAGGGGACTAAGGGGAGGGTATAAAATACACTATTTGTCCTTAAACTTCGGCTGTCTCTTTTCTATGAATGCCTTTAGACCCTCTTTCATGTCCTCTGTCTCGCAGAGCTTGCCAAAAAGCTCTGATTCAAGCCTCAACCCGTCTTCAACAGATTTTTTATATCCCTCCTGAATTGCCTTTATACCTGCTGATACTGCAATAGCGCCTTTAGTTACAATTTTTTTTGCAATGCCTTTTGCCTGCTTTAACACCTCTGCATCAGGAACAACCTTATTAACAAGGCCAAGCGCCTTAGCCTCTGGCGCCATAATCATGTCGCCTGTTAGTATCAATTCCATTGCCCTTGCCTTTCCGATTAACCTTGGCAAACGCTGTGTACCACCAAAGCCGGGGATGATGCCGAGATTTATCTCTGGCTGGCCGAGCCTTACCCTCTCTCCTGCAACACGCATGTGGCATGCCATTGCCAGCTCAAGACCTCCGCCGAGGCATATGCCGTTTATAGCAGCTATTGTGGGCTTTTGTGAATCCTCAAGTTTGTTCAGTATCTGCTGTCCCTTTGTTGTCGCCTCCATGCCTCCTTTGGCTGACGAGATATTTACAATCTCCTTGATATCAGCGCCTGCAACAAAGAATGTGCCAGCGCCTGTTACGATGATCGCCTTTGCCTCGCTGTTTTTTGCAAGCTCATCCAACGCGCTGCCAAGCTCTGTCATCACAGCCGCGCTCAAGGTATTTGCAGGCGGGTTATTGATGGTTATTGTTGCAATATTCTCCTCAATCACATAATTAACAAACTGGTTGGCCATCTGAACCTCCTTTGTGATAGGAACCTATGGAATTTTGATAACTTTATTTAAGGCTTGTTGCACGTTATTTGAATTTTATGCAATTTTAAACCAAGTATAGCCTGAAAACCCTAAATTGGCAAGGACAAACCCAAAGTTTTAGACAAGTTTTAAAAGTTATGGTATACTTTTCCCAGTTTTGCTTGTAGTGGCTATTGTCCAAACATCTTTTTTAAGTCGGTCATGCCCGAATGTCTATATCGGGCATCCAGTGTTTTTTGCAATATTGCTAAAACAGAAAGACTCTGGATTCCCGCTTAAAAATTGCGGGAATGACAATATTAATCAAAGAGGCATCTCAGGTGAAGAAGATACTAATAGTAGATGATGAAAAGAACATAAGGGATTCCATTGGACTGATATTAAGCAATACCTACGAACCGCTATATGCTGCAAGCGGTGAAGAGGCAATTAAGATATATCAGGAAGAGCGGCCGTATCTTGTCCTTTTAGATATAATTATGCCAGATGCTGACGGCCTTGCCGTGCTTGAAAAATTGAAAGAGA
>ERZ1292623.3728-Hain-H51-01um-R1-3728-length-12848-cov-4_pt1 | contig 12848 bp, 15 predicted proteins | sample MGYA00564398_ERZ1292623 | MGnify/ENA primary metagenome ERZ1292623 (study PRJEB36523, sample SAMEA6512633) | groundwater metagenome | collected 2019-01-07 | study: AquaDiva: Metagenomics assemblies of 32 groundwater samples | reverse complement strand
CTTACAGCAGGCCATGGAAAATTAACAAGGATTTGCCTCGAAATTGCATTAAACAATCCAGCAATTCAACAATCTAACAATCTTACTGATCTTTTTCTCTCTCAAAAAAACGTACTAGGCGCTTTGACGGAAATATCAAAAGCTTTGAATCCTTCGGAACTAAAAATTTTACAAGAAAAAAATCCAAAAAATGATCACTTGGAAAATATTGGATTATTGAAAAATGGCGAGATAACAATTCCGCTTTTTGCAGCCTTTGTAAAACAAATAAAAACTGCGAAAAAAATAGTATCGCTTGCGGAAATATCCGAAAATCTTACTTCTTTGGAATTTAAACTTCTTAAATTTATGATCCAAAACCCGGACAAAATTTTACAAAGAGAGGAAATAATCTCAACCGTTTGGGGAGAAATGAAAACAACACAAGGGGTTACGGATCAGGCTTTAGACCAATTAATGTCAAGGCTTAGGAAAAAAATTGAAGATGATCCCAACTCCCCAATACATCTTTTAACCATAAAAGGCCGAGGATTTAAGTTCACTTCGTAAAATCTAATATTTACTATTGATAATTTATCATTGAGAAATTATTTTCCGATTTAAATGGTAGATTATAAATCATAGATAATAAATGTCGCTATTGCTTGCAATAATTGCGACTTTTAAGCTACGATGAGATTGTGAAGAAAATCTTCAATCTACTTTTAATCACATTTATATTCCTGCAGTTTATATTTGTAACGCCCAATTTAGCGATTGCAGCGCCGGCGTGCTCGTTGACTACTATTCCTACAACTATTACTCCTAATGATAAATCAATTGATATTACAATCGGTACCCCGGGTCTTGTTAGTAATGAAGACTATTCTATCCTATTCTGGAATTCAAGAGGTGAAAAAATTTTGGTATATGACTATTCAAGACAAGCTAAACTCTTTAAAGCGGACGCAAGCGGATCGATAGCTTTAAAAAATTTTGGCAATTCGGGAGGATTGAATAATTCAGTTCAAGATAATTTTAAAACAGGAACATACAGATTGAGAATTACTGATACGAACCAAAATGCTGATTACTGCGATGCTTCATTTACTGTGGGGGGAGCGTGCCAGATCATAATTACTAGCAAAAGAACGAACGACACTGATTTAGTTATAAAAGTAGAAAATTTAAAAGCTAATCCAGATGATGCAAAACAGGTTGTTATCAAAAGAAAGCCTGAAAACAACGATGTTTATATCCACGATCAAAAGGTCCAATTGTTAACCTCAGGCTTGACTGTAGGAAAACTTGTGGCTGGAGACTATACAATAGAGATAAAAAATATAGCTTTCTTGAACAATTTTGGAAATGACCAACAGTGTCAAGGACAGTTCACAATTTTTACACCCGGGACTGAACCTCCAACCGAGGACAATAATATAACTATTCCTCCTTTTACTCCAACTCCTGAGGCATTTCTTAACCCAGTTTGCGATAAAGATGGCAGCAATACTTGTTCGACAGCGCTCGGGCCTATAAGCACAGATCCTGCAGGATTTGTAAAATCAGCTTTTGGGATTTTGCTGTCTTTAGCAGGCGGAATTGCGCTTGTTTTAATTATGATTTCAGGCTATAGACTTATGGTGTCGCAGGGAAATCCTGAAAAAGTCCAGGCTGCGCGTGAACAACTAACTTCCGCAATTGTCGGATTATTGTTTATAATATTTTCTATAACTATACTGCAGGTAATTGGAGTTAACATACTAAACTTACCAGGATTTACAAAATGAAAGACTTAGTTTTAACTATTCCAGGGGTAAATAATTCACCGATGCCAATTCCCAATCCTGCGGGAGTGCAAGCTTATTCGATCTCTGACCTTTTGTCTTTTGGCGTAAACGCTGCTATTGTATTCGCTATTCTTCTGAGCCTATTTTTTCTGATTTCGGGCGGGTTTGATCTAATAACGGCAAGCGGAGAAAAACAGAGAATCCAAAACTCAAAACAAAAATTAACTTTTGCTGTTATCGGCCTTATTGTAGTTTTGCTTTCCCTTCTAATAGTAAGTATTATCGGCGAACTTTTTGGTGTCAAGCTATTTAATACCCCTTGACCCCACTAATCTTACCACTTACCTTTTCAGTATTATTCATACACGGCTCATGGTGCGATTTTAGAGGGGTCTTCGTCGCAAAAATGCTCCTTGACAAAGTTATAAAAACCGTTTAGCATAAATATAGAACTTATAGTTATGAGAATTTCGTTATTTAACAAATTTATTTCCCCTTTAATTTATCTCTTCGGAACTCCCGGCTTTGCTCTGGCTGCAGAAGTTAAGGCAGATCCTTGCCCAAAAAGCGGAGCATTTAAGCCCCTTTGCGATATAACAGGTGCTAATTTTGGACAATTTGTCGGAAATTTTGTTACCGCTCTTATGGTTCTTGCGGCGTTAATCTCTTTAGTCTTTTTAATCTATGGCGGAGTCAAATGGATTATGTCGGAGGGAGATAAAACAGCTGTTGAAACTGCAAGACAAACAATAATCGGAGCGATTGTCGGCTTGGTGGTTGTATTTTTATCCTACCTAATAGTCAGTATTATTCTCGGACTTTTCGGAATAACTTTAGCAAATCTCGTAATCCCAAACCTCACAGTAACACCGTAAAATAATTTGCCTTCTTAACTTTTGTTTGTTAATCTTAATTTATGGATAAGTTTCAGTGGAATAATATAATCCCAAACTTAAACTGCGTAACTCCGGAAGGGGTTGCAACTTTAAGCTGTCTTCCTGCTCTTTTTGTGAATATTATCAATGCTTTGCTTGGTTTATCAGGCGCTGTTGCTCTTTTTATGGTAATTTATTCTGGAATAAAATTAACAACATCAGGCGGCGAAGCCAAACAAGTCGAGGGAGCAAGGCATACTTTAACTTACGCAATACTTGGGCTTGTTATTGTCCTTACATCGTTTATTGTAATAAATCTTATCTCCACAGCAACCGGACTTAACTGCATAAATAGATTTGGTTTTGACAATTGTAAATAACTTTTCACACCAGCCTCAAATGCTACTATAATTTGACCTACTTTGATGATCTTGCAAGCATATTTTTCACATAATACACTGAATTATCTAGATATTTTATGGACAATCACCCAATTCCTCAGGACATAACCGGTTTTCAGTTTAAATTAATCGGTGATATGACAATAAAACAATTTGCATACCTCGCAACAGGATCGGTACTTGCCTGGATTGCTTTTTCTCTCCCAATATCTTTTTTTATTAAATTACCTTTTGTAACTATTTTTCTTGTTTTTGGAACTTCTTTTGCATTTTTTTCGATAGAGGGAAGGGCTGTTGACACAATGGTTATAAATTTTATAAAAGCTGCGTTCTCTCCTACTCAATATATTTACCAAAAAGTTTCTCTAAATTTATCTCAAAATGCACAAAGTCCGCAAAATGTAAGCTTTGATTCAGGAGTTTCGCTAAAAACTACTAGTTCCGTCCCTAAAGACAAGCTCGACAAAAAAGAATTTGATTTTTTTAATATGCTTTCACAAATATTAGGTTCTTCCCCGTCGCAAACAGTTCAAGCACCGGATGATCATTCAAAGCCATACATTGTTACCGGATATTCAGAGGAGAAAGCAAAAAAAGAAAATCCCGAGGAAGAAATTGAAAAGATTGAAAAAGCAGAAGAGCCCAAGCTCCAAACGCTCGTTCAAGAGTCACAAACCTTAGAACAAAGACTACAAGAGGCCAAAGAATTGGAGAAAAAAGAAGAAGGCTCTGCTTCTTATGAAAACGCTCACCAAAAAGTTTTAGAACTAGAAAAACTTTTAAATGACACTGTTTCTCAAAAACAAAATCTAGAACAAGAAATTATAAATCTTAAAAGACAGCTTGCTAATCAAACTTCCGAAGTTTTTAGGCCTTCTATTGCAACAGAACCAAAACAGACAAAAAATGTAAGAATTATTCCAAAAGAACTTGGTAAATCTGCAGGCCTTCCAATTGCTTCAGAATTCCCAAATGTAATAAGCGGGATACTAAAAGATCCAAGAGGCAACCCCCTGCCAAATATTCTCGTTGAAGTAAAAGACATGGATGGAAATCCAGTCAGGGCATTTAAAACAAATGCTCTGGGACAATTCAGCGCATCGACTCCTTTGGTTAACGGGTCTTACACGATTGCCTTTGAAGACTCTAGCGCTTCAAATAAATTTGACACTGTAGCATTCGAGGCTTCAGGAAATATAATTTTACCAATTGAGGTGATATCAATAGACCAACGGGAAGAGCTTAGAAAAACTCTATTTTCCGCCCAAGGCGGATCCGCCTCTGGCGGAAATTAATATGGCAAAAATCAAAGCGTCAACACAAAGTTTTACGGAAATAAAAGAAATAGCAGGCGATGTCGTTATCCTTTCTAAGGGCAATGCGTGTCTTATTGTCGAATTGACTGCAACAAATTTTGAGCTTTTGTCAGGAGAGGAACAGGACGCAAAAATTCTGGCTTTCTCCTCCCTTCTTAATTCCCTTTCTTTTCCAATTCAAATCGTAATAAGAAGCAACAAACTTGATATTTCTTCCTATTTAAAACTTTTGGATAATGAGGCTTCAAAAAGCACTAATCCAAAGCTTGGCGGACAAATAGTAAAGTATAGAGATTTTGTTGCAAATCTCGTTAAGGTAAATACAATTTTAGATAAAAAATTTTATATTATTATTCCTTTTAACAGTCTCGAGGGCCACTCCCCTTTTTCTCACAATTTTAAAGAGGCGGCAAAAACTGCTCTGCATACAAAAGCTTCCTCTTTAAATTCTCAGCTTTCTAGATTAAATCTTAGGGCAAGGGTTTTGGAAAACGACAATCTTGTTAGGCTTTTTTACGAAATTTATAACGAAGAACACGGGGAAACAGATACGAAGGAGCAAAATCAACTATGATATTTTTCGGCAAAAAAAAACATCCTGAGAAAGCCGGCCAAACAAGCGGTTTAGGGAAAATGGCGCGGAACATGTCTTCTGTTGCCGATGTAATTTCGCCTTCTTCAATCGAGGTAGATTTTAATTTTATAAGAATAGGAGAACGGTTTTACAAAACTTTTTTTGTATCCGGATATCCGCGTTTTGTTTCGCCAAATTGGTTATCTCCTCTTATAGATTTTGACCATTCAATGATTATTTCGATGTTTATATATCCTTCTACATCTTCCGACGTCCTTTCTGATCTAAGGCGCAAAATTGCAGAAATGGAAGCAACGCTTTCTTCAGAAATCGATGAGGGACAGGAAGTTGATCCAAAAATAAAAGCGTCCCTTGAGGATGCGCTAAATGTCCAGGAGCAGCTTGCAAAAGGAGTTGAAAGATTTTTCCAGTTCTGCCTTTATATAACTTTATCTTCCAGCAACAAAAAAGATCTGGAAGAAGCGGGAAATAGATTAACTACAACACTGTCTTCAATGCTTATGACAGGAAAATCAACAACCCTGCAAATGGAGGAAGGATTTAAATCAAGTATTCCGCAGGGGACAGACAGGCTTTATCTGACAAGAAATATGGATACGACTTCGCTCTCGACAACTTTTCCTTTTACGTCCGCGATGCTTGCTCAAGACAAAGGGATAATGTACGGACAGAATATCCAAAATGGGTCGCTGATTATCTTCGACCGGTTCTCTTTGGAAAATGCGAATGAAGTGGTATTCGGAAAATCAGGGTCTGGAAAAAGTTATTTAATAAAACTTGAAGTTATGAGACAGTTTATTTTTGGCACCGAAATAATAATTATTGATCCTGAAGGAGAATATGAAAAACTTGCAGAAACCCTAGACGGAGAATATGTAACCTTTAAACCCTCAGAACCAATAAGAATAAACCCCTTTGACCTTTCAGGTCTTTACGAAGAGGGCGAAAACGAATTGGGTTTAAAAATATTATCCTTACACGCGCTCCTCAGAATCGTCATGGGGGAAATGAATCCTTCCGATGACGCAATTTTAGATCGAGCGTTGGTTGCAACTTACAAACAAAAAGGGATAACAACAGATCCAAAAACCCAAACTAAAGAACCTCCTATTATGGAGGACCTTTATAACGCTTTGGCCAGCATGAAAGAGCCCGAAGCTCCAGGGCTTGCCTTAAGACTGGAGAAATTTACAAAAGGGTCACTTAGCAATCTTTTTAACCAACAATCAAATTTTGACATTAAAAATCAATTCACGGTTTTTTCCATAAGAGAACTTGAAGAAGGCTTAAGGCCAATTGCAATGCACATTGTCTTGGACTTTGTCTGGACAAAGGTCAGAAAAAATCTTAAAAAAAGACTTCTGGTTTTGGATGAAGCGTGGTACATAATGAAGTATGAAGATAGTGCTTCTTTTGTTTACAGTGTTGCCAAAAGAGCCCGAAAATATTATCTTGCCCTAACAACCGCAACCCAGGATGTACAAGATTTCTTATCTACCGACTATGGAAAAGCTGTTTTATCTAATTCCTCTTTGCAAATTCTTTTAAAACAAAGTCCGACAGAAATTGACTTGGTTTCGCAAATATTTTATTTATCAATCGGGGAAAAAGAGTTGCTCCTCTCATCGGCGGTTGGAGAGGGATTATTTTTTGCAGGACAATCTCATGTTGCAATAAAAATAGTTGCAGCTCCCTTCGAACATGAAATAATAACCTCCGACCCCCAGGAAATATTAAAAAGAGCTGAGCAAGAAACTCCTCCTGAACCTTTGGTAAACACAACATAAAATTTTGCTAATATAAGTTTATGGAAAAAAACCAAAACCAAGGACAACATAAAGGCCTTGTTGATTATGCTAATAGTTTATTAAATCTTAGACAGGGTGCATCGCTTGCTCTAAGAGGCGCGGCAACTGGAATTGGGAGCACGGCAATATGGGCAACTGGGATAGCACTAGGAGCTTTGTTTTTAACTTTTAGCATTGCGACATTTTTTGGAGGGCAAGGCGCTGCGTCCGAAGTTACTACAACTCCTTTGGAAAACACACAGGATATAAGCAATCTTTTTAACATAACCGGCGCAACACAAACAGAAATTCAAACAGTAAGCGACGCTCTTTCTCTTGGCCTTTCATTTCCGGGTTACAAAAAAAATTTTACAGCTAGTGATCCAGTTAGCATAGTTTTTGAGCAAAATTTAACCTGGGATGGAGGATCTGTCAATGGGCTTGTTCTTGCAGGAAACAAGATCACCGTAAGGTCAGGGCTTTCTCAAGACAAACTCAAATATACGATCCTTCACGAAACAGGACATTTAATAATATTCCGTGGACGGGCTTATCAACAATATAGTCTCTCCGACCTAAGACAGGCAGACCCTGATTGCTACAGTCCTTTGGGTTATTTAAAAACATATCCGTTTGCAAACACTGGAGGCGGAGGTGGAGTCCCTGTCGAATCTTTTGCAGAGTCTGTATCTCAATTTTTACTCAACAGAAATTTTTCAACAGAATGCCCAAGCACTTATAGCTGGATGCTAAACAATGTTTTTCGAGAAACACAATGAAAAAAGTTTTTTTAATTGCGGGATTTATTATTTTAGTTTTTATAATTTTTTTAATTTTTTTGCAAAAACCAAATCAGCAAATTTCAACAACACAAAACAAAACTACAATAGTCCCCAGAGACTTCACAAAGGACTACAGCAGTCTTAACAAGCTGTTTCCAGGGAAATCTACCAAAGATGATGTGCTACGGATAAATGGTGTGCCTTTGTCTACAACAACAAACGGAAACGAAACAACTCTTTACTACCCAACCCCAAACAGAGATTTTCAAAACATTGTAGTCTTAAAAAACAATGTGGAATTTTATTCAATAGAAAACATTTTTGATTCCTATAGAGGAACCTATGAGAATTTTCAAACAGCCTATGGGACTCCGGATTTAACCCTTTACAACACAAGTGAGGACCCGTTTATTTGGCAGATTTTTTTAAACCAAGGGCTTGGTGTCAAAACCAACAATAAAGATATAATAAAAATTCTTTATTTTATTCCGCAGACAGAAGAAGAGTTTTTACTAACACTTGCCAAAAAACTAAACCTTTCAAAAGAAAATATTACCCCCGAAGCTCCTCTTCCTTAACCCTTATTGGCATTATGAGATGGATAAAAGAATTGTCTCCGGCTATTTTAAAAACTCCCGGATTTAAAGGACCTGTCATTTCAAAAACCATTGTTTCTTCGTCTATATTTTGCAAAAGATCCAGGAGATATCGGCCGTTAAAAGCTATTTCGTTTTCCTCTCCGGTTGTTTTTGCCGAAACTTGTATCTCATTTTCTCCGAGACTGCTGCTTTTTCCAAAAACCGAGACAGAAGTTTTCCTAATAGAAAGTCTTACAATGTTGGCGTTGTCTCTCGCAAAAATTTCCGCTGTTTTCAAAGCGTTTTGCATTTCCTGCCTATCGAATTCTGTTCTCGTAGAAGAGTCTGTTGGAATTATTTTTTCAAATTCCGGATATTCCGCGTCTATCAAGCGTCCTGCCAAAACCGTATCCCCTTGATAAAAAATTACCTGATTGTTTTTTTCCGAAACACAAAGATCAACGTCTTCGTCGGACTTATTTACAAGAAGGGTCTTTATTGTTCTTGATGGAATTAAAATCGGTTTGTCAAACGGCTTGGCGCTTCTTGCCCCGCTGCTTATTTTTTTTGAGAGCCTGTGGGAGTCGGTTGCCACCATTAAAATCCCCTCTTTTTCCGCTTTTAATAAAATACCGGAAAAGGCCGGTCTTCCGCTGTCTTGTGCCGCTGCAAAGGCAACTTTTGAAAAATCCCTTACTACCGAGTCTTTTTTGATTGTTATTGTTTTTTCCCCTTTTTCGTCCAGTATGTTTGGAAAGTCTGTTTCGTCAAGAGAGAGAAGGCTTGCTTTTGTTTTCTTTCCAGATACGCTAATGTTTTTTTCTTTTTTTTCTACTGTTATTTTTTCTTCGGATAAGGTTGCCAGGAGCTCCGAGAAGGGTCTTGCCGGAACAACAGCTTTTCCTTCTTCTTCAACGCTTGCCGGAATACTTATCGATATTCCTATTTCCAAATCCGTAGCTGTTATCTTTAGTTTCCCTTTTTCTGCTTCAAGAAGAAAACCGGAAAGTGCTGGGAGTTGAGTTCTTGCTGAAACTGCTTGGTTTAAGAAAGAAAGTTTTCCCAAAAGATTGTCTAAAAGAAACGTGGCCTTCATTATTTATGTTTGTAGTTGTTGTAGTCTATATGGAAAAGTGGAAAAAAGCAAGAGAAGACGGAACAAAAAACGTTGATAACGCGGGGAAAACAAAGGTGGAGAAAAAACAAAGAAAACAAAAACAACTAGTAATCAACAAAACGGCCATCTAAAAGACGAGATATCCCCAAAAGATCGCTGGAGATTTTATTTTCATCTACCAAGCCCTCTATTTTCCCAACACCATGCATAATTGTTGTGTGATCTCTTCCGCCCAAGGCAACGCCTATTTCAGAATAGGTTAGGCCAAGCTCCTTTTTAAGAAGATACATTGCAATCTGCCTTGGCTTAACTAGGAATGCGTCCCTTTTCCCACTTTTTATTTGCGAAGTTTTTATTTTATAAAAAAAACAAACGTTTTTTATAATTTCGTCGGGGCCAAAAACAACCGGCACTCTTTTTTTGTTGTTTTCAAATGTTTTTTTAATTATTTCAACCGACAGGTTTTCGCCCAGGGCCTCTGCTTGCGTAATAATCCTAAGAAGTGCTCCCTCAAGAGCTCTTGTGTCCTTAATGTCCTCGGCTATTAATTTTGCTCCTTCAATTGGAAGGTCTACACCAAGCTTTTTTGCTTTTATAAGTAAAATGGCAGTTCTAAGTTCAAAATCCGGAGGCTCTATGTCAACAGTAAGTCCTCCTGAAAACCTTGAAACTAGCCTTTTTTCAACGCCCTTAAGCTCTGACGGGTGTCTGTCTGAGGAAAGAACAACCTGAGAAGAATTATCAACCAGAATGTTGAATGTATGAAAAAGTTCTTCCTGAACTTTCTCTTTCCCGGCTAGAAATTGCACGTCGTCTATAAGTAAAAGGTCTAGGTTTCTAAACTTTCTTTTTAGTAATCCAGTTGCGTTTCCTCTTATTGCTTCAACAACTTCGTTTGTAAACTCTTCAGATGTTATGTAAACGATTTTCTTGTTTGGGGATTTAGTATAAACATCGTTTGCAATAGCCTGCATCAAATGCGTTTTTCCTACCCCGACAGGACCGTGTATAAAAAGAGGATTATAGAAATGTCCTATTTTTTTTGCAACAGAAGAACAAGAAACAAACGCCAATTGATTAGTGCTCGAAACAGCAATGTTTTCAAAAACAAAATCGTTTCTAACTCTTGGCAGGTGGCCAATCGTAATTTTTTCATTTTTCTGTTCCGCAAAAAGCGGTCCCGGATCTTCCTGTTTTGTAGTTAATAGAGGTGCTTTTGAAACAAAAAGTATTTTAAGGTCCTGTGCTGTTTGGTTGTCTAACGCTTTTTTTATGATTTGATAAAACCTTCTTTGTAAAAGATCAACTATCATCATCGACGGCGCAGAAACAACTCCAATTCCCTTGTCTAAAGAAACGAGAGAGGTTTTTTTAAAAAGTGTTAAAAATACGGCTTTAGAGACTTCTACCTCTATTTCTCCTAGTGCCCTATCCCAGAAATCCTGCATAGTGGTAAGGGAGAGTTTATAAACAGAGCGCTATTTTAGCAAGATAGCAAAAGTGCATAAAACTACATCTTTTTTAAAATTGATTTTTTAAAATTTTGCTGAGGTCGCTTCGCCTGTTCGGTGTTCACCAAGCTTTATATTTAAAATAAATCTCTTCGGGATGCATGTTTCAGCATGTTAAAGTATTCACGCGATGCACTATTCGTTCACACCTCAAGTCAAAGCTCCCCGCAAAATTTTGAACTTTGAATTTTTAATTCGTTATGTGTTATACTTTGCCAATGGAAAAATTGATAAAGCTCAAAAAATTAAAAGGAAAAAGAAAACATGGATTTAGACATAGAATGACAACCCGTAGCGGAAGAGACGTTTTAAAAAGAAGAAGGACAAGAGGAAGAAAAAAAGTTGCTTAAAAGAAAATTTCGTTTGCCAAAGGAAAGGCTTAGGGCAAAAAAATCGCTTAACTTTCGGGACTTTGTTCTAAAAACTTCCGAAAACAACCTGGGTTTAAGCAGATTTGGATTTGTAGTCTCTAAAAAGATAGATAAACGGGCAGTTGCCAGAAATAAGGCTAAAAGATTTTTTAGAGCATACATAGAAGAAAATTTGGAAAAAATAAAACCGGGATATGATTTTCTTTTTATTCTAAAAAGGATTCCTGAAAAAGAAACCATTATTCAAATAAAAGAAGTTTTTATCAAAGAAGGATATTTAAAATGACCCATTCGGCAGGCTCAGGGTCATAGTGAGTGTAACCGAACCTATGAGAAAGATTACAATTATTTTTATCGATTTATATCAAAGAGTTTTATCGTATTTCTTAAAAAATATTTTGGGAGTATCTAGTTTTTGTCGCTTTAGACCGACTTGCTCTGAATACACAAAAACAGCAATAAAAGAGAAAGGATTTATGAAAGGGGCATACATAGGATTTGTAAGAATTTTAAAATGTCAGCCTTTATATAAAGGAGTTTAATATATGAATATTCCACAGCTTGATGGATTAAATTTAATTATTCTCTACCCTTTACTTGCCATATATAAGGCGCTTGTTTTTATTCATGTTCCTCATCCTTTAGGTTTGTCAATTATTCTTCTGACTATTTTAATTAGATTTGTTCTTTATCCCCTAATCTCTTCTCAGATAAAAGCATCAAAGAAAATGCAGGATCTTGGTCCCCACATAGCCGAAATAAAAGAAAAGCACAAGGGCAACTCAACAATGATTTCTCAAGAGACAATGAAGCTTTATAAAGAACACGGAGTAAATCCTATATCGGGATGTTTGCCGGTTATTCTTCAGTTGCCTATAATTTGGCTTCTTTATTCTGTTTTGATAAATATAGTAAAAGCTCCGAATTTAGTTACGGCTGAGATAAACAGGGTGGTCTCGGTTGATTTTCTAAAACTGTCAACTTCCCTAGACCAAAGCTTTTTCTTCTTCCCTCTCGGGAAAAATCCGGCTGAGCTTTTCTCAACAATGGGACCAATAGTTTTGTTAATTCCGATTGCAACAGGTGTTTTTCAATTTCTTCAATCAAAAATGATGTTTTCACCCCCCCAACAACAAAATCAGCAGATTAAAAAAACGGATGATTTTGCTTCTGTTTTTGCGTCTCAATCAACATATATATTTCCGATTATGATAGGTTTTTTCTCTTACACTTTCCCAGTAGGACTCTCACTTTACTGGAACACGTTCACAATTTTTGGCATTTTCCATCAATATAGAATCGCAGGTTGGGGAGGACTATCTAGTTTATGGAAAAAAAAGTAAAAAAAACAATTGAAGAAATTTTAAAAGTTTTAGAAATCGACGCAACCTTTGATTTATTGGAGAACGAAGAAGGATACGATGTTGTCCTTTCGACTCAGGACAGCGGAATAGTTATCGGTCATCATGGCGATACCTTAGAGGCATTACAAACTGTAATTTCCTTGTGCGTTTCAAAAAAACTTGGAGAGTTTAAAAGAATCTCGGTGGAAGTTGGGGACTATAAGAAAAATAGAGAAGACTGGTTAAAAAGCCTAGCCGCGGAAACCAAAGAAAAAGTCCTAACTGAAAAAAGGGAAATTTTTCTCCCTGATTTAAAATCATGGGAGAGAAGAATAGTCCACATGATACTTCAAGACGATGAGGATGTGACTTCGGAGTCAATCGGTGAAGGCAAGGAAAGAGT
>ERZ1292623.3727-Hain-H51-01um-R1-3727-length-12849-cov-5_pt1 | contig 12849 bp, 17 predicted proteins | sample MGYA00564398_ERZ1292623 | MGnify/ENA primary metagenome ERZ1292623 (study PRJEB36523, sample SAMEA6512633) | groundwater metagenome | collected 2019-01-07 | study: AquaDiva: Metagenomics assemblies of 32 groundwater samples | reverse complement strand
AAAAGGGTTAGAATTGATGTTTGGGGCGGCTTTCAATCATATGTCAGAATGCTGGCGCAACAGATTTCCGGGCAATACGTCAGTTCAACGACGGGGCGTATTTTGACTTTAGGAGAAGGATATAAATCTTTGTCTCGTTATGACATTTTCGCGAGACAAGTCGAGTCGAAAGAAGCCCCAATTTTTTCGTTGATGACCGAGATTTTAAAGCAACAGAACTGGAACGGCGAACCGATGAATGTTCCCAAAGCTGTGGCGCAGAGATTTTTTCCCATGATTATTCAGGATATGTATGATATCGCCAAAGAAGAACCGGAAATTATCCCTATGGGCCTGCTTTCGATTTTTGGGTTCGGAGTCAATGCTTATTCCAACAAAAAAACGGAACTGGTTCGAGAAGGCGTTCGTCGCGTCGCAAACAAAGAGAATATCATCAAGGTCAGCCGGGAAATCGCCAGAAAACTTGATGAATCTCCGACGAGAGAAAAAGTCAGCGATATCCACCGGCAAATTTTGCAAGAGCAGGTTGTCAAAAATAATCCATATTATATCGAGATTATCAGCGCGGGATCCAGTGAAAAGAAGATCGAAATCATAAAAAAAATGAGACAAAAATATTCGCCCTCTGAAATGAGGAAGTATGAAAGAGAGATCTTTAAATCAAAGATGGCCACCGCGGAAATAATTATCAAATCACGAAAATAGTTGTTGAAATCTGCACTTTTATCATTATAATTTTTACCAATCAAAAGATTTTCTCATCCCGCATTCATTCCCAAAAGGAGTTGTCATGTTGGAAATCAAATTCGATGAAAAATTCATAGATCAAAAAACCGGAGAGACAATAACTCGCGTAAAAATCAAGCCGGCTGATATTGAAATTCTTGAAAAATATCTCACATTTAATGCTCAGGCAACCGAAAAATTCCGCCAGCTCTCTCAGCAAATTTGGCAATTGAACAAGATGCTGGATCAGGAAGGCAATAAGGCCATGGAAAATGACGTGATTTTAGGCAAAGAAGTCATTAAAGTTCGGGAAAAAATGGGGCTTGATTCAGGGTGGCTATATATTGTCCCTTTAAAAGTCATGGAAAAACGCGATCCTCCGCCGGAAACACGGGTTATTTAATTTTTGAATTCGAAGGACGTGTCATGATCGTTAATATGCTTCGAGCCGTGGCGCAGATGCTGGAAAAACCCAATAAATCCAAGATTGAATGCGCGCGGATTATTTTGAATGAAGTGATTATCAATATCGAAAAAAACAATTCCCGGATCACGATACAATCCGAGAGTTCTCAACCCGATTTAGAATCTCTTTCCCCTGAAGCGGTGGCCGCGCAACAAAATTTATTATCGGAATAAAAAAATAATAACATTGATTCAAGAAAGCGAAGTCTATACCAGAAAAGAAAATTGTTATCGCGCTGTTGACAGAATTGTTAAAACAGCGGAATGGAAAATATGGGAACCGACGGGAAATGAACTTTATATTGATGCGGCATCAGTCCGAAGCGATCGATTTTGTTTTGAAAAATCTCGGAATCGCCGCGTTATTTCATGAAGTCGGCTGCGGAAAAACTCTTTCTGCATTAATGACTTTCAAAAAACTCCGTGATGGGGACCCGAATCTCCGTCTTCTTGTCTTCTGTCCAATTTCGCTAATTTACGGAGCCTGGACCCGTGAAATCGAGAAATTCACGGAATTTTCATGGCGTGATCTTCATTCCGGGGTTGGGAAACAAAACGCGGATATTCACTTGATCAACTTCGAATCAGTTTTAAGTTTGAACAGATATAATGAACTTGTTAATATTCTTAAAGAGAAATGGTTGCGGCAAGAGAACTGGATGTGTGTTATCGACGAATCGTCGCGATTAAAAAATCATCAAGCGAAAACTGTCCAGAAGATTCTTGAACTCCGGCGATATTTTAAACATCGGATTATCATGTCCGGGACTCCGGCTCCGAATATCGAATGGGAATATTGGGCGCAGATGTTATTTTTGAATGAAAACATTTTCGGCATAATTTTTCACAAATTCAAGAACACATTTTTCTCGCTGAAACGCGGCAATCAAATTCTGGATGGTCAGTACATGAATCGTATTATGTTGAGAAAAATGCATGAACAGGGGTTCCAGTATGAAATCAATCCCACAAAAAAAAATGAATTATTCGAACGGATGCGTCCTTGGTGTCATTACGCGATCGCGAAAGAATGTCTTGACTTGCCGGAAGAGATCGATGAATTCCGTGTTGTTGAGATGACTCCATCACAAACGAGAATTTATAACCAAATGAAAAATAATTACATCGCCGAATTCTCGGATTCTGATTCTTGCGCGGTCGCCAATATTGTTCTGGTGAAACTCATGAAACTCCGGCAAATCACCGCGGGATTTGTTATTGATGACGCTGATAATGCCTTGGCCGTCGATACAAAAAATCCAAAACTCGACGCTCTTTTGGAAATTGTCGAGGAATGCGGCCAAAAGCAGATGATTGTCTGGTGTCAGTTCCATTGGGAAATCGATCAAATTGTGCGCGCGTTAAGCGAAATAGGGATTGTTTCGCAATTGCACGGACGCATTCTGAACGAAAAAAGAGCAGATCAATTGGATGATTTTTTGTCCGGGAAATCCAGGTTTCTTGTCGCGCATCCAGCCTCCGCCGCGCATGGATTGACGATGGTGAACTGCAATCTTTCTGTATTCTATTCTCTGGATTATTCCGTGGAGAAATACCAACAGGCCCGCGGGCGCATTTACCGGAACGGTCAGAGGAACAATTGTCTTTATATCCATCTGATCGCGAAAAATTCCATCGATGAAGACGTTCTGGATATTATCCAAAACAAGATCACGGCCATAGATATCGCCAGAAAATACATGAGGTCCAAAAATGAATCTCAAGGCGTTCGAATATGAAAGCGCATTGCAATCCAGGCTGATTAAGGTCATTGAAGAAAAATATAAGAATGATGTTTGGGTATTTAAATCTCACGATATGATCAGAGTCGGGATTCCGGACCTCCTGATTTGTTTCTACGGACATTTCGTCGCCATCGAATTGAAACGAGCATTATGGAAAAGGACTCCGACCGGAAGGCATCCTAAAGGAAGAAGTCTTCTCCCCCCAGGCGTGTTCGACGCTTATCGCATGAAAGAAAAACTCTGTGAAGATACGACGCCGATGCAGCGATACAATATTCGCAAAATCAATAAAGCCGGCGGATCGGCATTTGTCGGACGCAATATTTCCGTGATTATGGTCAAGTTGGATGAAATCTTCAAAAGTTTGAAATTATTTGAAGCACATCTATGAAAGATGAACGAGTCACATTGTTGGATCTGGTTTTGGTTCATTCCACATATAAAGCTTACTTGATTGAAGATTCACGAGGAGTTGAGGCATGGATCCCTTATAGTCAGATCGAAGATTTACAATGGGGGGATGAAATTATAGATGAGCATGGACGGAGAGTCAAAGAAATAAAAAGAATGTCTCTCCCGGAATGGCTGGTAGAGAAATCAAATATTTTATGAAATGAGGCGATATAATGAATGAAGGAATTCAGAATCAAGGCGAACGGAAGCTTGTTGAACGATATGCTTCGTTATGTGAAGACGTCAATTCTTTGACAATTCAGTTGACGGAGAAGAAAAAAACGCTGGAACAAGTGGAATCCGATCTGATCGAATTGTTGGACGCGGGAAACAAAAAATCCAGCGCTAGGTATCGCGGGATTGGATGGGTGACGTGTGTTGAGCCGAAATTATACGCTTCCATAAAAAAAGGCGAAGAGGAACTACTTTTCGATCATTTGCGAAGCCTTGGCCGCGACGATTTAATCAAAACAACGATACATACTTCGGCGCTTTCGAGTTACGTCAGAGATGCCATTAAAAATAACGGCGCCGCTATCCTCCCCGGAATAAATTATTATTTCAAGCGTACAATGCTTTTCACGTCGGATAAATCATAATTAAGTTAATCAAGGAGAATGATATGACAGATGAAACTATGAACGCCCCCGTCACAACAGATGATTTATCAGCTCTAACCCCCCAACTGTCAATCGCGGTTCCCGCGAAAACGAATTTTCATCTTGGACGCGGGCATGAGGAACCGTCAGATATGGAAGACATAGAAATCCCGCGCGCTACTCTTGTCCAGTACTCATCGGAAATGGCGCAATCGAGCAACGCGAGCGAGCGCATCGATCCCGGAACAGTGATTAACAATATCACCAGGAAACCATTGGGGGAAATTTTCATTCCGATTTTTAAATTCATAAATTATATCCGATGGAATCCCAGAAAAAAAGACGATCCAAATTTTGATTTCGCTTTTGATCCCGGAGAACTGATTTTTTTGACGAATGACCCGACCGATCCGCGCGTCGTCGATGGAAAACATTTCGGGCCGAACGGAGAGTTGCCGAAAGTCACGAAATACCTGAATTTTCTTAGTTACTTTCCTGGGCATGAGTATCCGTTGATTTTATCTTTCTCAAAAACATCGCTTGGATCCGGAAAAAAATTAAATTCCATGACGCTGTTCGAAGGCGGCGATATGTTCGAACACAAGTATAAACTTAGCGTCATTCAGAAAGATAACGCCGGGACAAAATATTTTTTATTCGACGTGACTCCTTTAGGGAAAGTGTCTCCAGACGAATTTGTCAAGGCTGAATCGTGGTATAAATTATATCGCGGGCTTATTTTGGATATCGCGACGAAATCTTCACTGAATTCGCCTGTTTGGGTTGAATAATTCCATCAATTCATGCCCTCGCTTAAAATGAGCGAGGGCATTTTTTATTGAAAGGTCGATAATCATGATTTACGAATTGTTGACTTCAAAAGGAAAATTATCGCCGAACCATAAAAAAGAATTGATTGAAAAAAGAGGGTTTACTGAAGATATCATCACGGAATACCGGTTCTTCAGCGGAGGGAAATATTTACTGGAATTCGAGGATGAATTTGTGAGGAATTATGATGAAACAAGTTTAATTTCATCGGGAATTTTTAACAAGCCGGATCGATCCGATAAAATCCTGATGGCCCCGCAGCTCCTTGAAAACAGAATCATTATCCCTTATCTCAATGAAAAAGGACAAGCATATTTTGTCAGGCCGCATAAGTTTGGGCTTGAAGTCCCGATTCAGATTTATCATGAAAAAATATCCGTGAAAAAAGATTCTTTCGCGATTTTGACGGAATCGGAATTCAAGGCTGTCGCCGGGAACGCGTTGGGATTTAAAACCATCGGGATTCCCGGGATATCATCATTTTCTGACATCCATTTTAAGAGACTGGTCACGTTTATCCAAAAGATCGAGGTCAAAAAAATTTGTATTCTTTACGACAATGAAATCAAAGACAATCCATCATTCCCAAATTACAAAGAGGAAGCTTTCAAAAGATATGACACGGAATATTTTTCGTATCTTATGGCGAAGAATCTTTTGAGGGAAGGGATCGATTGCCGTATCGGAAAACTTCCTGATTCCTGGCGAATCAATGGAAAAATCGATCTTGATGGCTCCTTGGCGCAAAAAAAGACGACGGAAGATATTCGAACAATTATCGACGAATCGAAGAACCCCCGCGCGTATGTTCAAGATTTGACGCAGGAAGCGCAGAATATTTTGAACCAGAAACTTGCTAAAAAACGGCATCGCACTCATATTTCTGTTGACTGGGGCAAATATATCGCGACACGGCAGCAGGGGAAGCAGACGTGGGATGAGATTATCTCAAATTTCACGTTAAAAATCATCGCCCGTCATGAAACCATGGAAGGTGTTGTCCGTGAAGTTATCCTGATTGATGAATTCGGCAAACATTCCCGATCCTTCGCGATCCCAAGCTCCCCGATGGTCCAAAGCAATATTTTCGCGGATTTCGTGATGAACAAAGGGAATTATATCTGGCGGGGAACCAATGACGATCTGGTTAATATCTGGCAGGGTCTTTTTCTGGAAGATGACGGACGGTATATCGTTGAACCTGATCATATCGGATGGTTTCAGGAAGAAAAGATATGGTTGTTTGGAAATATCGCGATTCAAGAAAACGGTGAAATCCTGCATCCGGACAAACACAATATCTTTTGGCGGGAAAAATATGGACTAAAACCGATCCCCATTGCCATAACGACCGGGAAAACGCAAATCAATGAAGGTATTCCGATCATTTCCAAAACGAAAATTGATTTGGCGGATTTATCCGTTCATTTTTCACAAACAATCGGAGAATCCGAGGCGCAAATATTGTTAGGATGGATTGGGGCTGTGCTTTTCATGGAAGAAATCTTCTCTTCTTATAACTGCTTTCCATTCCTTTTTTTTGCCGGTCGCCGCGGGTCTGGGAAATCCACTGTCGCGGAATGGGTTATGAATTGTTTCGGCATTGAATCCGGAGGAAAACAGGCCGCTGATTCAACGGCGGTGTACCTCCAGCGGGTCCTCAGCTATTATTCATCACTTCCTGTTTACATCGATGAATATCGCAATTCCCGTCAAGTTGTGGCCAAAAATGGATTTTTGAGGAATGTTTATAACCGGCAATCGGCTGGGAAAGGGATAAAATCCTCTTTCGGCGTTAGGGAAGGGCGGATACGCGGGACATTGCTGATCGTTGGTGAAGAAACTCCGGACGATAATGCTCTTTTGACAAGGTGCATTGTGCTTCACATTATTGAAAAAAACCGTTTGGTCAACCATTTCAATTGGTTCCAAACACATCGTTCCGCCTTATCGTATTTGACGTGCCATCTCTTACAGAATAAGGCAAAGTTGAAAGAAGAATTCACGCTGAATCTTGAAGAAGGCAAAAATCTTTTCGTAAAACGCGGGCTTGATGATCGAATGGCTATCAATTACGCGACGGTTGGGGCCGGATATTGCGCGTTGTTTGGGACTATCCCAGCGTCATTCCAGAATTATTTGATGGAAGAATCTCAGAAAGTTAAGAAAGAATACGATAAAGAACATGCCATGCAGGTATTTTGGGATGATTTATTAGCGTTACAAAGTTCCGGAAAGTTACGACAAGAGATGTGGGACTCTTGTAGCGATCCGAAGTTGATTTATATTTATTTTCACGGCCTATATTCTATTTGGGCATCCGAATATCGGTTGATCCATGGCATTGAACCATTTAAGTCGGGAGCGATCAGGAAGTATATGGAAGAGGAGCCTGGATTCTTCGCATTTGATCAGGTAAAGAAGATCGGTAGACATCCGCGCCGATGTGTTGTCTTTTTGCGAGAGAAGGCCCCTATAGAATTGCTCGAACTGATTGAGACTTCTTGTATTCCAAATTAAAAATGTAACTTTGTAACCATATGTACCATTCATGTAACTACGCAAACCGTTTAATTTCATTTAGTTATGACAAAAGTTACAAAGTTACATAAAATTTGGAAGATTGCATATAGGAAAACTCTTGATCTATGCGCCTCTATAAAAAAAAGATGTACCGTGATGTATAGTATAGAATATAGTTTTTGCATTAAAAAAATGTAACTTTGTAACCTTTAATGATACCAATGGGTTATGAATAATATTTTCAAAATCAATGTAACCGCTTGTACATATTGGTATCAAATGAGTTATAGAAAAAACGCAAAAATGATATTTCTTGTAACTTATTGATACTAATCACGGTTACATTTTTTAAAAATGGGTTGGTCAGTTTCCCATCTTTAAAAATGTAACCGTGATTGATGAGAGGAATGACAGCATCATCACATTTTTTGAGCAGAACGAGCGCTAAAAATTTTTGTATACAACTATTGACTTTATTTGTTGTTAAATTATAATTTCACTATGCATTTCTTCAAAGACCTCATCAAAAAGAAAATCCTCTTTAATTTCGTTATCATTGATGGCGAAATCTACTTTCATATTACCCCGCTTTTCCGCGCATGGAGAAAAATATGCTTCGCCAGGAGCGAAAAGATCATTACCACAAAATCCGTTTACGATTTTTTGAAAACTCAGCCTGGATATAAAAATTCCATGGTTTTAAAACAGATCCGCGGTAAATATTACCGTTGTGTCATATTTGATCTTAAAACGGCTCCTATCGAACTTTTACAATTGATGTCGAACATGGATTCAAAATGGCTAAAAGCGCGTGGCTAGACACTTCCAATGAAGAAAATGACCCATTTCTAGAACTTTTGTCGATCTACAATGCCTATCTCTCGGATTCAACTGTCAATGCCGCCAGAATCCGCGTAAAATTGAATGCTGTTTGGTCTGTTTTGAACATCGCCACAAAAAAACACTGGACGGCCCGGTTAATGGCAATGAAGAGGCTGGATGTCAAAACTGTCCAAATATTAGAAATCTTTTGTGGATATATTTCGACATTTTCTTGATATTGACTACAGAATTACATTTTTTGCCCTAAAATTCCAAATTGCCAAAGGAGTTATTGTGAATAGTTCTCTGGTTATCGTAATTTTTATCATTGAATTCATTCTTTTGGGAGTTTGGGCCGCGATTGAAAAAAATTGGGCGCAATCTCTTTATGGTTTTGGCGGAGCTATTCTTAACATCGGAATTTTATTGATGAGGCATCCAGGATGAAACAAGAGAAACAATATCTTATCAGCGCGGCGGATTATTTCCGGGCCAGAGAAATCGCAATGGAACGAAAATTGCTACCAAGTCAATGGAAGTACGTCCCGGTAGACAAAAATATCAGGTTTAGCGCAATTTCAGGATGTCATGCTTTCCCCAAAGAGAATTTGCTGGGGGATTTTACAGAAGAAGAAATCATTTATTTGACAATTGAGGCGCCGAAACAGGATGACCCGGCGATCAACAGCGGAATCATTGATAATCCACCGAAAACGACAATTTCAAGGAGTGGAGAAAATGGATTATATCTATCAAAACCAAAAGAAGGAGATACAAAATGAAAGTCATAACATTTTCGGAGGAAGCTAGAAAAAAATTAAAAAATGGGGTCGATCTGATCGCTAATGCCGTTAAAGTCACGCTTGGCCCGCGCGGGCGGAATATGATTTATGGTTTCCCTTACGGATTCCCGGTATCAACTAAGGACGGCGTCACTGTCGCGCGGCAGATTGAAGCGAAAGACCCAACAGAACAACTTGGCGTCCTGTTGATACGTCAAGTCGCTCAAAAGACGGTCGATGATGTGGGTGACGGGACAACGACAGCGACACTTTTAGCGCAGATCATTTTTAAAGAAGGATTGAAAAGCCTGCAATCCGGAGCCAATCCTGTCTTAATCAAAAAAGGGATCGATAACGCCGTTTCCGAAGTCATAGATCATATTGATCGCGTTAAGATACCAATCATAACCGATGAAGATCGTATCAAAGTAGCTGGTATTTCCGCGAATAATAATGAGGATATCGGAAGATTGATCAATGAAGCTATCAAAAAAGTTGGAGAAGACGGGGTCATAACGCTGGAAGATAATTACCTGGGGCCGGAAACGTATATTGACGTTTTGGAAGGTATGCAATTGAATGAAGGGTTGCAATCTCCATATTTCATCACCGATAAAGAGAAGATGGCGGCGGAATATAAAAACGCGTATCTCATCATCATCGATGGAGAGATCGAAATTATCTCGCAAGTCAAGGGAATTCTGGAAAAGGCGCTCGGCACCGGTCGCCCCGTCGTTTTGATGGCGAATGGATACAGTAATATCGTTCTGCAAGAACTTGTCCGTTCGCGAATTGAGCAAAAATTATCGCTGCTTGTCGTGAAATCTTCGTATTTTGGGGAATACCGGACAGAACAGTTGATTGATATCGCGACAATAACCGGCGGGAAAGTTATTGGATCCAGCACGGGATTGCGGGTTGAAGAGGCGGATATTGTTCACCTGGGACGATGCGGGACGATAAAAGCGACTCGGAATTATACGACAATCATCGACGGGTTCGGAGAACAGGGGGATATCGATGCGAGAATAGCCTTGCTTCGCAAATCTATCGAAGAATCGGAGTCGGATTATGAAAAAGAAAAGTTCAGAGAAAGGCTCTCCAAGCTCACTTCAGGAGTCGCTGTTATTAAGGTTGGAGCGCCGACGGAAGTCGAGCGAAAAGAGAAAAAAATGCGGGTTGAGGATGCACTGCTGGCTACACGCGCGGCTATTGAAGAAGGGGTTGTCGCTGGGGGTGGACTCACTTTACTCAAATCGATTAACTGGATTAAAGAAGAGGGCGAGGAGGAAGAACTTATCGGGCGGCGTATTATTAAAAAAGCGCTGCGCGCGCCAATTCAGACGATCGCCGAGAACTCAGGGGCGGAAGGCGCGGAAATCATCGCGAAAATTTTGTCAAGTCAATATCTTGAAAATTACGGATACAATTTTATGACCGGACGATATGAGAATCTCATAGAGTCGGGCGTCGTCGATCCGGTTAAAGTCGTCAAAGCGACATTGATCAACGCCGCGAGTGTCGCGGGGATTTTATTGACAACGGAAGTCGCTTGCTGCGATGAAGAGGAAGAGGAAATCGCTCGGACGCCGCGTCCTAGGAGCGTATAATTAAAATATGATTGAAAAAAATGGAGGATTTCATGGATTTACAGGCTTTGAACGAATATATCCATATCAAGCCATTGAAGAAAGGCGTGATTGCGTCATCAGCGGAAAATGAATATGAAGTTGTTACGCGAACGAAATCATCCACGGACTCTTCGGATTTATATATTTTCAAAGAAGGGGATATCATTATCGCCGAGAACCATAGTGTGGTTAAGGTTATGATCGACAATTCGGAACAGTATTTCATTAAAGAGGAGAATATCATTGCAAGAATTTATAAATTTGAGGAAAGCTATTAATTGCGCCCGAAGATGCCGCGCCACCATTGAACAGGTTTATGTCATTCTTGGCCTGATTGAAATTGATGCCATCGATACTCCATTTTTTTTTGGGATTAAAGGCAACGATCTCATCATCCATCTGCTGAGTTTATTGAATATCAAAGAACGGGAATTTTTCGACAAGTATATCGATGAATACACTATTGATGATTTTTTAGGTTTTCTTTCGACGGCAAAGCAATTGAAGTTTAAGGTTGAGGATTTAAAATCGGCGATTGCGTTAATCAAAGAGAAGGGGGAGGAATTGTATGAATTTAGAAATTTTGTTAGAGAGGACGCAGTATCTCCAGACGGGGAATAAACTTAGGGAATACGTAAAAAAAGACTCGGCGGGGAATGCGAAAGAAGGGGATGTTGTCACGGCGCTTGGATATCTTCGCGCGATCATTGATCGTATCAATAAAGTCACAAGTCGTCAGAGAGAAGTTACGCGGTATCTGGCCGACATTTCGGAATATATCGTGGCGCTTGAGAAGCGCGGAATCAAATTAACGGAGGATGATTTGGATAAGAAAAGAAGGGAATGAAGAGGTAACAAAATGGAAGAAGGCTGACGAAAGGAAGTTGTCGATGCCTTGCATCCGGCCATTTTTCAACAGTCCCAACGTAGAGGTAACCATGCAAGAACTATCACTGCGCCCATATCATGGGCGGCTATTTGTGGCAAAGACAGCCAAAGAATACGAAAAGGCACATGCCGAGCTATTCAAAACACCAGATGTGCTTATTAGTTACGTACAAGAAGGCAGGTTCTCAGGCGGCGAAGGAAACGATGGCATGTGGACGTACCTTACGTGGGGGAAGTATCCGCATATCCTAGCGCACGAACTGGCACACACTGTTCTGCATGTGTTTGAGCGATGCGAGATTGATCCGCGAGAAGGAAACGGGGAGCCATTTTGCTACATGCTTTCTCAGCTTCTGCTGGAGGCGAAAGGGTTTAAAGAAGTCAAAAAATAAATCACGCCAAAAAAGTCGTCAAATAAGACAAATTCTACTTTGCATTGATGTTGAGGATTATGGCTAAAAGGAATAATTTATGAATCTTGAATCCCAGGTTTGTGGGGTGGAATATGCCAAAAATCTGACGAGCCTTAGGGTCAAAATGCCTAGTTATTTTATTTGGGTGAAATACAAAAATTCTTTTAAGGTTGAAGTTAGGCCGCGTCAAGATTTTTTAGAAAAATTCAGTCTCAGTGGTCCCGAAGTTAAAATATTCCCCGCTTACACCGTCGCTGAACTTTTTGAATTAGTTTTCGCGTTATCGAATATCGTGTGGAAAATTTGTAAAGTTAAAAATAACTGGATGATCTATTCGTCGAAAGACGAACCAGGGCTTATGGCTCCTCCAGGATTTCCTGTATTCTCAGCGTTTACGGTCGCTAATTGTCTCGCGGAACTTTTAATTTATTTGGTTAAGGCCTAAAAATGGAAATCATATGAAAAAAATAAATTATTTAACTGATGAACAAAAATCTATGATGAAGCCATGGGCTGAGAAATGGATCAAAATCGGCCTGCAAACCGGTGAAACCGACTGGGAAACATTTGAAAAATTTATAAAAATTTTGTACAAAAAAGCGGGAACAGAATTCCCTGGGAAAATTATTCGCGTGCAATCTCCCATTGTTGGCGCAATTGCGAGCGCAATTACAAATAAAATTCTTGGCGGTCAAAGCGAAGAAGCGGTTGACAAGGCGGTTGGCCATGCAGTTGTCCAGGCGGTTGACAAGGCGATTGACAAGGCGGTTGTCCAGGCAGTTGACCAGGAGGTTGTCCAGGCAGTTGACCAGGAGGTTCGCCAGGCGGTTGACCAGGCGGTTCGCCAGGCGGTTGACAAGGCGGTTTACCAGGCGGTTTACCAGGCGGTTGTCCATGCGGGTGACCATGCGGTTGGCCAGGAGGTTGTCCTGGCGGTTTACCAGGAGGTTTACCATGCAGTTGACAAGGCA
>ERZ1292623.2323-Hain-H51-01um-R1-2323-length-17187-cov-10_pt1 | contig 12852 bp, 11 predicted proteins | sample MGYA00564398_ERZ1292623 | MGnify/ENA primary metagenome ERZ1292623 (study PRJEB36523, sample SAMEA6512633) | groundwater metagenome | collected 2019-01-07 | study: AquaDiva: Metagenomics assemblies of 32 groundwater samples | reverse complement strand
TCAAAACCTCCCCCGGAGGTTAAACAAAAAAACATTATGGATTCAAAACCTCCCCGGGAGGTTAAACAAAAAAACATTATGGATTCAAAACCTCCCCCGGAGGTTAAACAAAAAAACATTATGGATTCAAAACCTCCCCCGGAGGTTTTGAATTTAATTTTTTTCTACAATACCGGTTTGATAAATTGACACCGTCTTAAAATTTAAAGGATTTGAAACTAAGGATATTTTTATCGTTCCAAAAAAATCTGTTTTACCCGTTAATCTTTGAAAAATAATATTATTATTCATTCCATTTAAATTTATTTCGGAGATAATGGCTTTTTTGTCTATTTGATTTATTTTATTGTTGGAATCGCCAGAAACATATGTAGTTCCTTTAAAAAGAACTATCGTATCTTGCTCAAAATGAACACCGTAGGAGCTGTCATTTTTTGATGAAATTGTTAAACTCCTTGCTTCTTTCAATAAAGACAGTACTTTTTCTGTCGTGTTATCTAAAACTTGTTTCTTGTTATAATTTGAAAACAAATTTATTACAACAAACAAAATGACAACAATAATCGCCACCGATAAAAGTATTTCAAATAGCGAGAATCCTTTTTTAATTTGCATCCCGTTAGAAGCAGGTCCCGTTACAAGTTCTACATTCATTTGGATGTAGAAAATATAGGTACTGCTGATTAATTAATAATTTATAATATCCTATTTCAATTTTTTAAACTTGTAACGGGACAAGTCGCGGTCGTTAAAGACCAAAAACTTGCAAAGTTATATTTATAAAAATTTTTCATAAAAAATTAAATGATTTATCTATAAGCGACCGCGACTTCTAATGGGATTATATATTATTTGTTAGAGAATACATTGGCGTTATCATTGAAATCGCGAAAAAACCTAAAGCCACTCCTACAACAACCATTAATAACGGCTCAATTATTGTGGACATGTTTTTTGTTTTTCTTTCCACTTCATCTTCATAAAAATTTGCCACTTGCATTAATAAATCCGGTAATTGCCCTGTTTCTTCTCCGACAGAAATCATCTCTCCTACAAATGCGGGATAAAAAATTTCATTATTTTTAAATGTTTGTGAAATTGGTGCGCCTTTTTGAATAGATTTTTGGGCCATTTCTATAATTTCTTTATAAAACGAATTTTGAACGACATTTTTCGTTATTTCTAACGACTTAACAACATCAACCCCGGAAGAAAGGAGAGTGGAAAGAGTGCCTGTGGTTCTTGCAGAGTTTATTTCTTTTACCAATCCTTTAATCAGTGGAATTTTTAATATAATGTAATCAAAAAATCGTTTTCCTTTTTTTGTTTTTGATGAACCATAACCGCCAAAAGAAATAAAAACCAAAATAAAAATCATCAAGAATGTATTTTCTTTAAAAAGTTCACTTATGGTAATAATGAGCTGTGTACTGAATGGCAATTCGGCTCCAAGTTCTTTAAATGTTGATGTGAGTGTCGGCACAACAAAAATTAACATCAAAATACCTATTATTATCATAGCCACAACAATAATAGACGGATATATCATTGCTCCTTTTATTTTTTTTCTCAGATTGTTTGACCTTTCCATTTGTTCTGATATGTTTTTTAAGGAACCAGATAAATCTCCGCTTTCTTCTCCGGCACCAACCATTGATATGAAAAGCTGTGGAAACACTTCTGGAAATTTTGATAAAGCACTACCAAGGGTGTTTCCTCCGCCAAGATCATTTTCAATACTCTGAAGAACTTTTTTCATTTTTACATTTTTTGTTTGTCTCCCTATAACCGAAATTGCTCTTGTTAAAGAAAGCCCTGCTTTTATCATGGCACCCAAATTTCTTGCGAACATTATTTTCTCTTCGGTTTTTACTTTTTCAAAAAAACTAAAAATTTTTTTATAAGAAAAAGAATTATTTTCTTTTACCTTCTCGGTTGAAATTAATATTAATTCCTCGCCTTTTAAATATTCAAACAAGGCCGGCTTGTCTTTTGCCTCTACGATATCTTCAAAAATTTCCCCGCCTTTTTTTATTGCTTTAAATTTGAATCTCATACAAAAATTAATAAATTAATTTTAATTTCTAATATCTAATTATCAATTCCCAATGAAATGCCTAATGCTGAATTAATTTTTTGAAATTTCATTAGTTATTGGAAATTAGGAATTGGGAATTTATAAAACAATATTTATATTTTCAAACCAGAAAACACACACCGTCGAAAAAGAAACATTACTCTGAAATCACTCTCAAAATCTCCTCTATGCTCGTAATTCCCTGCACTGCTTTAAAAATTCCATCTTCAATCATGGTCATCATACCCTCTTTTTTTGCCTGCTCTTCAATTTTATCGCTATCAGCATTTTCAATTATTAAATCTTTTATTGCCGGAGACATCTTTAAAACTTCATGAATTCCAATTCTACTCTTATATCCATCTGGATTTTCCGTGGAAGATTTTGGCCTATAAAATGGCACTTCTTCAAAACTAGAAATTTTGGGACCTATTACACCTTCTTCTTTCAAAATTTTAAATATTCTGTCCAAATCAACAGATTTGGATAATGATTTCATTTCTGCGTTGGTTAAAAAATATTTTTCTTTTTGTGAATCCAATTTTCTCACCAATCTTTGCCCGACAATAACTTTTATTGTTGAGACAATTAAAAATGGTTCTATTTTCATATCAATTAATCTCGGCATCGCTCCAGCTGCGGAATTTGTGTGAAGTGTTGATAAAACAAGGTGCCCAGTTAAGGATGCGTTTATAGCAAGAGACGCTGTCTCTGTATCTCTTATTTCACCAACCATTATTATATCCGGGTCTTGTCTAACAAGGGAACGAAGTCCATTGCCAAATGTGAATCCTATATCTGTTTTGACCTGCGTCTGGTTTACTCTTGGCATTTGATATTCAATAGGGTCTTCAATTGTTGATATATTAACTTCCGGAGTATTTAAAATATCTAAAATTGTATAAAGTGTTGTTGTTTTACCACAGCCGGTGGGACCTGTGGTTAATATCATTCCCGTTGTTTGTTTTGTTGCGTTATGTATTCTCTCAAGAGCTTCTCCGTGAAAACCTAATCCTTCAAGTGTAAAACCTGATGCGCCTTCTCTCAATAATCTCATAACGACTTTCTCACCAAAATATATCGGTAAGACAGAGACCCTCAAAGAAACTTTTTGTCCTTCCATTTCAATTTTAAATCTACCGTCTTGTGGCAATCTTTTTTCATCAAGTTTCAAATTGGACAAAACTTTTATTCTTGCAGAAATACTTGGGGCTGCATTTTTCGGCAATATCATTGCGTCTCTTAATATTCCGTCTATTCTATATCTAACTAAAAGTTCTTTCTCCATCGGTTCAATATGAATATCTGATGCGCCTTGTAGTATTGCGTGTTTTAAAAGAGTGTCAACAATTCTTATAACAGGAAGGTCTTCGGCCATTTTTTTTAAATCTTTTTCTGAAATTTCTTCTTCTCCCTCTTTTATATTTTTTATTGCCGCACCCTCTCTTTTTATAATATCTCCAAATTCCGCTTTTAGAGTTTTTTGATATTGAAGCAAAACACTTTTGATTGATTCGCTGTCCGTGAGACGAGACATTATTTTTAATCCTACCTTTTTTCTTACGAAATCAATCGCCGCCAAATCTTCCACATCTAGCATCGCGACTTCCAGATTATTTTCATCTTTACCGAAAGCGACAATATTGTGATTTCTTGCTATCGGTTCGGGTATCATTGAAAGTATTCCGAAATCAATTTTTTTATTTTTTAAGCTCACAAACGGTATTCCAAGAATATGAGCGTGTATTCTTCTTAAATCATCCTCGTGTAAAAGACCCTTGTTTACAAGAATATCACCGGTACTAATACCTCTTTTGACTCCTTCTTTTTGGGCCTCAACGAGGTCTTTTTTAGAAATTAACCCGGAGTCCAAAATAAATTCTTTTAATTTTTCTTCTTCTATGTGCATGATAGATTTTTAATGAGTGAAGCGAATATAAAAATCATCACCCCGCTCTACTTTTACAAAATAATCACTACAATTTTTAGTCTGAAAGACTAAAAATTATTTTCAATATTTACAAAACTATATAAAACCACATTGTAAGGAATTCTCTCGTAAAAGTAGGGCGGGGTTCTCAAAAAATATAGTCGTTTCACTCCTTATTTTTTGGAAAAACAAGAAATCACTAAATCATTAAATCATTAAGTCATTAAGTCACAAAATCAAAACATTATTTAACTCCGATTTTTTTGATTTTATGATTTCATGATTTTATGATTCCTGACTTAAAGTATACCAAATTTATTTTTTATTTTCCGTAAAGTAGTGAATAAAAAAAACCCGCTCTCTTGTAAAAGAAAGAGCGGGATTATTTTGAATGTATTATTTGCAAACCTGTATTCGCTCTGACTCAGATGAAAAATAAAATTTCGTTGTTGAATCATAAACAGAATCCAAAGAATCACAGCATGTTGCTGATGTATAACAGAGATTTTTCGCATATCCCACATACCCTCCCAATTGGTATGAACTCGCCGGGACAACAAATCCTTGACCACAATTTATTGTTGATGTATCAATTGCTGACTCTGACAAACAAGATACTTTCCAATTATTATCTATGCAGATACCATTGGCTCCATTTCTAGCCCAAATATGATATTTCTCGGTTAAAGGGCAGTATGTCATTGTTTCTACATATTTTTTTGTTATTACACCGTCACAGTTCAAATCCCAACCAACTTTTGTACTTGGACCAAGATAGTCAGAAGTTTCTGTCTGAAATGGAGCTCCGGGAAATGCGTATTTATAACTATCATCACAGTCTGTATTATTTTTAACAAACCTTATTGGTTGAACACACGAAGTTGTTGAAATGGACGAATCTCCATATCCATCAGCATCGGCGTCTTTCCACCATGTTTGTTGTGTACAATCAGCAAGACCGACTGTGACGGTTGCATTCGCTTGTGCAGAACCATTTGTACCAGTACATGTAATTGTATATGTAGTTGATGTTGTTAAATTTGTTTTTGTTGCGTTTCCGTTTGTTGCAGTTGAAGATGTCCAGTTTGCTGAACAGCTTGTTGCGTTTGTTGATGACCAAGTTAGAGTAGTTTGTCCGTTATATGCGACATTTGTGGGGTTTGCCGTCAGAGATACCGTTGGGGTTTGTGAAGTTGAGGGATTCTTCAGTTGTGACCATGCTGATATGCATGTCCCGTCAGTAAAACAAAATTCCGTTGCCGTCATATCTCTGCTAATTAAACCATCTCCAAAAACAGACAAGGCATTCACGCCAAGTCCTCCATTTTTAACTTGATTTACAGAACTTATATTTACAGGAGTAGGAATACCACCGCTTGGGGGGTTTGCCGTTGGTCCGCTCCACGCCGCGTTTACATAATTTAAACCAACAATTAGAATTGCTGACAGAACAGTTATTTTAATTGCGCTTATGATTTGCTTTTTTGTGAACATAAATTTATTTTTAATAAAAAATTGTGAGTTATAAAAATATTACCTGTCCCGTAGTGAATTTTCTACTACTGAGATGGATTCAAAACCTCTCCCAGAGGTTTTGAATTATCTACAAGAGAACGTGTAAGGATATTTCCACCCCATTCTACCGTATTGATCTACTTGTCCTGGAGAGCTAATATCATAAGTCACATAGCCACCAGCACATGGTCTGTTATTTATATTACAAGTACTGTTGTCTTCATACCATATATTACCTCGCCCCGCGCATGCATATTGGTTTAAATTTGTTCCACAATCTGCCGAAGTATATTCCGTAGTAGGAAATGCCCATTTTGTTGCGCCAAGAGATTGGTTGCTAAAAGTACAAACTCCATTTTCAATACTATAATAATCTGCATATCCATTACTACCCACGTTAAGATCTCTCAGCTCTGCTCTCCACACCCCACCTTCTGCCCCACTATGTGTAAAAGGAATTGGTTCTAAGAAAGGTACAAATCCTCCTAAATAAGTCATTGATAAGTATTCGTGCTTATATCCGAGTGTTTGGACACCATCACAATTGTAATCAAAACTTCCATCACCTCTGTCTGTGGTAAAACCATCTGTTTGCCCTGGGTGTGCTCTAGAACTTAAATCGTAACAATCGGTATTATTTGAAACATGTGTATAATTATTTCCAACGCATGTTTTTAATTGCCCCGTTCCATATCCATCAGAATCTTTATCTTCATAACCATTAACAGTCCTCCAAATTGCAGAGTTGCTATCGTTACAATCAGTATTAGTTACATATCCTTCTGGCGGAGTACATGTCGTTCTTGTAGCATTTGGATTACCATATCCATCACCATCATTATCTTTGTAATATGTTGTCTCAGAACACCCACTAACAGTTATTGTTACACTCGTGCTCTGTGTGCCACCAGCACCAGTACATGTAATCGTGTATGTGGTTGATGTTGTTAAATTTGTTTTTGTTGCGGTACCACTTGTTGCAGTAGAAGTTGTCCAGTTTGCTGAACAACTTGTTGTATTTGTGGATGTCCACGTGAGAACTGACTGCCCGTCGTATTCAACCGATGTTGGAGATGCTGAGAGAGAAATGGTGGGAGTTGGGGTTGGGGTTGGGGTTGGAGTTGGAGATTGTGTTATTGCACATGCTTCTGGCCATGATGATATACAAGTACCATCGGAAAAACAAAACTCGTCAGCTGTTGCTTTACCAGTAAACAAACCACTCCCAAAAACAGAAAGTGCATTTAATCCTAAACCACCATTTTTAATTTGACTCGTAGTTCCAATATTTATTGGGGTCGGTGTATTTCCGTCTGGTGCCGTCGCTGTTGGTCCACTCCACGCTGCATTAGCATAATTTAAACCAACAATAAGTATTGCTGACAGAACAGTTATTTTTATTGCACTTATGATTTGTTTTTTTGTGAACATGTTTTTTAATTTAAAAAATATTGTGGATGAAAAATATTCTTAAGGATATTTTTCATTTAACTAATTTTTGAAATTGTTCTTCATAATATTCCGATTTTTGAGTATCACCGAGTTTTTTATAAGCATCTGAGAGAGAGGAATAGAAATAAGGATATTTTTCATTTATTTTTATTCCCTCTAAAAGCACAAGAACGGCTTTGTTTGGTTGATTGGTGTTTAAGTACAGCCCCGCAAGTGAAATGTATGGCGTTGGTAGGTTATATACAAATACCCTTGTCTCATTTCTAGTCTCTGTTGCTTTTGTGTCCAATTGATTTTCAATTTGTATTTCTTTTGTATTTAATTCTATTGCTTTTTTATACATCTGTTCTGCATCCATTATATTTCCCTGAGCTTCATATATTCTGCCTAAATCTACATAAAATTGTGGGTCGGATGCATTTAATCCAATTGCTTCATTTATTAACGCTTTTGCTTTTTCATAATCTCCAGATAGATAATAAACTCTTGAAAGCTCCCTCTTCGCGCTAGAATCTTTTGGGTTTGTTGATTCTCTTTGTCCAAATATCTCTTTCTGATTCTTAACAAATTCTTCTTTGTCTAATGAAACAACATCTTTTATGTTTTTTGTCTGAGCAAATGGACTTGTTATTAGGTTATTTTGAATTAAAAGGGCAACAACAACGACGGTTGATAGTGCCCCCAAAATGAGAAGTAATTTTTGTTTGTTTTGAATTGTGTTCATGTTGTTGTTTTATTTAACTTATATTTTTGTATAAATCTGAAAATTAATTACAACTCACGGTGAAATTTGAGACGCCGTCCAAATAAGTCCCGGGATATTGTCCTGCCGAACCAACGGTAGTCGTACAAGACGAATCTGAATACATTGTTGTTGCACCATATTGAACAGTGCCACAAACACTAACCGCCGTGCCACAAGCCGGTGTATATAACAACCCTTTTGTACACATTTTATACAATTCATACGGACGACATTCAAAAACACCCTTTCTGTTATATTCATCTTTTACATAAGGATATCCTGATTGACTTCCTATTTGATAAAAAGAACTTTGTCCACTCGGTCTACCTTCAACTCCATTACAATCATAATCAAAACTTCCATCTCCTCTGTCAACTGTGTAGAAAGGAGCAAACGTTGAAGTATAAGGCCAATATGCACGTTTTGCCAATGCATTTGCATCATAACAATCGTACCCAGGAAATGCTTGATATTGTGGTGGATTACCATTTATAAGAGATGTGAGATTATTCCCTACACATAATAATTCCCCAACCTTGCTATTGTCGGCCCCTGGGTTAAGATCTCCTGCGTAATATCCGTCACCATCTCTATCTGGATAAAGAAAGAAATTTCGCCATACTTTTTTATCATTATCATTACAGTCTGTGTTATTTGTTGTATATCCTACTGGGATATCACATGCGCTACCGATTGGGGAGCCTACACCATATCCATCTTTATCGCTATCTAAATAATATGTTTGTTCCGTACATGGAGGTGGTGGAGGTGGTGGAGGTGGTGGAGGTGGTGGAGGTGGGGCAGAACCAACCGTCACGGTAGCGTTGCCTTGAGCAGAACCCCCCGCTCCTGTGCAAGCCATTGTGTATGTTTGAGATGATACTAAATTAGATTTTGTTGCAGTTCCGCTTGTTGCGGTAGACGAAGTCCAGTTTGCTGAACAACTCGTGGTATTTGTTGATGACCATGTGAGAGTTGTGTTTCCGTTGTATGCAACATTGGCTGGATTTGCTGTTAGGGATACTGTTGGGACCGATGTTTGAGTTATAGCACACGCTTCCGGCCATGATGATACACAAGAACCATTAGTAAAACAAAATCTTTGAGCTGTTGCCTTTCCTGTAAATAAACCATTGCCAAATACTGACAATGCATTTAACCCTAATCCTCCGTTCTTTATTTGACTTAGTACTCCGATGTTTATTGGGGCTGGGGTATTTCCATCTGGCGCAGTTGCCGTAGGTCCGCTCCATGCCGCGTTTGCATAATTCAAACCAACAATTAGTATTGCTGATAGAACAGTTATTTTAATTGCGCTTATGATTTGTTTTTTTGTGAAAAGTTTCATTTGTTTTTATTTAAAACTCCTCTATTTTTATATTTTTATTATCAACATTTAAAACTATATTTATTGTGCGAAGCAGTCCTCTACCCTGCCCTTGTATTGTTATTAAATAACTCCCGGTGGCAATCGGATTATTCGCGACAATCCTAAATTCAGCGCCAGAACCATGCTCCGAACCTGAAAGCGAACCCTTTGATAAAATAATTTTTGCTCCTGACAACTGTGGTGGTAAGTAAGATACTGATAAATTAACCATTGAAGAAAAATTATTTTGCGGAAGTATTGTTAATGTCGCAGGAGTTGAAGTTCCCCTGACACCATTTATTTCTATATTTCCTGATTTTTGTAAACTGAAATCCGGTGGAATTACTGTGACCAAAACACTATCCTGCGATTCTTCTCCAAGAATATTTGAACATTTTATCGTATATGTGGTATCTGTTATTATCGGACCTATGTTTTCTTTAAAACCACTTATGGCTTCCGCGCCTGTCCAACTGCCAGACCACGGACCGCCAGAGGTATTGCATGTATTTACATTTTTATTAACCCAAAATAATTTTGTTTTCCCGCCAAGGGTAACAGCTGTAGGAAATGCATCAAGAGAGACATTCCCTACTGCTCCTAATAAATCCTCTGTGTCCACAAAAACTCCGTTTCCATTAAACCCGCTAAAGTTCACCCAACCAACAACATCAGAACTCCACGCATAACCGCCAAATTTTTTAGTCCCTGGATTATAAGTAACTCCATATAAAGAACCCGCTTGACCAAGGTTTATAAAACCATCCCAGCCAAAATAATCCGCAGAAATTGCTTTTGCCCAACCGTTTAAATTATTCCCATTTAGTTTTGCCTTGCATGTTCCGGACGGACAACTGCCTAAATCGCCCTGATTAAAACTTATCCACCCAATATTATCACTCCACGCATAACCGGACATATCTCCGTTTTCAGCAACTAAAACACGGTAATTAACACTACCGCAAGAATTTGTATTGGAGCAACTAAAACTTATCCAACCGATATTGTCCGACCACGCCCATCCTGCCAAATTAAATTCTTCTGACGCCGCATTTACGGCGCTGGTATTTTTATCAGTGCCAGAATAAAAGAACCCAAATACAACTAACAGCGTTATAATTATTGTTGGTATATAAAATTTTTTTATTGATTTAAACATTTTTATAAAAACTAAGCTACTCTGTTATGGAATCTAATATTTTTATTTTTTCTTCCGTCGTTATTTCTTTGTCGCCTTCCTTGTTTTCAGACAATTTCCTTAAAATATCTAATTTTTCTTCGTATGTATATTTATTCGCATCGCTGTTCTTTATTAATTCGTCAAGTATCGCCATTTTTTCCTTCTCACTAAGAGATACGCTTTGTTTTTCGTAGGATGTCCATAAAAATAAAGAAATAACAATAACAACCAAAATCAAAACTAGAAAAATCGTATTGGATTTTTTTGGTTTTATTTCTCCTGACTGTCCCGCGCGCGCAGACATATCAAGTGGGGGTTTTTTTTGAAAATCGTTTAGTGGTCGGTTTGAATAATCCATTGTCTAAATTATATTCTATGCAACCTGTTATGTAAAAAGAAGGTGTTGATAACCCAGCACTTATTTTGTGTACAAAATAAGTGCTGGGCAGACCCTAAGAAAAAAAATCAAAGAATTTAATAGTGACGAAAATATTACTAAAATAAAAGTAGAACTTGATTGGCTTTATTTTTCACCCCAAATGTCAAGGTTCAACCTTGACATTGAAAAGGGCGAATTTCTCTAAACCCCCTACTTAGTGGCGGAGCCACCAAGTAGGGAGATAAAAATCAACATACATAGGAAACTCCTATGTATTTTTGTGCAACATTTTTGTGCAACATCGGATGTTGCACAATTAAGCAAGACCTAACGGCTTGACTAAAGGTCGCCCTATTTCTGCTATAGCAGAGATAGGGCGACCTTTTTAACTTGTCTCCAGTCGGGAGACAAATGATTTTTTAAAGTAATTTAGATTGCACACAAAACAAGATTACGAATTGTCGCTTAACGACAATTCTTTAAAAAACAAAAGGGATAAAAATGCTCTCCCAGAGCATTTTTATTCAAACCATATTACATCTTGTTTTGGGTTTATAGGGAGTGTGTATGTAACTACGAGTTTAGGGTCTTGGAAAGTATGATTTTTATAATTTTTTCAAAATAGAAAAAAATTCTTCCCACGTCAAACCAAGTAATCTAAGATTGTTTCTTATAATAAATTGTGGTATTGGATTATCATTCGGTATAATAATAGGACGAATTAAACCGGAACGCACATAAACAAAATGGTCCCCATGGGAACGTTTGAGAGAACAACCTACATATATTAAAAATTTCTGAAACTGTTTATTAGTTACATTTTGCTTTTTAGGCATATGAAAGATTTATAGGTTGTATATAGTTTGAGATAACAACTGGTGGATACCAATTTGCTTTTAGTTTCTGCCAACCTAGACCAGTAAGCACTGTGTCTAATGTGCCCATTTCTGTAAGCTCTTCAAAAAATAATTTAGTAGCTTCTGAAAAACGACTTTGCGCTTTTACATATGTAGAAGCGGAAGTAGAAAGATCAAGAGCTGGGCTATATGCCACATAACTTTTTCCTTCCTTAAATATTGTAATCGGCAGGTTAATTTGTAATGTTGATTTCTTCATATTTTAAGTATACCCCCACACTTATTAAAAGTCAAAAAAATAAGTGTAGCGGGTATATCACAAGCAAAATAAAAATTGCAAACTTGTCGACTTGCTATGTCGACAACTACGGGTGGGCCTAAAAAAGGTTCCTGACACCTTTTCCTGTCAAACAAACACTCGATGTTTGACATACACTCTGTTAAATACTGTCAAACACCTACTGTCAAACACCCGATGTTTGACATATTGACCGATGTTGCACAAAAAAGATTTTTCGCTAGACAAGGCCTAGAGTTAAGACACCTTTTTCAGATGCCCACTCTATTCTGCTATCGCAGAATAGAGTGGGCATTTTAGTAACCGAGTTACTAAAAATTAATCAAACCAAATTACATCTTGTTTTGGATTTACTGGAAGTGTGTATGTTACTACGAGTTTAGGGTCTTGAGATGTGCCGGTTTGTTCAGCCATAGATGCTTGTAAATATTCGGCGGCGGTTACTGCAGGAGCGGTTGCTGTAACATCTTTCCCTGTCTTAAATCCAAATTTTGACACTCCTATTAAACTAATATTAGCTTTCCCATTTGAATCTAAAACAAAAGCATTATAAGCCGAAATAGATATTGAATTTAATGCTACATTACTATAGCTGGTGTTCCCCAACGAACTATAGTCCCCCAACACTGAACCTGTGTTAGAAACTGGGTTACTTGAAACAACACTAACGTTATCTCCATCAACAACACCTTTATATGTTGCATATATTGAAATAGTCGCATCTGAAATTGTATTAGATGCTCCAATAGATGAGGTATCAAATAAAAAAATTGAACGAGCAACATTCCAAACCGTTGTGTAATCTTCGTATATAATCCAACCAGTAGAACCTCCATCATCCATAGTGTCTGCTGATATCTTTCCAATTACTGTACTCCAATCTGCACCAGTAGTTTCAAAACTTCCATCGAACGAACTCACTTCTGGGCCTGGGTCCGGATAAAAAGTACCAATGGTAGCATAAACTTTTTCAGTTCTAAATAAACCAGCTAAGACCCCCCCCCTCGTCTTTAGAGTATATGTGTTTAGGTCTGTGGTGCCATAGTCGGC
>ERZ1292623.3724-Hain-H51-01um-R1-3724-length-12866-cov-8_pt1 | contig 12866 bp, 9 predicted proteins | sample MGYA00564398_ERZ1292623 | MGnify/ENA primary metagenome ERZ1292623 (study PRJEB36523, sample SAMEA6512633) | groundwater metagenome | collected 2019-01-07 | study: AquaDiva: Metagenomics assemblies of 32 groundwater samples | reverse complement strand
GGGTTTTAATTACCTTGGGCTCGGTCTTTTGCGGGCTTGATATGGCAGGGGCTGTTGGCTGTTCTGTTGCGCCTGATGAGGGAGGGGAAGGGCTCCCCGGCTGCCCTGATGCCGGGTCTGCTGCTGTCTGGCTATATGCGGCTAAAGGCTGAAGGCTGAAGGTTAATAATATGACTAATGCTATCCCTCTCTTCCACCCCATTTTTACCTCACCTAATCTCGTAGTTCAGGGATTGTTTTGCGCCGTTTCTTACTATATCAACTGTAACGTTCTTTTCGTCTTTTAGGTTCTGATAGGTCTGGAAGAATTTATTCGGGTCATCTATCTCAACACCGTTTATCCTCTGTATTACATCGCCATTTACCAGGCCGATCTTTTCATAGAGGCTGCTCGGTGTGATTGCAAATATCCTGAATCCTGTTGTCTTGCCATTATCAATTACAGGGACAACCCTTGCCTGTGTAAGAAGCTGATTCATATTCTCCAAGCTGCCAGTAACCTCTCTCTGGTCAACAACAAATTTATTATCAGCAACCCGCCTGACATTTGACCCATGGTTAGCTGGCTTATTAGAGGATGTTTTTATCTCCACTATATTCATATCGTCAAACACAGGGACATCTGTGAGAGAGCCGTCAGGCCTTTTTAATGTAATCCCTTTATACGAAATCTTTATTATCTTAGAGCCGTCAGAGATGTTTTGTTTAAGCTTATAAACAACCTGCTCCTTGTCCTCTTCAATTATTGCATAGGAAGAATCATGCCCGCCTGCAACTGTGCCTATGAGCTTGATGTTCACTGCTAACTTGCTGTTTGCATCTTCTGGCCTTGAGCCTGGTTTGTCGCTTCCAAAGAGGTTTTTTTCAAAGATTACTGAATAGTGGTTTATGTCTGTTTTGGGGGCGGGTATCTGCTCTTTTTCTGTATTGGCTATTACAGTTGGAACTGCCTCAATCTTTTTTGCAATGATGCTGTCTATGGTATCTGCAGCAACATATGCAGAGACGGCAATCAATAATCCATTTATAATTGTGAAATATCGCTGGTTCATTTTACCCATCCTGTCATTTTAAACCTAAAACATATTAGCACAGCCATTTGAAAATATCAAGTAAATGCTTCGAATGGATAAGTTGGTTTTTGAGAAGGGTTGAATCAGAAAAAAATAAGGGAGGCCATGATAATCATGGTCTCCCTTAGTGGATTTTAGAGCTTTACGACATTTGCTGCTTTTGGCCCCTTAGGGCTGTCCTCAACATCAAAGTTTACTTCCTGTCCTTCGGACAATGTTTTAAAATTACTGTCCTGAATTGCAGAATAGTGAACAAAAATATCTTTGCCGTCTTCTCCGGTTATGAATCCAAAACCCTTGGACTCATTAAACCACTTCACTGTTCCTTTTGTCATGCTATGAAACACCTCCTTCTTGCATAAAATTATCTTCCCAAAATGTTGCAAGTCATTTCTGGGGCGATAGTACAGAAGATACGGATTTGTGTCATAAAAAAGGCCGCAAAGTCATAAAGTCTTCGCGGCCTGATATTACTAACAAATACTTCCGGAACTTCAACTTCAAAATCATTATGACATATCCCTGGTATAAAAGTCAAGGCTTTTATTATTTTTTATTTATTGTTTTTTATCAGAAGAGAACAGTCCTTTAAAAAAACCGCCTTTTCTTCTGCCCAATTCTGTTAATATTATTTCATTATCCGGATCCCATTTTAATGCCTCTTCTAACAAAGCTGTTGCCTTTGCCTCAAGCCCTGCCTTTTTATATATCATTGCCAAATTGATATAATGCTCTGGATTTGTAGGCTCAATCTTTATAGCCTTTTTACAGTTTTCCTCTGCCTCGTGCAGCCTTCTCGGCATATGCGAAAGCGCATTGCCAAAATAGGACAAATACTTGGCATTGTTAGGGTCTAATCTTATTGCCCAGCGAAGGGCGTCTGCTGCACCCCAGAAATTTCCCTTATCCATATTCTTTTTGCCAATTATAAATTGCGCCTTTGCCTTGTTTATATTCTCTTCCCTTGTTTCCTCTTTTTCCTTGTGTTTAATAAATCTTGCCGCCAATGATGTGTCATACTCTCTCTTTTTTTCTTCGTCAATTAATATATTATATGCCTCTGTAATCCTCGCAAACAGAGCCTCTAATTTATTTTTTATATCAACTGATTCGTCTTTTAAGTTTAAATGTCTGTCAGGATGATACTCTTTTGCTAATCTGAAATATGCCTTTTTTGTTTCTGCCTCTGTTGCATTTTCCTTTACACCGAGTATCTCATAATTATTCTGCTCTTTTAACAATGAAAATGCATTATTTATTTTTTCTATATCAACTGATTCGTCGCTGGTTTTTATCGGCTCCTGTTCAATTACTTCTTCCTTCTCTGTTTTTACGCCTTCTGTTTTGTTTAATATAAATCCAGTTGAATATAAAAGATATAAGTTTTTTAATGAGTCAAATTCCGGCTGGCTGGATATATTGCATATATCCTTTATCCTGTTTTTTCCATTTGTCAATAATAAAATCTTTTCTACATCGCTGTCTAATTTAACATCCTGAAAAATATTTAATGGATTGGATGATAATACTGGTATGCTGTCTACAGGAGGAAGCCCTGCCCTTATTATGGTCAGATTATTAATCTTTTTTATCCCTTCTATAATTATATTTCCTGTGCTGATGTCAAGCGTTATAACCTCTTCCATTGGAAGCTCGCCAGGTATAAATTCATATTCTCCCTTTTCCCATGAAAAGCACTCCATTATAATCTCTTTTATCTGATGTCTGACAAATGTGAGAAGCTCTTTTGCAGATATAAATCTTTGTTCAAGCAATATCTGCCCCTGCCTTTTGCCAGTCTCTTTTAATAATCTTACAGAAATATCATATTGCTCCTTATTTATCTTGCCTAATTTCAATAAAATATCCCCGAGTCTTTCCTCATCGCGATTGGATGTGGCAAATATTATATAACCGCCTTTAATAAACAGCCTTTTTTCTATATCCTGATTTATAAGACGCAGTATGCCTGTTGTATTTTCCTCTCTGATGCTGTTTATAATATAAGGCAGGGAAAATTTCTTAATATTTTCTTTTAATGGTATATTCATTTTTGCTTATTGAAATTATATATTAACTAATATATTTGTCAAATTATAAAAATAGTAGTAGTAGTAGAGCATGTTGATTTGTTAATTGCCTTATAAATTATATTATAATCAGATACTTAAGTAATTCTAAAATTGTTGATAAAATTTTATTAAAAAAATCTTGATTAATAAAAATGTATCTGCTATAGTCATTTCGCCTTTAGTTAATAACCTAAAATAATTAATAAAGCAAAAAGGTCAATTCAAGACAATATAACTATTCAAAAACAAAGAGATTTTTATCTTATTAACAACTGTGGACAACCTGTGTTTAAACTTTAATTAATTGTTATTTATGGAAAATATAGATATCTGGAATAAGGGCCTTAGCCTAATCAAAAAAAACCTGAATAATGATATATTTGAGCTGTGGTTTAAACCGACTGCGTTTAAATCCTATAATAACGGCGAGATAAATATATCTGTGCCAAATAGATATTGCGGTGAATGGCTGAAAACCAACTATTACGGCCTAATAAAGGATGCCCTGATTAATATTACACAGGAAATGGATATTAAGATAAATTTTATACCTGATAAAGACAAGGAAGGGATAGAGAAAACAGAGATAATAAAAAAAGAGACGATAAGAACCACACCGTTCAGAGAAAAGGGGATGCTGAACAAAAGATATTATTTTGAAAACTTTATTGTCGGACCAAGCAACCAGTTTGCCCATGCAGCAGCATTGGCAGTGGCAGAAAACCCGGGGAAGTCATATAACCCGCTGTTTATTTACGGCGGTGTCGGGCTTGGCAAGACGCATCTTATCAATGCCATAGGCAATCATATAATCAGAAACAAGCCTGATGTCAAGATTATATATCTGACAGCAGAGCAGTTTACAAATGAGGTTGTTGCGGCAATCAGGTATGACAAGATGTATGCATTCAAAGAAAAGTACAGAAATATTGACATGCTCCTTGTTGATGATATACAATTCTTTTCAGGAAAAGACAGATCACAGGAAGAATTTTTTTATACCTTTAATACGCTCTATGAGGCGCACAGGCCTGTTATCATAACAAGCGATAAATATCCGAAGGAAATGCCTGATGTTGAAGAGAGGCTAAGGTCAAGATTCGAATGGGGGCTGATAGCGGATATACAGCAGCCTGACTTTGAGACGAGGATGGCAATATTAAAACAGAAGGCAGAGACAGAGAATATAAAACTGCCGGAAGATGTAATACTCTTTCTGGTGGACGCAATAAAGACAAATATCAGGGTATTGGAAGGCGCTTTAATCAGGCTCGGGGCATATGCATCCTTAACCGGAAAGGCTATAACAGTTGAGCTCGCAAAAGATATTCTAAAGGCAACCATTGGCGACAAGGAAAAGGCCGTCACCTACGACGCAATACAAAAGGCAGTTGCAGACCATTTCCAGATAAAACTCCAGGAAATGAAAGCCAAGAAGAGGACAAAGAATCTTGTGATGCCGAGACAGGTTGCTATGTATTTATGCAGAGAGCTTACTAATTTGTCCTATCCTGAAATCGGCAAATACTTTGGCGGAAAAGACCACACCACAGTTATACATGCATGCAGGCAGATTGAGAAGCTAAAGGAAAAGGAGAGCAGGCTGAAGGATGCAATTGATGCGCTGACAAAGGCATTAAAATCTCAATAAGCTAACAGCAGATATTTTTGAATTGAAAGGAGAGGGCTATATGAAACTAAAGATTGAGCGCAAAGAACTTTTGATCGGCCTACAGAGGGTTCAGGGCGTAGTAGAAAAAAAGGTAACGATGCCCATTCTCTCCAATGTAAAGATGGAAACAGATTCCAACGCCATCAAACTAACAGCAACAGACCTTGAGATTGGGATAGTGGGAAGCGCAAAGGGAGAGATATTTGAGAAGGGCGGCATTGCCGTCTCTGCAAAGAAGCTCTATGAGATAGTAAGGGAGCTTCCAGAGGGCACAATAAATATAACTGTCTTAGACGGCGGAAGGCTTGAAATCCGCTCAGGCAGCAGTCTTTTCGTCTTAATGTGCGCCCCGGTAGAGGAATATCCAGCAATACCGGAGATAGGGAAGAGCAAGTTTATATCAATTGAAAAGAAGATGCTCTCAGATATGATTAAAAAGACCATCTTTGCAGTAGGTGAAAACGATACAAGATATATATTAAACGGCGCCTTGCTGAACGTCTCAAAAGAGTCTGCCCAAATTATAGGCACAGACGGCCACAGACTCGCGGTTATTGAAAAGGCAATTAAAGGCGCTGCTGACGAAACAACCGCCATTGTTCCCAAAAAGGCTCTGACAGAGGTGAAAAAACTGATTGATGAAGATGGGGACGAAAATATTGAGGTGGGATTTGGCAAGAACCTTATCTTGTTTAGAAAGGGAAACACAGAGATAATATGCCGCCTCATGGAGGGCACCTACCCAAATTATAAGCAGGTTATACCAGCAAAAAATGACATTAAGATTGCAGTAAACAAAAAGAATTTAGAGGGGGCATTAAGAAGGGTGTCTATTCTCTCAAGGGAAAAGGCTAATGCAGTAAAATTAGAATTATCAGAAGGCAGGATTACGGCGGTCTCAACGAATCCAGATATGGGCGAGGCAACAGAGGATATCCCGGTAGAATACAAGGGCCAGCCTGTTTTTATAGGTTTTAATGCAAGGTATATTCTTGACACGTTGTCTGTTATAGATGGAGAGGAGGTAATCCTGGAGCTGCAGGACTCCTTAAGCCCCTGCATCATAAAAGACAAGGCAGACAAGGATTATCTCTGCGTTGTAATGCCTATGAGGCTGTAAATTTTAAATGTTTATAAAAGGACTAAGCCTCAGGAACTTCAGAAACTATCCTGAACTTACCATCTCCTTTAACAAAGGGATTAATATCCTTATTGGGGAGAATGCCCAGGGCAAGACCAATCTTTTAGAGGCCATTCATTTTATCCACTCCCTGCAGTCTTTCAGGACACAGGAAGAAAAAAGCCTGATAAGCATATCTCTTAGAGATGCGCTTTTATCAGCAGAGGCGGAAAGGGGCGGCAGCATTATAAACGTATCTGCCTTTCTTGATGATAAGGGCAAGAGGGTTAAATTAAACGGCAAGAAGATTGGAAAGACAAGCGAATTTTTAAGCAGGCTTTTTGCCATAACCTTTTCTCCGGACGACCTTTTTCTTATCAAAGACCTGCCTTCAGAGCGGCGCAGATACTTCGACAGGGCCATCCTTCCGCACTCGCCAAGTTACTTGAAAACGAGCGCCAGATATGATAGTATATTGGAGCACAGAAACAGGCTTTTAAAGGATATAAGGGATGCTAAAAAAGGCGCAGACACGGCGTCTCTGACACCATGGGACGAGCAGCTTATTGAGGAAGGAACAAGGATTCTATTAAAAAGATACCAATTCGTTAGGCAGATAAAACCATTTTTAGAAAAGATATTTCAGGCCATAAGCAAAAGCAGCAAGAGGCCTATACTTATTTATGAAACCCAGCTGCTGCCTCCTCCAGAGGCATTATCAAACAGGGGCGAGTCTGATATGGCCGATGAGATTAAGGGCATCTTCCGGCTGTCCCTGACGGAAAAGAGGAAGGAGGAGCTTAGATACGGCCATACACTCGCTGGACCGCATAGAGACGATTTTCAATTTTTAATTGATGACCAGAGGGCAAAGGCCATTGCCTCGCAGGGCCAGCACAGGATGATCATCTTATCGCTAAAGCTGTCAGAGGCAGCCCTATATAAAGAGGCATTCGCTGAATATCCGGTCCTGCTTCTGGACGATGTATTTTCAGAGCTTGATGAGATAAGGGCAGAGGCGCTGATAGAGCAGATTATTGATATGAATATAGAGCAGGTATTTATCACTGCTTCAAAAAAGGAGAGCATCCCATCCAGCAGCAAGGGGTGTTCTTTTTATTTGATAAAAGAGGGAGCGGTTAAGCCGTATAATAGTTGATTGGTTGATTAGGTTGAATAGTTGATAAGTTGTTTATCAACCAAATAAATCTATTCAACATATCAACATCCTACAGGAGGAACATGAAAACAGAAGAGGCGGCAATGGAGAGAACGAAAAAGGAAAAAGAGGTTATTGAAGAGAGCCAGCAAGGCAGCGAGAGCTATGGCGCTGAAAAGATAACAATATTAGAAGGCCTTGATGCAGTGCGCAAAAGGCCTGCAATGTATATCGGCAGCACAGGGGCAGCAGGGCTTCACCACCTTGTTTATGAGGTTGTTGACAACAGTGTTGACGAGGCGCTGGCAGGCTTTTGCACAAAGGTTGAGGTCATTATCCATGTTGACAACAGCGTTACTGTAATAGACAACGGCCGAGGCATCCCAACAGAGATGCATTCGGAGAAAAAGAAATCAGCAGCAGAGGTGGTTATGACCATCCTCCATGCAGGCGGCAAGTTTGACAATAAGGCATACAAGGTCTCAGGCGGTCTGCACGGCGTCGGCATATCTGTTGTGAACGCGCTTTCAGAGCGGCTTGAACTTGAAATCAAGAGGAACGGCGGGGTCTATCAGCAGGAGTATAAAAGAGGCAAGCCGACTGCCCCGCTTGAAGAGACAGGAAAGACAAAGAAGTGCGGGACAAAGATAACCTTTAAGCCTGACGAGGATGTATTTGAGACAACAGAATACAGCTTTGATGTATTGGCGCAGAGGTTAAGGGAGCTTGCATTTTTAAACATGGGGCTTGAAATCACACTTGAGGATGAGCGCACGGAAAAGAAGCAGGAGTTCTGCTACAAGGGCGGCATCGTCTCCTTTGTTGAGCACCTGAATAGAAATAAGGAGCCTATACACAAGCCGGTATCCATCACTGACGAGAGAAAAGGGATAGTCCTTGATATAGCCCTCCAATACAATGAGGGCTATGCAGAAAATATCTTTTCCTTTGCAAATAATATCAACACTGTTGACGGCGGCACGCATCTAAGCGGCTTTAAAACAGGACTTACAAGGGTTGTAAATGGCTATGCAGTAAAAAATGGTTTTGTAAAGGGCGACAAGGAATCATTAGTCGGCGATGATGTAAGGGAAGGCCTGACCGCTGTTATAAGCATAAAACTTCCGAACCCCCAGTTTGAAGGACAGACAAAGGCAAAGCTCGGCAACAGCGAGGTCAAAGGTATTGTAGAGACAGCAGTAAATGAAAGGCTCTCTGCGTTTTTTGAAGAGCATCCGCCTATAGCGAGGAAGATTGCAGAAAAGGCGATAACTGCTGCAAGGGCAAGAGAGGCAGCAAGAAAGGCTAAAGAGCTGACAAGGAGAAAAAATGCGCTTGATATAAGCTCCCTTCCTGGAAAACTTGCAGACTGCGCAGAGAGGGATCCAGCGCTTTCTGAAATATATATTGTAGAGGGAGATTCAGCAGGCGGCTCTGCAAAGCAGGGCAGGGACAGGCGCAATCAGGCAATCCTTCCGTTAAAAGGCAAGATACTCAATGTTGAGAAGGCAAGGTTTGACAAGATGCTCAGCAGCGATGAGATAAAGACACTCATTACTGCGCTCGGCACAGGCATTGGCAAGGAGGATTTTGACGCAGCAAAGGCGCGTTATCACAAGATTGTTATAATGACGGACGCTGATGTGGACGGCGCGCATATCAGAACTCTTCTTCTCACATTCTTTTACAGGCAGATGTCTGCATTGATTGAAAAGGGATATATATATATTGCCCAGCCGCCGCTGTTTAAGGTCAAAAAGGGCAAGGCAGAGAGATATATAAAGAATGAAAAAGGGCTTCAGGAATATCTGATAGACCTTACTGCAGACGGGATTGAGGCAAAGGGCAAGGATGCCAAAACCTATGTATCAGGCGAGAAGCTGAATAATATCTTAAAGAGGCTCATAGGGTTTGAGCATTTATTAACCCGCTTTAGCCACAGAAAAATAGATTCAGATATTATCCGCGCCTTTGCATTAGAAGAGGAGTTTGACAAGGCTGTTTTGAAAAACAAGTCAAAGCTCCAGAAGGCGGTCAGCAGCGTAAAAAGCTTCTTTGCAGAATTTTACCCTGATATTTCGCTTAAGATAGACATAGAGGAGGATGAGGAGCATAAGGCGTATAAGGCGGTCTGCGAAATAAAGAGGGACGGCGCTAAAACAGATGTTACAGTTGATGAGGAAATAGTTTCATCCCCGGAATTTAAAGAGGTAAGGAGCCAGTCGCCAACACTCACAGGCCTTGGGATGCCTCCGTATAAGGTCAGAAAAAAGGATGGCTCAGAAAAGATTTTGAATACGACATCGGCTTTGATAAATTATATCCTTCAGGCTGCAAAAGAGGGTCTTTCAATCCAGAGATACAAAGGACTTGGAGAGATGAATCCTAACCAGCTATGGGAGACAACAATGGATCCTGAAAAGAGGAGCTTCGTGCAGGTTAAGATTGAGGATATTGTTGCTGCAGATGAGATATTTACAGTTCTGATGGGAGATCAGGTAGAGCCGAGAAGGGAGTTTATACAGCAGCATGCGTTGGAGGTAACGAACTTAGACATATAAAAGGCAAAAGGCTAATGGCAATAGGCAAGAGGCAAGAGGCAAGAGGCATAAACTGCCATTCCCGCAGAGCTTCTGAGCGGGAATCCAAAAATAATATGCGAAGCATAATGGCTTGCATTATATATTCGCAAAAAACAGAAACTGTTTAATAGCCTGTTCTCCCCTCCGCTTCTTCCAACGGAGGCACTTCCTATATTTTCCAATTGCAGACACGGCTGGCGGGCGATCCTCGTTCCGCTCGTTTTTCACCCCTTAATTTTCTAATTATATTCCTTTTGATAATGACAAATAAAGCGGGTTTGTGTTATTATACACATGTTCTTTCTGCAAACAGCAAAGCGCAAAGGAGAGTCGTTCTTGGCCGCAATCCACACGATTAGAAAAAAGGTGATTGGGCGGGAATATGAATTTACCATTCCGCATTTCTTTGAAGAAATGGCCAATGATAACCTGGTTTTTGCAGATATAGAGAAAGCTGTTTTAAATGGAAAAATACAGCGTAAACTAACAAAAGACCCGAGAGGAACGCGTTACGAAATTGTAGGGAAGGCATTAGATGGAAGAGAGGTCGCTGTTATTTGCAGGATTAAAAGCACAGGAAAGCTGTTGTTTATCACAACATACGCTTTATAGGAGGATCGAATGAGGAAGAAAAAATACGAATATGGGGAATGTGAAATATGTGATACTCTTATGAAGGAGAAACGCATCAAGCAAGATTTTTGGATTAGAGGTAAACTTATTGTTGTAGAAGGTGTGCCAGCAGGAATATGTCCACGGTGTGGCGAAAAGGTTGTTAAGGCAGATGTAGGGCTATGGATAGCTAAAATAATAGAGGACACTGATTTGATCTCAAAGGCGCCGAGGATCGCTGTTCCAACAATTAAATTTGATGAAAAAGAAGTTGCAGCATGAAGAGATAATTGAATTATAGATAATATAATGTCTCCTAAAGAGAGAAGATGCCCAGAATGGGGGGCACGGATTACGCATTACGGTGTGTAAGGGAGATTATTAAAAAAGGAGATGGTTTTGATAACAGAAGAAAAAAATACAATAATAAATATAGAAGACGAGATGAAGACCTCCTACATCAATTACGCCATGAGCGTAATTGTAGGACGCGCGCTTCCTGATATAAGGGACGGCCTGAAGCCTGTTCACAGGCGAATCCTCTATGCCATGTTCCGCGAGGGCCTTCTCTCAAATAAAAAATATTCAAAATCAGCAGGCGTTGTCGGTGAGGTGATCAAGAAGTATCACCCGCATGGCGATACAGCCATATACGATGCCATGGTCAGGATGGTGCAGGACTTTAATATGCGCTATCCATTGGTTGACGGGCAGGGAAACTTCGGCTCCATTGACGGCGACCCTCCAGCAGCATACAGATACACAGAGGCAAGGCTTACAAAGATAGCAGAGGAGATGCTTGCTGATATTGATAAAGAGACAGTAGACTTTGCCCCAAATTTTGATGAGACAACAGAGGAGCCTCTTGTTCTTCCGTCAAAAACCCCGAATCTGCTTATCAACGGCTCATCCGGTATTGCAGTCGGCATGGCAACAAACATACCGCCGCACAATCTTTCAGAGATTATTGACGGCCTCATTATGCTTTTGGACAATCCAAAGGCTGCTATCTCAGATTTGATGAAGGTTGTAAAGGGACCTGATTTTCCAACAGCAGGTTTTATCCATGGCACAGGCGGAATCAAGGATGCCTTTAATACAGGCCGCGGCTCAATCCAGATGCGCGCAAGGGCAATCGTTGAAATAAATCCAAAGAATGAAAAGGAGAGCATTATTGTTACAGAGCTTCCGTATCAGGTGAACAAGGCAAGGCTGATAGAGCGGATAGCAGAGCTTGTAAGGGACAAGAAGATAGAAGGGATAACAGATTTAAGGGACGAGTCAGACAAAGAGGGCATGAGGATTGTTATTGAATTAAAAAAGGGCGCTATTGCAGGTGTTGTATTAAATCAGCTCTACAAGCACACATCCATGCAAAGCACCTTTGGCGTAATAATGCTCGCCTTGGTAAATAATCAGCCGAGAGTATTGAACCTAAAGGAGTCGCTGCACTATTTTGTTGAGCACAGGAAAGAGGTTGTAATAAGGAGGACAAGGTTTGACCTAAGAAAGGCAGAAGAGAGAAGGCACATATTAGAAGGCTTAAAGATCGCGCTTGATAATCTTGATGCAGTTATTGCCTTGATCAGAAAATCAAAAACACCAGAAGAGGCAAGGACAGGCCTGATGGAGAAGTTCAAGCTCACACAGATACAGGCGCAGGCAATCCTTGATATGAAACTGCAAAAGCTCACTGGCCTTGAAAGGGAGGGCATCATAAATGAGTATAAGGAGATTTTAAAGACCATTGAATATCTAAAGTCAGTGCTTGCAGACGAGAAGATTGTAAAGAAGATTGTAAAAGAGGAGCTTTCAGAGATTAAAGAAAAGTATGGCGACGAGAGAAGGACAGAGATCGTGCCTGAGACAAAGGAGATAACCCTTGAAGACATGATTGCATCAGAGGAGATGGTAATCACCATATCCCACTCAGGCTATATAAAGAGAAATCCATTAAAACTGTACCGCAGCCAGAGAAGAGGCGGCAAGGGCATGATAGGCATGGAGACAAAAGAGGAGGACTTTGTAGAGCACCTCTTTGTCGCATCAACACATGACTATCTCCTCTTCTTCACAAACAACGGCAAGGTATACTGGCTTAAGGTATATGAGGTGCCAGAGGCAGGAAGGCAGGCAAAGGGAAAGGCGATAATCAACCTTCTCCAGCTTTCGACGGATGAAAAACTGACAACCGTACTCCCTGTCTCAAAATTTGAAGAGGGCAGATATGTTGTGATGTGCACAAAGATGGGTGTTATAAAAAAGACAGCGCTTTCTGCATTCAGCAATCCGAGGGCAGGGGGCATCATTGCTGTATCAATTGACAAAGGAGACAGCCTTGTTGCAGTAGGCCTTACAGACGGTAAAAAGGAGATACTCATTGGCACAAAAAAAGGGCTTGGCATAAGATTTAATGAGGACGATGTCAGGGACATGGGAAGAACAGCGAGAGGCGTAAGAGGGATTGATTTACAAAAGGGCAATGAGGTTGTCGGCATGGAGATAGTGAAGGACAACTCAACCATCATGACAATTGCAGAGAACGGCTTTGGCAAGAGGACAGAGCTTGATGAATA
>ERZ1292623.3721-Hain-H51-01um-R1-3721-length-12867-cov-9_pt1 | contig 12867 bp, 12 predicted proteins | sample MGYA00564398_ERZ1292623 | MGnify/ENA primary metagenome ERZ1292623 (study PRJEB36523, sample SAMEA6512633) | groundwater metagenome | collected 2019-01-07 | study: AquaDiva: Metagenomics assemblies of 32 groundwater samples | reverse complement strand
AGAGCCCGCAGGGTCAGTGCCTCGTCGTCGGGGTTGTCTTCCACCAGCAGTATCGATTTGTCGTTCATGCTCTTCTCCTTTTGTAAACATAGTCCATTGCGCCAACCACGACGCCTGGATAGTCCAACCGGGATCGGGCCCGGTCACAGGGCAAAATAAAACGTCGCGCCTTTCCCCACCGCGCCCTCGGCCCAGACCCGGCCGCCGTGGCGGTGGACGATGCGCTGCACGGTGGCGAGCCCGACGCCGGTGCCGGGGAAATCGTGCACCGTGTGCAGGCGCTGGAACGCGCCGAACAGCTTGCCGGCGTAGGTCATGTCGAAGCCGGCGCCGTTGTCGCGCACGAAGAAAGCCGGCTCGCCATCGGCGCCGCGTGTCGCGCCGAACTCGATGCGCGGCTGTGGCTGCCGGCCGGTGAACTTCCAGGCGTTGCCGAGCAGGTTGTCCAGCACCACGCGCAGCAGATTTGCATCACCCGAGGCGACCAGGCCGGTTTCAATGTGCCAGTCCACCTTGCGCGCCGGCTCGCCGGCCTGAAGACCCGCCAGCACGCTGCCGGCGAGCGCGCTGAGATCCACTGCCTCCCGCTGCATCTCGGCGCGTGCCACGCGCGCCAGTTTAATCAGGTCATCGATGAGATGCCCCATGTGCTGGGTGGCGGCGCGCACCCGGTTGAGATAACCCCGGCCCTGGTCGCCGAGTTTGTCCGCGCAGTCTTCGATCACTGCCTGGCTGAAGCCGTCAATCGCACGCAGCGGCGCACGCAGGTCGTGCGACACCGAGTAGCTGAACGATTCCAGTTCCCGGTTGGCGGCCAGCAATTCGGCGGTGCGCTCGATGACTTTGCGTTCCAGGTCGGCATTCAGGCGGCGAATTTCCTCATCGGCGCGCGTGGCCTCGGACTCCCGCGCCTGCAGTGCACTGGCCATGCTGTCGAAGCTGTGGGCAATCAGGCCGAACTCGCCCGAGCGATGCGGCAGCTTAGTGCGCGCGCTGAGGTCGCCTTGCTCCAACCGGCGCGCCGCCTGCATCAGCGCGTTCGCCGGCCGCAGCAGGAGTGCATTACCGCCCACCCAGGCGACCGCGCCCATGGTGACGGTGACCAGCATCATCAGCAGCAGGGCGCGGAACAGCAGCGCATTCGCGTCGGCGTAGATGGTGGCCGTGGGGATGCCGGCGCTGATGTAGATCTGCTTCGCCGCGGTGGAATAGAAGGGTTTGAACACGTGCAGCCGTTTCACCCCGTCGATACCGGTTTCCTCGGCGCTGCCTTCCTGGCCGTGGCTGAGGATTGTCCGAATCAATGGGGCATCCGGCAGCGATTTTCCGACCCACTGTTCCGGATCCGGTTGGCGCACGAGAATCGTGCCGCGGCCGTCCAGGATGATAAGTGCCGAGCCTTCGGGCAGACTCGTGGTTTCGATCAGCCTGCCGGCCATCGCGCCGAGGTCGAGCGCGATGAACACCACCGCCTGGGGGTTGCCGGTTGCGTCCAGCACCGGGACCGCGAGGTTGGCGGTGCCCTTGCCGGTCACAAGCCCGATCTGGTAACCGCCGATGGCGAAGGCGCGTGCGCGCATGGCTTCGCGAAAGTAATCCCGGTCGGAGAAATCGACCCGAGCTGCGAGCGGGAGGGCGCTGCAACGCATGGCGCCATCGGGGTTGATCACGCCGATGTTGGCGTATAACGCGTTTTGTGCACGCAGAGTCGCGAAGGTGCGGCTGCACAGTGCCGCCTGCTCCGGGCGGCGCACGATCGGAAGCTGTGCGAAGCTTTGCAACTGTTGCCGGATCACCTCGATGAGACCCTTCTGTTCCAATGCCATCAGGCGCGTTAGCCAGAGCGCATTCTCATGGGCATGCTCCGCCGCTTGTTGGCGGGCATCGAAGACGGAATAAAGGATGAAACCGTAGGCGGGCAGTAGGGCGAGAAACAGGAGCAGCAGCAATCTTGCCCGCAGGCTCGAGAACGGCAGCCGGGCGGTCCATTTGCTGAGTTGGTCGTCGAGCCCATTGCGCACCAGACCCTCCTTGTTCCGGCAGTGTGCAGGCTATAGACCGCACCTTAAAAAAGCAGGATACGGATACCCCCTACTAATTCAGTATACGTCTAAACTATTGCCAATATTGGGGTTTGTCAGCGCTGGCCGATGTTGCTCACCTTGGCCATGATCCAGTCCAGTGTGCGTCCGGGCAGAAAGCGGCGTAGCCAGGTGAACAGGTGTGCGGGGAAGGTCACGGGGTAACGCAGCTTTGGTCGGCGCGCTTCCAGTGCGTGGGTGACCTTTTCAAGCACCGTTTCGGGCGGCAGGGTGAAGGGCAGGGGCCTGGTGCCGCCGAGGCGGCGTTCCACCCACTCATAGTACGTGCGGTGCACGCTGTGGGTTTTGTCGATGTGCGCCTGGTAGGCCTGATAGGCGTTGTCGCGGAAGCGGCTGCTGATCGGGCCAGGTTCGATCAGCGAGATATGGATGTTCGTTCCACGCAGTTCCAGACGCATGGTGTCGCTCAGTGCTTCCAGCGCAAACTTGCTGGCGTTGTAGGCGCCGCGGTAGCCCATGCACACAATCCCGAGCAGTGAGCTGATCTGCACAATGCGGCCTGCATTCTGGGCGCGCATCACCGGCAACACCCGGTTGGTGAGTTCCTGGGTGCCGAACAAATTGGTCTCGAACTGCAAGCGCAGCGCCGCGCGCGTGAGGTCTTCGACCGCGCCCGGCTGACCGTAGGCGCCGTTGTTGATGAGCGCGTAGAGCTCGCCGCCGGTACGCGCCAGCACCTCATCCACGGCCGCGCGGATCGAATCCGGTGAACGCAGATCGAGCACCAGGCTTTCCGGCCCGGCGGCGCGCAACGCGTCGACGTCCTTTTCCTGTTTTACGGTTGCGAACACGCGCCAGCCGCGCGCGTGCAGGCCGAGTGCTAGGCAGCGGCCGATGCCGGTGGAACAGCCCGTAATGAGGACGGATTTCTGCGACATGCGCTTCGAGCACCAAGAGTAACGAATGCCACCAGCATATCGCAGCGACACGCGGCGGGTAAGCGCCATGACAGGCCCGGGTCGCCGTGTTACCGTTAATGAACGGGGAGGGGTGCATGGATCAAGCTTCGGCAAAACTGATTCTGGGTGAGGGCGCGCGCGATGCGCAGGCGCTGCTGTCTGCTTATCCCACGACTGCCATGCCTGAGAATCTGCGAGTTCGCCCAGGTATGAACTTGCCGCCCGCGGGCAGCGTTCTGGTATTGAGTATCCCCGAGGCGCGGCAACTGCTGACAGCGGAGCCTGTGGAACCGTTTGTGGTGGTGCTCTGGTTCCGGCAGAGCGAACACGCCGATCCGGATGTCCTGGAGCACGCCGCCGTTGCCGGTGTGCTGCGCGCGGACAGCCCGCCGGAAACGGTATACACCGTGTTTCAGGCCGCGTTTCGGCTGCTCGCTGTGCAGAGCTCAGAAGACGCCGCGCGTATGCTGGAAGAGGTACTTGAGATCGGACGTGCGCTCGCTTCCGAGAAAGACCTCGACACCTTGCTGTCGCTCATTCTCACCCATGCGCGCAGTCTGACGGGCGCCGACGGTTCCTCGATCTACACGCGCGATCGCGACGGCGTGTTGTACTTCCGCCTGTGGCAGAACGCCTCCACGGCGGCCACGGCCAACGCCCAGAAGACTCTGGTGGGCGAGTACAGCATTGCCGGTTATGTCGCACGCAGCGGTGAGCCCGTGTTGCTGGCGGATGCTTATGCCATTCCGGAATCCGCCCCCTATAAATTCAACCCGGCCTCGGATCGCGCCATCGGTTATCACACGCAGTCGCTGCTCACCCTGCCGCTCACCAACAAAGGCGGCGAGGTGGTGGGCGTATTGCAGCTCATCAACCGCAAGGACCATCCGGATATGTTGTTGCGTACGCCCGAGGACGTCGCCGCCCATGTGCGGCCGTTCGATGCGCGCAGCCGCCAATTGGCGCAGGCGCTCGCCGGGCAGGCCGGGGTGGCGATCGAGAACAGCATGCTGTACGCCGACATCGAGAATTTGTTCGAGGGTTTCATCAAGGCCTCGGTGCAGGCGATCGAGGCACGCGACCCGACCACTGCCGGCCATTCGTTTCGGGTCGCCGATTTCACCGAACGTCTGGCGGTGGCGGTGGACCGCAGCGGCGATTCCGGCCTGCGCGACTTGCGCTTCTCGCGCGACCAGTTGCGCGAGATCCGCTATGCCGCGCTGCTGCACGACTTCGGCAAGGTCGGGGTGCGCGAGGACGTTCTGGTCAAGGCCAAGAAGCTCCATCCGCACCAGCTCGATCTGCTCAAGCAGCGTTTCAAGTACGCGCGCCTGAGTGTCGCCCACGACGCCTATCGCAAGTTGCTCGATTTGTTCGGGGAGGTGGAACACGATCCAAATGTATTCCAGGCGCGTCGCCGGGAACTTGAACAGGCGGTGGTGGCCGAGCATGAACGCCTCGAACGCTACCTGCACACCGTGCTGCGCGCCAACGAGCCAAGCGTGCTGCACGCCAGCGCGCCGGTCGAGTTGCGCGAGATTCAGGCGTATTCCTTTCCCGACGGCGCGGACGTCAACTCCTTGCTGCACGATTTCGAGTTCGCCGATCTCACCCTGCCCAAGGGCAGCCTGACCGCGCAAGAGCGCGTGGAGATCGAGTCGCACGTGACGCACACCTACGAATTTCTGCGCCTCATCCCCTGGACGCGCGACCTTGCGCACCTGCCGGACATCGCCTACGCCCACCATGAAAAGCTCGATGGCAGCGGCTACCCGCGCGGGCTTGGCGGAGCCGACATCCCGCTGCCGGCGCGCATGATGACCATCTCGGACATCTACGATGCCCTGACCGCGCCGGACCGACCGTACAAGCTCGCGGTGAGCACAGAGCGCGCGCTGGACATCCTCGGCGCTGAGGCACGCGCCAACAAGATCGACGCTGCGCTTCTGAGAGTCTTCATCGAATCGGGGGCCTATCGCACCGGGGTCTAGGACGGCGTTTCACCCTCCCGGAAAGTCCGGCGTTCGACTACAATAAGCGCCCTGCGGCCTTCTGCGACGATATCCGGGATGAGTTCGAAACTGCGTGTCGGGGTGGTGGGGGTAGGCTACCTCGGAAAATTTCACGCCCGTATTTATGCAGGCATGGTGGATGTCGAACTGGCCGGGGTGGTGGACGCGGACCCGGATACCGCCGCCCGCGTTGCCGCCGAATATCGCTGCGCGGCCTACGCCAAACCGGAAGAGCTGCTCGGCAAGGTCGATGCCGTCAGTATTGTGGTTCCCACCATTTATCACCTGGTGGTCGCCCGGCCATTCCTTGCGCAGGGCGTGCACATGCTGATGGAAAAGCCGATCGCGTCGACTTATGCGGAAGGCCTGCAACTCGTGGAGCTGGCCGAGCGTGCCGGCGTCACCTTCCAGGTCGGTCATCTGGAACGCTACAACGCCGGCTTCATGGAACTGGTGAAGCGTGTCGGCACCCCGCGCTTCATCGAGGCGACACGCATCGGCGGGTTCTCGGAGCGCGCCACGGACGTGGACGTGGTCACCGATCTCATGATCCACGACATCGATATCGTCATGTCGCTGGTGAAATCGCCGATCCGCGATCTGCGCGCCATCGGCGTACCGGTCCTGACCGAGCATGCCGACATCGCCAATGCGCGCCTTGAGTTCGAGAACGGCGCGGTGGCGGACGTGACCGCGAGCCGCATCTCGGCAAAAAAACAGCGCCGCATCCGCGTGTTCGGTGTGAACAGTTACCATGCCCTCGACTTCGCCGACCAGCAGGTGGATGCGGTTATCGCACACCCCAACCCCGCTGGCGGCCGTCCGGACATCAAGAGCGAAAGGATTGCCATTATTCCCACGCAACCGCTCGATGCCGAGCTCGCCGATTTCGTCAACACCGTGCGCGCGCGCCGCGCGCCGCTCATCGATGGCCGCACCGGCCTGGAGGCGCTGCGCGTCGCTCTCATGGTCAAGGAGAAAATTGCTGCATGTCCTCCGTAACCGCCGTCCCCTTTCTCGATCTCGGTACCGCATTCAAGGCCCTTGAGGCCGAGTGGCTTGCAACCATCCGCGCGAGCGGCGCCAAGGGCAGCTTTATTCTCGGTCCGCAGACCGTCGCGTTCGAGAAGGAGTTTGCGAGTTATGTCGGTGTGAAGCATGCCATCGGCGTCGCCAACGGCACCGACGCGCTGATCTTGTCGTTGCGCGCACTTGGGATAGGACCGGGCGACGAGGTCATTACCACGCCGTGGACATTCTTTGCGAGCGCCGAATCCATCAGCATCGTTGGTGCCACGCCGGTGTTTGTCGATATCCGCCCGGACACTTTCTGTCTCGACCCGGAAAGCATTATCAAACGCCTTACGCCGAGAACGTGCGCCATCCTGCCGGTGCACATCTTCGGCCATGCGGCAGACATGGACGCCATCATGCAGATCGCCCGCGAGCGCAGGCTCGCGATAATTGAAGACTGCGCGCAATCGTTCGGCGCGCGCAGCGGCGGCAAGGTGACAGGCGCTATCGGAGATACCGGTTCGTTCAGCTTCTATCCCACCAAGGTGCTCGGCTGTTACGGCGACGGCGGAATGATTACCACCAATCGCGACGATCTCAACGAACACATCCGCCGCCTGCGCAATCACGGCGCGATCAAGCCGTTCGTTCATACCGAGATCGGCATGAACAGCCGCCTCGACGAAATTCAGGCGGCATTACTGCGCCTCAAGCTGCGCCGCATCGACAAAGACATCGACGGCCGGCGCGCGGTCGCGACCGAGTACACGAAACGGTTTGCGGGTACGGCGGTGAAACCGCCGGTGGCGCTCACGCCGGATGCACATAGCTACAATCTTTTCACCGTGCGCCTGCCAAAACGCGATCCAGTGCGCGACGCGTTGACGGCCGGGCAGATCGGCACCTCGTGCTGCTATCCGCAGGGTCTGCATCTGCAGGATGTCTACAAGCATCTTGGCTACAAGCCGGGAAGTTTGCCGGTGTGTGAGCAGGCGAGTGGCGAGGTGTTGTCGCTGCCAATCTATCCGGGCATGCCGCTTGCGCATGTCGAACGCGTGTGCGCGGTCATGCGCGACGCGCTCAAATAATCTCCGTCGCGGTTACGTGAAATGCCGCCGCCCCGACTGCGGAAGAACGAAGAGCCTCGCGCGCTTGAAGCGTGAGATCGAACTCGACGAGGCCTGCTTCGGCGGTCGCCGAAAAGGAAAGCGTGGACGCGGAGCGGTTGGGAAAAGCGTTGTTTCAGCCTTCTGGAGCGCGAAATGTACCTGAAGGAGATCGAGTACCGGTTCAATCACCGGAAGGAGAATCTCTTCAGGAGTTTTGTTCGGGTCTATTTTGGTTACGTTTCGCCCTAATTACCTTACCTTTTTTTACTCCCCCGCCGAGCCAAGGAGAGCAAAACAATGCCGTGAAGCCCCCAATAGCTGGGCTTCGTCCAGTATGCCCCTGCGCAGCTCAAATTGCCCGATGCTTGTTAATTGACAAACACCCAAGTTATAGTCGTCTTAATGGTATCCAAGTAATCAAACGCTGCTTATTTCTTGGGAGTACGAATCGATGAACATGACCATGGTTAATCTGGTGCTCAGCTTGCTTGGCATCGGCATAATGTTCTACTGCCTGTGGCTCACGATTTCACTCAAAAAGACCCTGCCTGGGGGCGTGGTTGGGGAAAAGTGGAATACGCTTATCTGGCTGGTGGCATTCTTTACCATCGGTTACCTGGCCACTCCGTTTTCTTCGAAACTCTCGGAAGATGTATTGCGCATGCTCGTCGGATTTATCTTCCTCTTCGGTGCCGTCTATGTCGCAGTCACGATCAAGCTGATTCAGCGTATCATCCGCGAACTCACCGGTTGATTTTCGCCATAACCTCAACAACACTCGAGGCTCCTCCATGAATACACCACAATCGGGCGCGCCGACCAATTCCGACAATGCTCAACACGGAATCAATGCCAAATATCTGCTGCTGAGAACGGTGCGCGAGGTGTTGGGATCGAGTGACGCGGAGAAAGTGCAAAAGAGACTGGACGACGCACCCAACACCCGCGGCGGGCTGGAAGCCGCGCTCGAGAGATGTTGCAAGCTCATTCGCCTGACCATCGACGAAAAGAAAGCCAAGGAGGTAGAGCAGCGTTGCCGCAGCATTATCGAGAAAATGTAACGAGCCGTACCGCGTGACGGCGTTTCTACGCCAGGCGCCACGCCTACCGCACTCGCCGGATAAAAACCGGGACAGACCTGTCCCGGTTTTTCGGTTTTTGGGATCGGCGCAGATCTCCGGCATCGCCGCCGATCTTCACCCCTGTGGCGCGAGGCAGTCGCGGCGCGCCGATAAGGTATGCGCTTCAGGGCCGCGCTCGTTCCAACTGCCATCAGCTTTGTTGCGAACCGGTGTAACTCTCAGAGCCCTCGCGGCGGCGCCACAGTGAGGGGGATGGTGTGATCCGTATCCACCACCCTCAGGCGATTGCTGCGGATGAATTCCAGCAGGAAATGGAAGGCCGCCGGATTGGCATCGCGTAATCGCGTATCCACCACCAAACACTTTCGCCCATCGATTATTTGCGTCTTGAGAAAGTCTTCATGCCGGTGGCGGCGGTCAGTGCCGGAATAGGGTCGCGGGCTCGCGCGCCGGTCTTCGCCATAGGTCGAAAGCGTGTCGATCAGGCGTTCGATCCAGTTACTCGGCCGGAACGCCGTACCCTCCACGGTAATGCCTTCAATGACAAGTTTCGGCAGGTCGCTGGACATGGTGGGTGTCTATTCCGGTAATGGTTCAGCTGTGGCGGCGTGCGCGCCGCAGCGCGTCGGTCAGGTTGGTGGCGCCGTGCGCGCGCACTTTCTCCGTCAGCCCGCGGACAATCTCGCACACGATGCCCGGCCCCCGGTAGATGAATGCCGTGTAGATCTGGAGCAGATCGGCGCCGGCAACCAGCTTTTCCCAGGCATCGTCGGCATCGCCGATGCCGCCCACGCCGATAATCGGGATGCGTCCCTGCAAGCTGGCATACAGGCGGCGGATCACCTGTGTCGACAGCGCGCGTAGCGGCCGGCCGCTCAACCCGCCGGTTTCGCGTGCCTGTGGTTCGTGCTCAAGGCCGGGCCGCGTAATGGTGGTATTGGTGGCGATCACTGCTTCGATGTTGTGTTCTACAAGCAGACGGGCGATGGCATCGATTCCGTTATCGTCCAGATCGGGCGCGATCTTGAGGGCGATGGGCACATGGCGGCCGTGGCTGCGTATCAGAGTTGCCTGTTCATGCTTGAGCGCGGCAAGCAGGGCGGCGAGTGGCGCTTCGTCCTGCAAGGTGCGCAAGCCAGGGGTATTGGGCGAGGAGATGTTCAGCGTCACGTAGTCGGCGTGCGCGTACACGGCGCGCAGGCCGGTACGGTAATCGTCGATCGCCCGCGCATCCGGTGTGAGCTTGTTTTTGCCGAGGTTGATGCCGATGAGGCCGCGGCGCGGCTGCGCCGCAAGGTTCGCCAGAAAGACGTCGAGGCCGGAACTGTTGAAGCCCATGCGATTGACGAGGGCCGCGTGGCGCGTGAGACGGAACAGGCGCGGCTTCGGGTTGCCCGGCTGCGGCTGCGGCGTCACCGTGCCGAGTTCGAGAAAGCCGAAGCCGAAATCGAACAGCGGCGTTAAGGCAAGCGCCTCTTTGTCCAGTCCGGCGGCCAGTCCCAGCGGGTTGGGAAAGCGCAGCCCCATGACCTCCACCGGCAGGGCTGGGGTGCGACCGGCATACCTCCGGCGCACCAGCGCGGCGACGCCCGGCGCCCGCCAGGCGCCGCGCATCAGGCCGAGAGTCAGTTCGTGGCTGCGTTCCGGGTCGAGCGCGAACAGCAGGCGGCGGATCAGGAAATACACTTGGCCTCGGTGTGCGGAAATGGTGCACGCTATGATAGCGTATCCCGTTACAGCCGTGTGCATCGCGGCGTCACTGTGATTCACCATGTCCCGATTGACCCACAAGCGTTCGCGCAAGTCCGGTCTGCCGCCGGGTACACCCGTGCACATCGGTGTACCCAAGGCCGGCGCACCGCGCGTGAGCCTGGTGTATTACGACGGCGAGCAGTTCGTCGAGGAAGAGGTCAAAGATGCCGGCGCCTGCGCCGCCCGGCGGGACCAGCCCGGCGTCACCTGGATCAATGTCGATGGCGTGCACCGTGTCGAGCTGCTCGAGCAGCTCGGTCAATGTTTCGACCTGCATCCGCTGGTGCTGGAGGACATTGCCAACACCGGCCAGCGCCCGAAAGTCGAGGACTATGGCGGTTATCTCTATATTGTGTTGCGCATGTTGTCCCTGCATGCAACAACCCATGAAGTGGTGAGCGAGCAACTGAGCCTGGTTCTGGGCCCGAATTTCGTGATCTCGTTTCAGGAAGGTGTCGAGGGCGATCTTTTCAATCCGATTCGCGCGCGCCTGCGCACTGCCAAGGGCCGGGTACGGCGCGAAGGCGCCGATTACCTCGTTTACTCGCTGATCGATGCGATCGTGGACGGCTACTTCGTGCTGCTTGAAAATATCGACGCGCGCATCGAGGCGCTTGACGAGCACATGCTGACGAACCGCGCCGGCGATGTGGCGCGCGCCATCCATTTGCTCAAGCGCGAAATGATCTGGCTGCGCAAGGCGGTCTGGCCGTTGCGCGAGGCGATCAACAGCCTGCAACGCGCCGAGTCGCCGCTGATCCGCGCATCCACCGGCGTGTATCTCAAGGACGTGTACGACCACACCATCGAGGTCATCGACACCGTCGAGACCTATCGCGATGTGCTGTCCGGCATGCTGGAGAACAACCTGTCGCTGCTCACCACGCGCCTGAACGAGGTCATGAAGGTGCTCACGGTGATCTCGACGATTTTTATCCCCCTGACCTTTATAGTCGGTATCTATGGCATGAACTTCCGCCACATGCCGGAGCTGGAGTGGCGCTGGGGTTACCCGCTGGTGATGCTGGGCATGGCCGTCATCGGCGTTGCCCTGTACGTCTATTTCCGGCGCAAAAAATGGATATAGAAGCAGCTGTAAGTGCGCGTTCGTATTGAGGTAAAATTCCGTTTTCCGATTGAGCTGTTGTGAGGAAGGCCATGACCCGCAAGTTAAACCGTTACAGTTCCCGCATCACCGAGCCCAAGTCGCAGGGCGGCTCGCAGGCCATGCTGTACGGCGCCGGTTTGACCGGCACCGACATGGCCAGACCTGAGGTCGGCATCGCCTCGATGGGCTGGGAGGGCAACACCTGCAACATGCACCTCAACGACCTGGCTGTGGAGGTAAAGAAAGGGATAGTGGCCGCCGGGCTGGTCGGCATGCGCTTCAACACCATCGGTGTATCGGACGGCATCTCGATGGGCACCGACGGCATGTCGTATTCGTTGCAGTCGCGTGACCTGATCGCCGATTCCATCGAGACGGTCATGGGCGCGCAGTGGTACGACGCGCTCGTCACGATTCCGGGCTGCGATAAAAACATGCCCGGCTGTTTGATCGCCATGGGCCGGCTCAACCGTCCCGCGCTCATGATCTACGGAGGCACCATCAAGCCGGGCCACTCGCACGGTCAGACGCTCGACATCGTCTCGGCGTTCCAGAGTTACGGCGAGTTTATTACCGGGAAAATCGACGAAGCGACCCGCCAGGATATCGTGCACCATTCCTGCCCGGGAGCGGGCGCCTGCGGCGGCATGTATACCGCCAACACCATGGCCTCGGCGATCGAAGTGCTCGGCATGTCGCTGCCATACAGTTCGTCCACGCCGGCGGTCGATCCGGGCAAGATCGCCGAATGCCTGAGCGCCGGCGTGGCGATCAAGAATTTGCTGGAGAAAGACATCAAGCCGCGCGACATCATGACGCGCGCCGCGTTTGAGAATGCGATGGTGGTGGTGATGGCGCTGGGCGGTTCGACCAACGCGGTGCTGCATCTGATCGCCATGGCGCGCGCCGTGAATGTGCCGCTGACCATCGACGATTTCCAGAAGGTCAGCGACCGCGTGCCGTTCCTCGCCGATCTCAAGCCCTCCGGCAAGTACGTCATGGAGGACCTGCACAATGTCGGCGGCATTCCGGCGGTCATGAAGTACCTGCTGGAGAAGGGCTTCATCGACGGCGAGTGTATGACGGTCACCGGCAAGACCATTGCCGGGAACCTTAGCGCTCTCCCTGGCCTTAAGGCCGGGCAGGATGTGTTGCTGCCGCTTGAGAAGCCGATCAAGGCCAGCGGCCATATCCAGATTCTGAAAGGCAACCTCGCGCCGGGTGGATCGGTGGCGAAAATCACCGGCAAGGAAGGCCTGCGCTTTGCCGGTCCGGCGCGCGTCTACGACTGCGAAGAAGATATGCTTAAGGGCCTGGAGCGCGGCGAGATCAAAAAGGGCGAGGTGGTGGTGATCCGCTATGAAGGCCCCAAGGGCGGCCCCGGCATGCCGGAGATGCTTACGCCGACCTCGGCCATCATGGGCGCCGGTCTCGGCAAGGATGTCGCGCTGATTACCGACGGCCGTTTCTCCGGCGGTTCGCACGGCTTCATCGTCGGGCATGTGGTGCCGGAGGCGCAGGAAGGCGGGCCGCTGGCGCTGGTTAAAAATGGCGACGTCATCACGCTTGATGCCGGTAACAAGGAATTGAGCGTTGACTTGAGCGCGGCGGAGATGGCGAAGCGCAAGGCGGCGTGGAAGATGCCGGCGTACAAGTCCACGCGCGGTACACTCTACAAGTACATCAAGAACGTCAAGAACGCTTCGGAAGGTTGTGTGACGGATGAGTAGGCGGAAAACTGCTCCTGCGTTTGTCCAGTGAAGGAAGCCTCATTCACTGACGGCTTCGC
>ERZ1292623.3720-Hain-H51-01um-R1-3720-length-12873-cov-12_pt1 | contig 12873 bp, 15 predicted proteins | sample MGYA00564398_ERZ1292623 | MGnify/ENA primary metagenome ERZ1292623 (study PRJEB36523, sample SAMEA6512633) | groundwater metagenome | collected 2019-01-07 | study: AquaDiva: Metagenomics assemblies of 32 groundwater samples | reverse complement strand
AGAGGTTTTAATTATTCAGAATTAGCCACCCACTCTTCACCTTTCGCCAAGCGTTCCGGTTAGAAATAAATTCTTGTTCGTTCGTCGTCGGTAGGAATAGCACACAAAAAAACAACTCAACCTAGCGGGATTCAAACAAGTTCTTTTTGTGTGCCTACCTTCCTCCTCACTCACGAATTTATTTAACCTGCACTTCGCTTGACTTGGCTCAAGATGAAGGTAGGTGGCTCTTTAAAATATGAAGCCACCCAGTCCCGTTGGCTAAAAACAGCTTAAAACCTACACTTTTTGCCCTATTGACCCCCCACACCTAATAGCGATTTTCATTAATTTCTGATCGCTATTAGGTGTGGGGGTTGACAAGTGGCTTAGGGTTTGCTATACTTACAGTATAAGAACATTAAGAACTGAAAAAGAGAAATAAGATAATAAAAAGAAAGAAGAGGGATCCGGCACCCAAGTTGTCGGAAGCGCGCGGAATTACAGTGAAGTGATCGGTGTGGCTCGAACCCACATATCGTTCAACCGATTAACTTCCAACGCGCGTAAGGAAAAAAAGCAGAAAGAACGATTAGACCAGTTGAGTATGCGCTCCCTTAGTAGTGACCCGGGGGGTGGCAAAAAACTGGTGACAACAAAAAAAGGGTCACAAGCCCCGCTTGGTGTGTGCACACACCGGCGGGGTCTTTTTATTTTGCATTTTTAATTTTTCATTTATATAATGAAAACATGCGAGGAATTATTATTTATGGTCCGCCGGGAGCGGGCAAGGGGACGCAGGCCAATCTTTTGGCTGATAAACTCGGTTATATCCATTTTGATACCGGAAAATATTTGGAGTCAATAATTAACGATCCGAAGAATAAAAATAATTCTAAAATTCAAGAACAAAAAAAGATATTTGATTCGGGGGAGTTGAATGATCCGCACTGGGTTTTTAATGTTGTAAAAGAAGAAACTCTGAAAATCTGCACAGCTAGGATCGGTTTAGTTTATAGCGGTTCACCCAGAACGATGGATGAGGCATGGGGAAACGGCCAACACGAAGGATTAGTCAAAGAGATAGAGAATTGCTATGGAAAAGAGAATGTGTTTGTAGTCTTTTTAAAAATTAGACCAGAGGTATCTATTCACCGCAATGGCCGTCGTTTTGTTTGCATTATTTGTGGTCGTCCAGTTCTTTATTTTCATGATGATCCAACTCCTAACCATTGTGGATTTTGCGGTGGAGCACTTAGAAAGAGAAGTTTGGATGCGCCTGAAGTAATAAAAGAAAGACTTGCTGTATTTGAAAGAAGAACTTTACCGATAGTGGCGGAATTTAAAAAAAGAGGTTATAATGTGCTGGAACTAGATGGAGAAGAAAGACCGAATATAATTTTTCAAAAAATTCTAGATAAGATACAAAAACTCGATGAACAATCTTAAAACAAAATCTGAAATCGAAATAATGGCCGAGGGCGGGAAAATTCTTGCCCAAGTGAGGGATAGATTAGCTAGAGAGGCGAAAGAGGGAGTTAGCTTGATAGAATTAGATGAGCTTGCTGAAAAATTAATTAGAGAGGCCGGTGCTGTACCGGCTTTTTTAGGTTACAAGCCGGGTGGGGCAGATAAACCTTATTCGGCATCTATTTGTACATCAGTCAATGAAGTGGTTGTCCATGGATTACCGACTAAATACAAATTAAAATCCGGCGATGTTTTAAAAATTGACCTCGGCGTTTTACATAAAAGTTTTTATACCGACACCTCTGTTACAGTCGGCATAGGACAAATCTCACCAGAGGCCAGAAAATTAATTTCTGCCACAAAAAAGGCCTTAGAGCTGGCAATAGAAAATTGTCAATTGGGGAAAACTTTGGGCGACGTTGGTTTTATTATAAATAAATACGCCCGATCCCAAAGATTTAAAGTGATCAAAGGATTAACGGGACATGGAATAGGTAAGAATCTCCACGAAAACCCTATAGTTTTCAACGAAGGACGAGAAGGCGTTGGTCCTAAAATAGTTCCGGGAATGGTTTTAGCAATCGAACCGATGTTAAGCGCAGGGGACGCAGAAATTGTCCAACTAGAAGATGAGAGCTACGCTACTCGAGACAGCTCTTTATCAGCCCAATTTGAGCACACAGTTGCAATTACGGAAAATGGGCCTTATATTTTGACTAAGTAGTTTTTTTGAAATACTTTACAAGGGAGAAAGAGATGCAAGTTCATGAAAGTCCTTCTTGGCTTACAGTTGAAGAATTCGGTTTAATGTTTAGGGATATTTATCATGATCTTAATAATCTTCGATATGACAACTCAACGCTTCTACTGCGTCTTTTTGAACAATGCAGTAAGATGCACGAAGTTGTCCGGAAAGACTATAGAGATCAATTCGCAAGTCAATTGGCTGATATTTATTCTTTTCTAAATGGTGTAGCTAATAGGTTTAATATCAACCTCCAAGAAGCTTTATGGCTAAAATATCCTGGAATATGCACATATTGCCTCCAAAAATCTGACTGTGAATGCGGCATGGAACACGATGAAAAAGCTCCGAAAATTACTGAATCAGAAAGATTATTAATAATAAAACAAGCCCAACAAGACAGAGTTGACGAACCGAAAAATCTAGCTGACCATCAGCAATTGCACTATAAACTCTATTTCTGGAAAGTTAAGGTGAGTGATCCCAGTAAACTCGCTGATCACATAACAGAAGAAGCGGGAGAAGTGAGTAGGGAGTGCCGCCATGGCAGGTTAGAGAGAGGCGCCGAAGAAATGGCTGATGTTATTTCTTGGATATTTGCCCTATCAAACCGACTCAAAATAAATCTATCAGACGAGATTTGGAAGTTTTATCCTTACAAATGCCGAGATTGTTATAGCTGTCCATGTATTTGTCGAAAAGAAAAAAATTCGTAGACGGACTCGTGTCCGTCTTTATTTTTTAGATACCAGATTTTGGATTTTAGGGAAACCACCTAGGACCGCTGTTTCGTAGGGAACAAGAATAGCGGACTAGAAGGAAGTTTTTGGGATTTTTGTTGCTTTATAAATAAAAAGTGGTACCTTATAGGTAGGACTTAGAAAATTAAATTTGGACCAGAAAGGAGGTTTGCTATGATAATTTCCCGGCGAGATTTTTTGCGAATTGGAGCGATCCCAATGTTAGGGCTAAATTTACAAGATTATTTGAAAATAGATCCGCCGGCCAAAAAAAGAAAATCAGTTATTTTCTTTCACCTTTTGGGCGGACCATCACATATTGATACGTACGATCCAAAGCCTGATGCTCCAGATGAAATTAGAGGTCCTTATAATACTATTGAAACCAATGTTCCTGGATTATTTCTTGGGGAACTTTTAAGTGAGCAGGCTAAAATTGCCGACAAACTTTTTATTATAAGATCTTTTACCCATGACAATCCCGATCATGGCGGCGCGCAGTTTTTAGTATTAAGAGGTCGTGAATCTGCTGCTAATCATTACCCAGCATTTGGAGCTGTTTTATCACATTTGCGAGATAGAAATGATCTAATGCCATATATTTTCATGGGCAATCGTCAGAATCAAATTATTCATGATATCGGTAATATGGGTATATTACAATCCCGATTTAGACCAAAATTAATAGAGAGAGATCCTAATGGCCCTGATTTTAAAATTGATGAATTATCTTTAGTAAGTGATGTGAGCGAAGAGCGAATTTTATCTCGACGTAATATTTTAGAAGTTCTTGATAGTTTGCGCGCAAAAAATGATATTTTGGATGGTTTTGATGATAATCAGATGCGAGCTTTTGAAATTATTACCAGCGGGAAAGTTGCCAATGCTTTTAATATAAATGAAGAGCCAGAGAAGCTGCGAAATCAATATGGACGGACTGATATAGGCCAACGGGCACTTTTGGCTAGGCGGCTTATTGAAGTAGGAGTTGGTTTCGTTACTGTAGAGCACTCCCCTCCGGAAAAAAATAATTATGGTTGGGATCATCATGTTGATCTTCCCAAATGGTTTCCTATGGCTGTTACTCCATATGATCAGGCAATTAGTTCTCTTGTATTAGATCTTGAAGAAAGAGGATTACTAAATGATGTTCTAATTATAGCTTTTGGTGAATTTGGTAGGACACCAAAAATTAATTCTTATAGTGGAAGAGATCACTGGCCTAGGGCTGGTTCAGTTTTGTTGGCTGGTAGCGGTATTTCGGGAGGTAAGGTTTATGGATCAACTGATAAGCGTGGTTATGATGTTAGAGACCCGATTCACCCGTCTGATTTATTGGCTACTATTTATAAAAATATTGGATTTAATCCTAGCACTCGCATTGTGGATAAGAATAATCAGTCTCATTTTATAAGCGAAGGTAAACCAATAAAATTGTTTTAAGGGGCCCTGTGGACAACGGGGCTTTTGATTTATGTTAAACTTAAATAAGTGAGGTGGTGATGCTGTGAGTCGAAGCTAGCCAAATTATTAATAAAAATTTAAACCAAATAAAATATGAAAATGAATGGTTTAGAATGGGTAGCATGGATTTTAATGGTTGTTGGTGGTTTGAACTGGGGATTAGTAGGTCTTTTTGGAGTTGATGCAGTTGCTTGGGTATTAGGAATGGATTCGATGCTATCACAGGTAGTTTATGTGTTGGTTGGATTGTCGGCTCTATTCTGGATTTGGAAGACATTTAAGAAGTAATTTTTATAGTTAGTTATAAAAAACAAAAAATCACTCTCTAATTTATTGAGTGATTTTTTGTTAAAATAAAGAACCCCACCCATCTTCTCGCAAAGCGTTCCGATTAGAAACAAATTATTGCTCGCTCGTTCGTCTGACATAACGAGAAAAACACAACTCGCTTCGCTCAAACAAGTGATTTTTCTCTATGTCATTCCTCCTCGCTCGCTAATTTGTTTAATCTGCACTTCGCTTAACTTTGCTACGAAGATGAGGTGGGGTTCTTTTGGATTAAACATAACCAAAAAGCCAACCCACCATCGCTGTTTCGATCGAACTTGCAATCCTTATAATATTCCTGATACGATAAAACGATATGGAAGAAAACAAAAAAAATATATTTTTACCATTATCAATTTTAATCGGCGCGGTGTTGATTTCCGGGGCGCTGATTTATAATGCTGGCATCAAGAGTTTTGGCGGTGACAAAGACATACCCAACGAACAGCAAAGTGGCGATCCGGAAAAAATGGCAGAAATAACTTCTGCTGATTATGTGCGAGGAAATAGAAACGCCTCCGTAAAACTTGTTGTTTTTGAAGATTTAGAATGTCCTTTTTGCAAACAATTTCATGAAACATTAGCTGAAGTTTCTAGAGAATATGGCGACAAAGTGGCAATAGTTTGGCGTCACTTTCCGTTAGATATTCATCCCAAAGCGGCTAAAGAAGCGGAGGCGGCCGAATGTGTCGGCGAATTGGGCGGTAACGATAAATTTTGGGCTTTTATAGATAAAATTTTTGAAATCACGCCTTCTAATAATGGATTAGATCTAGCCGAGTTATCTAAAACAGCCGTTATTCTGGAAATAGATAAAGCTAAATTTGAAACCTGCCTCAATAGTAATAAATACTCTAAAAAAATTCAGGATGCGGTAGAAAATGCCATTGCTTCCGGTGGCACCGGCACCCCTTATTCAATTATTATTGGTAAAGATGGTAAAAAAAATCCGGTTAGCGGCGCTCTGCCGTTTGTCCAAATTAAGATTATTATAGAAGAAGCTTTAAGATAGATTTATGATTTTGTGGTGGACGATAATTAGTTCGTCTAAATTAACATTGGGCGAAAAATTAATTTTTTTTGCTGGTTATTTTTTGTCGATTAGTATTTTGTCTTGGATAATTATTATTCTGGTATTAATTAATGTCGTTTTCATTTTTTCTTATATTAAGAAGAAAAGAAGATTGTTGAAAGAGGGTAGTGTGGTTGGTTCTTTGGGATTGGCCTTCGGTGTTATTGGAGGCGGGTGTATTGCTTGTGGCACGGCCATTTTAGGAATTTTGGGATTTGGTGGGGCGTTGGCTTTTTTGCCTTTTGGTGGTGGAGAACTGCTCTGGATTTCAATATTTCTGCTTATTTTGTCTATTTACCTACTAAATAAAGGGCTTAAAGAAAAGAATATTTGCGACACTTGACTTTTAAGGCCTCTTGATATATAATTACTGGCAGACCTTTGTGAGGATGTGAGGTTTCTCAAAACCCTTTTTTCAAGAGGAGGAAGTGATATGAAAGCGTTCGTGATGTTCGCTGTAGCAGTGAGTTTGATTGTTTTTGTGTTTTGTTCGTCCCCGGCGTCCGCATGCGACCGCTGCCAAGTTCAGCAGCAGGTCGTTGCGTGTTCACAACCTGCCATTGTCTGCGACCGCGTAGTCGGATGGTTCGAGGTGGTTGAGCGTACGATTGTGCAGCAACAGCACTACGTGCGTTCCGTTCCGGTTTGTGGTCGTTGTCACTTGAAGCGGTCGCTGTGTCACTGCGCAGGCCACGTTCTTGACGTGGGTCGAGCCGCTGTGCGTACCGTCGTTGAGATTCCAAGTCGGCTTATCGAGGACATTGATCGCCGATGGGATCGACGTGATTATCACGACGTCCGCTATGCGAACGTTCGGAGGGACGGCTACTACCTGAGAAACTGACAACCCTGATTCGTCGTCGCGCCTCCTTCGCAGCCCTCACGTGTCCAGCTCGGACACGTGGGGGTTTTTTCTTTTAAAATTATTGTTATAATTCAATCATGACAGACGTTATTGATGTTTTAATTATCGCCGTTTTTATTTATTTTATTTTGTTACTTTTTAAACAAACTAAATCCTCATCAGTCTTTTTTGGCGTTTTAGCAATGGGATTGATTTATCTTTTAGCAAAAATTTTTGTCTTAGAATTAACATTGGCAATTTTCCAAATATTTTTCAGTGTAATCGTAATTGGATTAATAATTATTTTTCAAAAAGAATTACGTCAATTTTTTGAAATTATTGTCGCAGAGATTATTTCTTTATGGGGAAATTCTTGGCGAAAAAATCGTAATTACAATACCAGCCCTGAACATATTGAAAACATTGTTCACGTCGCGGAAAGATTAGCTCAACAGAAAATCGGTATGTTGGTTGTGGTTAAGGGTAAAATGGCGCTGGAATATTATTTGCAAGGCGGTTTTCCTCTAAATGGGGACATATCCGAACCACTTCTTCATAGTATTTTTGATCCATCAACGCCAGGACACGACGGCGCTGTTGTTATTGAGAACAACACCATCACAAAGTTTGCTGTACACTTGCCTTTGTCGGAGGATTTTCAACAAATTAAACAATACGGTACTCGTCATAGCGCTGCGTTGGGCATAGCAGAAAAAACTGATGCTTTAAGTATTGTGGTCTCTGAAGAAAGAGGGGCTATTTCTATTGCTCGTGATGGTAAATTAAAATCCATCCAAGAGATTGGCCAATTAGAATTGGAAATAGTAAAATTTTTAGGGGAAAAGTTTAATTCTAAAATAAACAAAGGCTTTTTAGAAGCAAATTTAATGGAGAAATTTTTGGCGTTAGGAATCGCAGCTCTTCTTTGGTATTTAATCGTTTATCAATTGAGATGAAGTTTTGGATTTGGATAGTTATAATATTTATTATTTTAGGCGCAGGAGTCTGGTGGTTTGGGTTATTTGATAAAATAAATAGCTTTTCTTTTAATAATCTTAACACTTTAGAAAAAATAGATATCGATAAAGTTACTGAAAAAATTAATGAGCCAAATGTTGTGAAAAATGACATTGAATCAATTATTGATAAAGTCTCAGAATTTCCTAAAAAAATTGCTGCCAATACGATAGAACAATTCAAGAGTTCTTTGGCCTCTTCGGTAAAAACAGAAGTGGGTCAGGCAATAGACTCTCTGCAGAAAAACTTGGGTTTAAGAATTAGCGGCACCGTAAACGAAAAACCATTTACGATTTCTCTTTCTGGCGGTGTGGGGAAGCCAATATATTTTTTAATTAATGGCTCAAGTGGCGGTGGTGGCGCTTACGTAATAGATTGGGGCGACGGAGAACAATCAACCGGAAAAGTAGAAAATAATGAAAAGAAAATTATTGATCATGTTTGGCGAATAACAAATATTTATTTAGTAAATGCTCTTATTTCAAATAATAACAATGAAGCGCAAAGATTTTCATTCCCGATTGATATTAGATAATTGATAAAATACAAATCCCCTTGATCGATGTCTCGGGGATTTTACGTAGTATCTTCGGCGATGTCTTGTAAATTTATATAGCTAGGTTTACTTTTTGACTTATCAAAAAAATTTTCCCATTCGTTATAAAGAGTTTCGTAGCTTATTCTTTGGCAAGTTTTATCATTAACATTATTTTTTAATTTACTATCCAGTCCTTCCCAAGAATCTCTATGAAAGTTATATACCAGCCAATCATCATTTATCTGTATTTCTGAATTATTTGTGTCAAATATTATTTGGAGATTGAGTTGAAATATCCAAAAAAGTCCACCCGATTTAAATTGACTAGACATATCTGGTTCCTTATACTGATCTCCCCAAATTTTAACAAGCTTTAACGCTTCATGTTCAGAAAAAACAGGTTTTCCTCTAGGATTCATGTTCATTCTGGAATTATGAACCCAAGCCCTTGGTTTTCTTTCGGCAATATCGATTAAGCTAAAATTCGCATTGGGATACATTTGTTCACGCCACAAAACTTTTAGTTCGTCTAAAGGCACCAATTTCCAGTTATCTGTAATTTCATATCTTTTTGTGTCTAAAACGTTCCAATCTTCATCTTCTGAATCATAAAACACCCAATCTGCGTTGATAACTTTTGTTTTATTCCCCACTGTTGTTTTGAGAGGTCTTTGTTTCTTTAAATGAAAAATATACCAATTGATTGATTCCAGATTGTCGGGATGAAATTTCCAAACTTGATACGGCGCGTACATTGCCCACCTCCTTCCTTTCGCGTTATTTAGGTTTTTAAAGCTCTAAAAACAATTTATGCTATTATTTTATGATGGTCAAATATTTTATCGGGAGTATTTTAGTTTTATTTTTTTCACTAATCGGGATTTTTTATATATCTTCAGACGCCCAGTTTATAATAGATGAATTAGTAGCGCTTCCAGAAATACCAAAAATAACAGAACTTAAAGCGGTTTATATTACGTCTAACACCGCGTTAAGTCCAGTAATGGATAATATTATAAATCTTGTTAAAGAAACCGAGTTAAATTCTTTAATAATTGACTTTGATCCAAGGTTGGAAAAATTAATCAGAAGATTGCGTTTTGCCGGAATTTTTCCAGTAGCTCGTATCTTGGCTTTTCAACACGACAACAGGGCGTTGACTCACCAAGAGTTAGCCATAAAAACAGCTAATGGTAGTTTATGGAAAGATTCAGGTGGCCGTTATTGGCTTGACCCGACCAGTCCGGAGGCGCAAAAAATGGTTTTAGAAGAAGCGAGACTCGCCGCAAAAATGGGCTTTGGAGAAATAAATCTTGATTACATACGCTTTCCCTCGGACGGAAGTTTAAATAGCACAGTTTATCCTTTTTGGGATAAAAAAATTTCTCGATCAGAAGTAATTATTAATTTCGCCAAATATATTACAGAAAATTTAAAAAAAGAATTTCCAGAAATAAAAGTGAGCGCTGATTTGTTTGGATATCTTCTATTGCGCGACAACGATTTGGGCATTGGTCAATCAATTACAGAATTATCAAAAATTTTTGATTATATATACCCAATGGTTTATCCGTCACACTATGATTCGGGAAATTTTAATTTTGATAATCCCGGAGCGCATCCCTACGAAGTTGTTTTTCAAAGTTTAGAGTTGGGAAGAAAAATTTTTGAAAAACATCAAACTTCTTTCGAAAATATCCGCCCTTGGATACAAGATTTTAACTTAGGAGCATTTTATACTCCAGAGATGGTAAGGTTGCAAATGAAGGCGACTACTGACGCCGGCTTAACTAAGGGCTGGGCGATTTGGAATCCAAATAATAAATATAGAAGAGAAATCTTTTTGAAAAAGTTGTCCACAGTTGACGATAAATAAAAATGTTATAATAAAAAGATATGGAAGAAAATAATAAAAAGTTTTGGATAGTCGGAGTCGTAGTTGTTGTTCTGGGCATTTTACTCCTTGTTTATTTTTATGGAGTAAAGAAGGGCGATATGAACAATTTTTTTAATTATAAACAGGGGTATCGAAGGGGACAATCGGATTTACAGTCTACTCAAGGGGAAGCTGCTAAAAAAGCGGTTGAAGTGGCCACTGAAGAAGTCAATCCGTTTGAAGTCGATCCATTGGAAGACGTAAAAGATGCGTTAAATCCTTTTAAATAAATTTAAAAATATGATTAAAAAAATATATTTTTTATTATCAATATTCAGCGCTACAACCTTAGTAGCTTTTGCTCAACAGACTGTTAAAGTGGAAGAGGGCTATGATATTTCTTTCACTCAGAAGCAAGAAGATTGGATGATGGACAAGCTTACAAATGAGTATAATTTGAGTTGTAATAATAGAGATGCCTGTGGTCAGTCATTAGATCAGGCCTTTAAGAAGGATGGTTATGATGTTTGGTCAGAAAGAATTCACGATTTAATGGAAGAGGGAGGCAGTTTATTTAAAGGTGTAGAAAAAAAATATGAGGCTCTTTCCAAGGCGGTAGACGATATAGACATGACTTTAATAGGAGAAAAAGCTATAGAAGAAGCCGAAAAGATGTCAGATTTATTGGAAAAGTCTGTTCCAGAACTATCTGCTGAAATAAAAGAAGATGTTCAATATGCACAGGTGACCTCAGAAGTAGGACAAGAAGGGATTTTATTAAACATTGATGGTGAAAATATTCAAGTTACACCAGGAAATTTTGGAGAAATAGTTGGCCAATATGGTATGTCTGTTTTTGATGACGTGCAGAAACAGATGGCTGAAATAGCGGAAAAGGAATATGGCATGTCTAAAGAAGATTTTAGAAGTAATTGGAATCATGCCAAACAGAGCTTTATAGATGTAGCTAGTGATAAATTAGAAAGAGTTGGTCCGGACTTACTTGGCCCCCCAACTTATACTAATGATAAAATTATCGCCGTTCCAGGCGAGGAATTTAGTCCTAACTATCCAATGGTTGATGATGGCGGTTTATGGGAGAAATTTATGTCCGATAATGATGAGGGAGATATGGGAGATATGGGGGGTATGTATAATTATGATCATGGTATGAACCCACAAGATGCCTTGAACGCCTTTGAAGAATCTGGTGGTGTGGTAACAGATGAAATGAGACAGCAAATGGAGCTTATGAATGCTGACCATTCTAGTTGGGGTGCCGGTGATTGGGCTATGACTCCAGATCAGCAAAAAATGTATGATAGTTACAATAGTGGAGGATACGACATGGGATCCATGCCCACCACAGAATACAATATGACACCGCAGCAAATGTATGATGCTTACAAAGCTGACGGTGGAACGATGCCTATGCCAAGCGGAGGGTCTTATCCTCAAGGTGGCGCGCTACTATATATTCTCTTAGATTTATTAAAGTAATAACAAAAATGAAAAAAATTGGTTTAGTTGCCGCTCTAATTATTGTTTTCTTTTCCGTAAATTTGGCTATTGCCCAAACTAAAGGAGATCCGGTGCCTGGTTATATGAAGGGTTTGGCTAAGGCGCTTAAATGCCAGAAAATGAAAGATTGTCAAAATACTATTAGTGAAATGATCAAAAAAGATTTAACAAAATTTTTGAGTCTGGTTGATAAAAATGTAGATTTAAAAAAAACTCCTCAATCATTTAAAGATTTAATTAAAAAATTAAAAAGTTCCTTAGAAAAAATTAAACAGGCGGCAAAGGAGAAAAGTAAAGAGAAAAGTAAAGAAGAAGTAAAGAAAAATCCCTGCCCCTTAATTAAAGAAGTACAGTTTGAGCCCATTCCCGCCTTACCAGAAGCAACTAAGGCCTGCTTCGGCGCCAATGGCACAAGCACTATTGACGGTCAGCAGATAAAACTTCTTTTGTTTCTTAAACAGTCCCTAAAATTACCCCAATATGCTTTCAAAAAAAGTGTTAATTGTCCAGCCGGTCAAGTTACCGCTGTAAAGGCCGATGCTAGCGGGATAGAGTGTGTTAATCCGGGCACCAGTAAATTTGAGTTTACTTATAATTTTTGCCCGAAGGGTTTTATGATGATTCCTCGTCCAGAAGAAGCTGATGGACCTAAGTTTTGCTTTGGATTTCTTAATAATATTGGGGCTTATGTTATTTGGCCGTATAATGTAGCTTCTTCAACTTATGCAGCCATACCAGAATCGGAATTTGGTGTTAATCAAAAATGCGACTACACTAATAACATTTTGCGTTCTATGGACAAGGAAGTTAAAACAATTCAGTGTAAACATAAAGATTTATTATTTGATATTGATAATCCCAATGAAAACAAAAAAGTAATTGAGGGGTATAAATTACCAAACCGTTATTCAATTGTTTTTCCTATACCAAATTTAGATGGTCAACTAGCCAGTCCACCCCATCCAGATCAAGGAAGCGCAGCAGTGACGTGCTTCCAGGGAACCTACGCCACATCAACTTTTTATAAGGCGCGGGTGCAAATTTGCCGATTATTTAAATAGTAAATCCGGCCCACAAAGCCCAGAGGGCAATCGCCAAGTGAATGACATTTTCTATTGGATTTTCTAGATTTACAATGTTATAAAAATTTGGCGATGGGTTGCCGGCAACTACAAAACCCCAAATACCAATTACTAGACCTATAACACCAAAAATTATTGAAACCGACTTTAATATTCTATTGTCTTTTATGCCGTATCCGATAGCCAATGCCAAAATAC
>ERZ1292623.3719-Hain-H51-01um-R1-3719-length-12873-cov-16_pt1 | contig 12873 bp, 23 predicted proteins | sample MGYA00564398_ERZ1292623 | MGnify/ENA primary metagenome ERZ1292623 (study PRJEB36523, sample SAMEA6512633) | groundwater metagenome | collected 2019-01-07 | study: AquaDiva: Metagenomics assemblies of 32 groundwater samples | reverse complement strand
ACTACTGTGGGGAGGCGGTTCGATGACCACAAACCTTCGTAATCTGACCAACGCCGAGCCATAGTATCGGATTTAAGGAATATCATCAGGGAGACTGCAATGAGCATCTTTGAGCGCAAATGTGTTGAACCAGAGTGCTGGCACTTCCGTGTGCAGGGATACGTCTATTGTAGCTGCTGCCTTCACGGGAAATGTTCTACGTTTTCTCTGGCGCAGCGTGACCAGTATGAGCGTGAGGTCGCAAAAGATGGTGTGGAGGATAACTACCATGACCACAGACCTTAGCACCCTAACCAACGCCGACCTTCTGCTACAAATTGTTGCGGCGAAGAAAATAAGTTGTGGATACAATGGAGACCTATTCACCAGATGTTCTTGTGAAGAAGGCGATTGTCCTTGCCATAGTATCGGATTTAAGGAAGTTCACGGCAAAGTCCCGATCCTCGACCCCAAGTTGATGCGACTGCCCTGCATAGGGCAGCACCCGTATCCATGCTATATACCAAATAGGCATGAGCATGTCTGCGAGGATTGCCAGGGGCGTACCTGGGTGCCCAACCCCGACGCCTGGGACATGAAGAAGGCGCTGCACCTGGCGGACTTCGACTTGTCAGAAGGGAACGCATACCGCATAAATATGCCTTGGGGGGCAGGATGCTGGAAAAGGGGTTTACAGCCAAGTGAACCAGTCTGGGACGCTGACCCGAAGCGGGCTCGGCTGCTTGCTGTGGCCGCGGCCCTGGTAGCGGCTTCCAACTAAGGCATTGACAAATTCCACCAACCGTGGTACAATAAGGCTAAGTTGAACACGATTTTTTCCTCCCTCCGTTCAGCTCTAAATGATGTCCTAACCGCACAGCGGGTACTTGAACTTTGTGAAACGGCGCTGTCGGAGCTAGACCAGGCAGCGGAGGCGTTTGCCACCTTCCGTGACCACATCGCTGACACACTAACCGCACGAGCCGCCACGATAGACCGGGACGGCCCATTTTCGCGTGCGGAGGAGGAGGCGTTTGTGAATGAGTTGAAGGATACGGTCGAGGATTTTACCTTTACACTTGGCAAGTAAGCCCAACGATAAGGAGAGGGTAAATATGTGGAAATGGATGTTTGGTGTTTCTTGGAACAGTTGGTCGATAGAATTAAGCATTTGGTTTGACACCCCAACCACCGGGTGGGTAGCCGCGCAGCTTGGTCCAGTAAGTGTGATGCTGTTCCGAGGGTCCCGCTAATGGAGACAACACAGTACGGGCAAGTTTTCTACGCCGAAGAAGCCGACGAGTTTGTGCCCGCGGGTTGCTTAGACCGAGACCGGGGCAACCAGCACGGCGCCTGCCTGGACAGAGGCTGCGAGTGGTGTGCTGTTTACTATGAGGGGCCGGAGATTTTATTCGACCTTCGGGCCTGTTACATTTGCGACGACGGGTTTGGGGTTGTAGACGACCCCGGCACCTTCGGTGAGTTCAGTGACGTGGGCCGACAAATCGTACATGGGTCGTGTTATGAGGCAGCGCACGATGCGTGGGTTAATGCCTGCCAGGAGGTTGACGATGCTACGAACATACCCTAGCGTTTACGCCCTCGGCCACAAAGCCATTACCGAGTTGCTCCTCGACCCGGTGGTCGTGCAGGAGAAGGTGGATGGCTCGCAATTCTCTTTCGGCCTGCTTGATGGTGTGTTACACATGCGGTCTAAGGGCGCGGTGGTTGACCCTCGCAGCCACGATAAAATGTTTGCCGGTGCGGTCGAGACGGTGTGCAAGCTACAAGAGCGTGGGCTGCTGGAGGACGGCTGGACCTACCGTGCAGAGGTTTTGGCTAAACCAAAACACAACACGCTTTGCTATGCTCGGGTCCCCGTTGGCAACCTTGTCCTGTTCGATATTGTTTTCGGTACTGATGTTATGAAAGAGGAAACGGACTACATCAAGGACGTGCTGTTCGACTACTTCTGGAAGGACATATCTCGGGGTGTTGTGCGGGGGTTGCCGGAGTGGTATAAGGAAAAGCTCGCACGTAATCAACCAGTAAGGGTGTAGCCGTGTTTGGGTCGTTTGATGACGAACCCGCGATAGCTCAAATGGGTGCAATCGGCGCTGCGCTGCGACACTATGGCTGGGCGCCGGCGAAGGCCGTATGCGGCTGCGCGCGGTGTGTGGCGGAGGCGCTTGCCACCGCGCCGCCCCCGGTCCATGTGCCCGACGCCGATGAAGATGAGGACATTTGACAAGGTTGACACTGGCCCCGCTCGCGATTGCCGACCTCCTCGCCCTCGAATACCCGGCAAATACGATTATTGGCGGGGACATACTCGATGTCGGCGGGCTGATGCTCGTTGTAGGCCCGACGAGCGTGGGAAAATCCTACTTCCTGCTCCAACTGGCGATGCACCTCGTTACAGGCACCGCCGTCGTCGGCCAGTGGGCTGTGCCGCGCCCGTTCTCAACCTATTTGGTCCAGGCGGAGATTGGCCGGAAGCGTTTTCAATCCCGAGTCTCAAAGTTGTGGGCGAACTTTACCGTTGACGGCGCCGCGGATTTGTGGTTGGAGTCACCGTACAATCTCAAACTCGACACGACGGAGGGGCTGGCTGCGTTGGAGGACGTGGTTGTTGATAAGCACCTTGAGGTGTTGATTATAGACCCGATTCGCCCGTTTCACAACCGAGACGAAAATAAGTCGGAGGAAATGGAGCGGCTGTTCGACGCATTTCGTCTCCTACAGTTTAAGTACGATGTCGCCATTGTGTTCGGCCACCATGACCGAAAACCGTCGGCGGATGGGTTCGGGAAGTCGATATATAAAACGCGTGGAAGTGGGGTGATTACTGAGAGACCAGATACCTCGTTCCGAATTGAGGAGTCGAAACAGGCCGGCATGGTCGAGTTCGTGAACGATAAGCTGCGGAATGGGGAGCAAAAGCTGCCCAAGCAGCGGTGGCTTGCAGATAGGAAAACCGGCCTATTCAGCCCCGCCGACACGAAGCTAGTAGATAAGGGTAAAATTGTGACCACGTTACTCTCGCGCGGCGAGCTTGCGCTGAGTGAGGTCGTGAAAGTGGTGATGGAGGAGGGGGGAGTGTCGAATAAAGGCGCCTACTCAATTATAAACACGTTGGAACGGGAGGGTGTTGTGGTCAAAACGACCGGCGGGCGGACGAATAACGCAAAGGGCTTGGCGTTGGTGGAACGGTAATGATTACAGCCCTAATATTTATCTTCGTCGTCGTCCCCATACTCGTGTTCGCGTCAAAATGTGGGTAAGGAGGCAGCTTGCTAAACGTTACAATAGAATTGTTCCCGGGCGGGAATCGGCAAAAACGCATACTCAAAAGCACCCTCGGCATCGTAAACGACGGCACCGGCACGGCGACGGTTGGAAACTATCATGTTGTTCTGCACCGTCCTTTGGTTGGTGCGGTTATCGGCGGACGAGTTACGAACTTCCCGCGTAAAACGGGCTCGCTCGAAGTACTCGTCATCCTCGCCCTCGCCGCAATCGAGACCGGGCGGGTGATTGATGTTGAGGCCGAAGGTAGCGGTCAGCTTCGGCTTGACAAAAACGGCGGGCCGTGTTATAATGGCCCCTCGAACTGAAAAGCCGCCCTACAAGGAGCCGCGTGGCTGTAGACTACAACAAGGTCCTCATCCGCCGGGGCAAGCTCGTCTATAAGGGGAAGGTGCTCGGTCCCGTAGACAAGGTGTATGCGTTTCCGGGTGAGCAAGCACATTTGGGCCTCGGTGCGGAGATTGTGGTCTGTTCGACACCCGAGCGTATCGACCTCTTGTTCACCGCGGGGCCGCGGGTAGTGGGGTGCGAGGTCAAAACCGCCACCGACCTACGAGATTCGTATGCAATCAGGCGCCTCCACCGACAGTTGGCGACGCTCAAGCGGGTGGTAGATGTGAGTTGTTTGGTCATCCGGGCCGAGCGGTTGGACATTGATGACATGGCATCGACCCTAACCAGACCCATAGAGTTCTGGGAGGATTGGTTGAACTGGCAAACCAATGGGGTGTACATCCTGCTGGTTCCGCGCGAAAACTACCTAAACTGGCTCCTGACGTATCGAAAAGCACTATCTACGTCGGGTGAGCGGGTGTTTAAGGGCACCGACTTGCGGGCGCCGCGTGAACGGCGTGCGGGTTGGCTGCTGCGCCGGATACCCACGATTGGCGTGGTCACGAGCGCGCGTTTAATTGCGGAGTTTAAGAATACGTGGGGCGTTTTACAAGCGGCGCGGGCGGGGAAAGTAGCGCCGCTCTTGGGACCCGCCGTGGAGCGGAAGATTTTAGCTGCATTGGAGGAGTGATGGCAAACAGTTTGAGGGTCCTACCCGAATATGCAAACGTGGTCGTCAAGCCACGCGCCCACGACTACCTGGTGGACGGCGTGTCACACGCGCGCGTCACGACCGCCCTGGGCATCATCAACAAACCGGCGCTAGTGCCGTGGGCGGCAAAGATGGCGTTGGCGAAGGTGCGGGAGGTGTTGGTGAATCCAGATGTCTGCCGTGAACTAGCTCTCGCGCTTGAGGAGACCCCAGAGTCGTATGACGAGTTCGTGGACTTACTAATTGACCGGGCGGCAAAGGCGCCCAACGAGGCCCGAGACGAGCGCGGCGCCGCCGGTACGGAGACCCACGCACTCATTCACGAGGCGCTGGTTCTAGGGGGGGCTGACCAGCATAACTTCTTGATGACACTCGATTCGTCCCAACGCCTCGCGGTTTATGAGGCTTGCAACTTCCTCACCGACTATGACATCAAGGTCATCGACACGGAGCGGGTCGTGTGGCTACCCGACCTCAAGGTAGCTGGGACAATCGACGGTATCGGGATGCGAAACGGGAAGGTTGTTATTTGGGACTGGAAAACCAGCGCGGGCTTATACTGGGAAACCGCGTTGCAGTTGGGCGCATACGCGCACCTACTAAGCAAATTGACCGATGCGTTTGTGTACGAGGCTTTCGCTGTCCGCCTGCCTAGAGTGGGCGATACGGGCGGGTACGAAGCTAAGACGCTTTCCTGGGAGACACTTCGGTCGGCATGGGGCGCATACCTGTCGGCGTTTGACCTAAAACACGCAAGCAACAAGGCGTGGTGGGAAGATAAGGAGGGTAACATATGAGGTTTACCTGCGCGGGGAAGGAATACGAGTTTCGGGGCGAGTACCGCGACCCTGTAAAGGGTGACTTGTTCCTCACAAACACTGGCAATATCCTGGCTGGTGGTGGTGGTTGTTTTGGCGTCAGGGCCATCATTTATCCCGTGCCGGTGGTTCATACCCTTGCGGGAATCAGGTTCGAGGAAACAGGCGAGTTTCGTGTACCAAAAATCGACGAGTTTTTCCTTGGTGAGGGGGAAATAGTTAGATTGACCGTAATTGCGGTAATGCCCGCAGCAAAAATCCTCCGACCCTACCATGTTCTCGGTGATACTAGCGATGCTTAGACCGTTGTACATTGGCGTTATGGGTGGGCCGAAGGCTGGCAAAACCCACCTCGCTGGCACCTTGTTCACAAGCAAGCACGTCGCCGCGGAGCGGGTGTTATATCTGGACAACCACGGCTCGACTGACGCCTTTGACTTCCCCCAATACTCGGCGAAAACGCCGTGGGGCGTGAAGCACATTTCACCCGACGACCCCGAGGAATTGTACAACTTCCTGCTCGAACTGCGTCGCACACGATTCGTTAAGAAGCAGTACCCCTACGACGCCATCGTCCTCGATGACTGGTCTGAGTTTGCCCAGGCGGATATTGAGGAGCGGTTGGGCGACGAGCCGGATGCGAAAACGCTGCAAAATTGGGGCACCCACGGCAGGATAATGCGGGCCGCCGCGCGGCTACTGCTCCCCGCCGTGTCGCACGCCCACCACATCGCAATCTTCCAGGCGGCGCAGATGCCGGACCCGCTCGAAGCCCGTCCCCAACGGGTGGAGGCCGGCCAGTTAAAGTTCACGTCTGATACCCGCAAGACGCGAATCCGGCCCTTCCTACAGGGGGGCTTCGCCGCCTGGTTCCCGTACAAACTCGACGCCGTGTTTTATCAGTACATGGAGGTGAACGCAGAAAGATTTAAGTTCTACCTACAGCTTGTGCCAACAGATAAGGTGGCTGTGGTCTCCCGATGGCTCCACCATTGGGTCGCGCAGCCGAGACTGGCGCGCAAGCTCGAAAACCCCACCTTCGACGCCCTATACGCTCTTCTGGATAGGATGCGTGGGGTAGAGGGCGTAGAGGGCATTGAGCCTGTAGCACAATTAAACGAATTAGAGGAGGAAATCAGTGGTGGCAACTAAGGATAAGGTTCAGGGATTCTTCGCCGGCGTATCCGGCGAGCAGGACAGCGCCCAACGCGCATTGCTCCCGACCAAGACGAAGGACGGGGCGCCGCGCGGCAACAAGTGGCTGCTGCACTTGGTGGAGGGTGATGTCGAGATTAGGTACACGAAGGATGATAGTCACCCATACATAAGTTACCGTGCAGCGGTGGACGAGCCCGTAGAATATGAGGGGCGGTCGCTGTTCGGGATGTTGTTCTTCCCCCGGCCCGTGGAGGAAGGGGATGAGGAGGCCGCAACCAAGTATGCGACCAATCTGAGCCGTGTCGTGGGTCAGGTGGACGCGATTCTGGGCGAGGGGACATGTGCGGGACTGCCCACCGACAGCTTGGAGTCGAGCCTGTTCGAGCTCGTGCCGCTGTTGGATAATGTGGCGTTTGTGGGGAAAATCGGCCTGGAGCGCGGCAAGAAGAAAGACCCCACCGACGAGAGCAAGGACGCCGAGCGGTACGATGACAAGAACCGCATCAGCCACTTCTACCACGCGGACACGTGGGAGGCGTAGGCGTGGCTCTCGTGCAGGTGCAGATGGGGGACTACTTGGTCCCCCACACCCTCCTTGATACCTGGTCAGCGCGGCAAGCGGCGGTCGCAATCGCTACCGTAGTCGGCGCCCCGCAAGGGGTTAAGTGGTGGTGGGCGGACTGGCGGTTGTGTTACAACCCCGAAGCGCCTCACGCATTTGTAACCCCCGAAATGCCGCACAAAATCGCCGACCCGGATGCGGCGCTCTCCACCATGAACGGATACGTTGTGGTGTTGGCCTGGATGGGCGCGCCGGAGACTTGGAACTAACTCTGGTAGGAAGGTCGTCCAATATGGTGTTCGCGCTCGTTTGCGACGGGCGTTATAGGAGAAGGCCCCGCTACGGGCGGGGCGGGGCGACAGGCGGGCCGTGGGGTTCAGCCCGGCCACACAAATTTGATTGGAGGAACAGATGAGTGCAGGGATTACTAGCGATGGTAGTGCGGGACGCTCGCGCATCCAGGCTATCGTGGGGGATTGGGTGCGAGAGCAACCGAAGGTTGGCGTAAAGCACGATGACGAGAAGCCCCGGATGGCGCTATTATCGACCTACGCGCTGACGGAGACGGCGAAGGTCTTGAATTATGGCGCCGAGAAATACGGCGCTGACAACTGGCGGGCTGGGATAAGCGCGCGGCGGTTGATAAGTGCGGCCTTGCGGCACATTTTGGCCTTCAACGACGGTGAGGATAACGACCCCGAAACCGGCCTGAGTCATTTGGCACACGCGATGTGTATGATTATGTTCGAGCTAGAGTCACATGTAACGCACCCCGAATTAGACGATAGGTACAAGTCCGTCCAATCAGTTGTTGTTCCTATAGACCCGGATTTCTTCCCAAGTGAGTCTAGCACGTACCGGTGGTGTGGATAGCCGCGTGATGCCCTATCTGTGGGCCGTCGCCGCCGGCTCGCTCGCCGCGGGCTTGGAGTTTAGCTTCCGTAGCCATGTGAATTGGTGGCACAACCTTTGGTGGCTCGCACCCGCGGCGGTGGGCATCAATTTCGGCGTCTACCAGTTATTGCGGACAGACTTCGGTTGGCTACCTAGCATGGTGCTGTTCGGGGCAGTCACGGCGGCGTGGCGGATTGGGCTAGCGTTTGGCGTAACCCACGAGCCCATCACGACGCCCAATGTTGTCGCGGCGCTCGTGATGGTTGCCGGTGTCGGCATCAAACTGTTTTGGAGGTAACATGGACCACCTTGACGAGTTACGGTTGAATGATATAGTACGGCGGCACGCCGCTTTTCCGTTCCCTGGGATTAAGGGAGCGGATAGGGTCTCAATGAGACGGCTGTTGGGGGAGGCGTTGGGAGATTTTATTATCGACGCCCCCCATGCGGCTATACGCACTCACGACGACATCGAGTTTCTGCTCAAAATCGTCCGTGAACATGAACGCCCCCACTAACTGCGCGCTGTGCCCGCGGCTCGTCGGCTCGCGCCACGCCGTCGTGAACGGGTCTGGCCCCCTCCCTGCGCGTGTGTTAATAATTGCACAAAACCCGGGCCGGGAGGAAGAAATCGCGGGCTACCCGCTATGTGAAAAGGGCTGGTCTGGCTCGCGTGTGCGAGACAAACTCCTGCCCCTTGCTGGTCTGGACCCCACCGCGGTGCGGTTCGAGAACATCGCTCGCTGTCGGCCACCGCGAGGGAAAAAGGGTGATTTGTCGCTCCTGCCGAGCGAGATTGCCAACTGCGAGCCCTTCCTAACGGCGGTCATTGAGGCGTGCCAGCCGCAAATCATTGTGGCGGTGGGGGCACCCGCGCTCGCGTGGTTCCTGCCCAAAGCGAAACTCACTGCCACACACGGTCAACCCCAACCGTGGCGCGGCGCCGTTGTAATCGGAATGTACCACCCCGCCGCCGCCCACCCAACCCGGAACCCCGGCCTCGCGCAAGTCATGGTCGAGGACTGGACACGGCTCGGTGGATTCCTAAAGGATAAACCAACTATCGGGTTGGGGGCGTACCGAGAGGTCACAACCAAAGACATACAGTCGTTCTTGGAGAGGTTCTGATTATGTCTGCCCGAGTCCTGGCGTTTGACTTCGAGACTACGGACCCTCGTTGGCGTCGGACCTTTCAGGCGGTACGCGCCCATCCAATCGGCGTGTCCTTTGCGGATAAGGAAGGTGAGGCCATATACTGGCCGACTACGGACATCGCCTTATTAAAGCCGATTTTAGAGGACCCGCGCGTTATTAAAGTCGCCCACAATGCGGTGTTTGAGTATATCGTCGCCCGAAACTGTGGGATACGTCCGGTCAACCTACACTGTACGAAGCTCATGGCCTACATTCTGGGCCGTTCCTCAACGCACCTAAAGGACTTGGCGTGGGCGGAGTTCGGCATCAAACAGACGCGGTTCGACGAGGTGGATTGGCAGGATGCCGCCGCCGTAGCTCAGTACGGGGCCGCAGACTCAGACATCGCCCTTCGGTTGTTCCACAAGTTGGGTGTTGAGATTCGCACGCTTGGCCTCTGGCCCCTATACGAATTGGAGCGTGCCGCCTTGCCGGTGCTCGCCGAAATGACCCTGCGGGGGATTTGCCTAGACGACCGCCCACTTGTCCAGTTACAAGGGCTATTGGAAACTGCCGCCGCGGAGCTAGCGTCGGACCTGCGGGAGTTTTTCCAAGTCGCGCGCCTCCCCGCCGGCGATAACGTAAACCTCAACTCGGACGACCAACTACGGTTGTTATTGTACGGCCCCCCGCGCTTCCGCCCACTCGTAGACCGCGAATTGGCGGGCCGGCTCATGCACGTATTCGATTGCCCACGCAAAACCTGTGTGGCGATGGCGTGCGCGGGTGGCGTGCGGACGGGCGCGCAAACAGTATTGCGGTGGTTCCCGCCGGGCCTGGGTTGGCGGGTGAAAGCGCGGACGCCGACAGGAGAACCCGCCGTGGATATGGATACTATCCGCCTATATGACGCGCCGGTTGTGGGCGACTTGGTTAAGCTGAAAAGTATCCAACAGGCGCTTGAAAATAACGTCACCCGCCTCCCGGAACTGGTACAGGAGGATGGGCGCATACACCCAACTTTCCACCAGGCAGGGCAATGGGAGGAGCGTGCGGGGGAGGCGAAGGCGGCGCCCATTACCGGGCGGACATCAAGCTCGGGACCCAATTTGCAAAACATCACCCATCATGGTGATAGTGAGCGACCGTATGTGGCGGAGTGGGCGAAGGAGATTAGACGTGCTTTCGTTGCGGCGCCGGGCCTCATTCTGTTCCGCGCAGACATCGGCCAAGAAGAACCCCGCATCGCTGCGTTCCTCGCCGACGACGCCGAGTTGCTGTATGAGCTTGAGCATGGCGATGTGTATTGCCCAGTCGCCACCATCGAGTTTGGCCGGGAGATTACCCGCGCTGATGGGGAGGAGCGGCAGATTGGGAAGCGGGGGTTTATGGCTTGGCTCAACGGCGCCGGTCCCGCAGGTATCCAAGAGAGCGCGTTTTGGTTGACCCAGCGCGAGGCAAGCGGGGTGATTAAGTACCTCCAGAACAAGTACCCCAAAATCGAAGCGTACCGCGCGCGTTTGGTGGCCCACCTACATGAACACGGCTACACCGTTACACACTTCGGTCGCCGCGTACACCGGCCCGCGGTCTGGTCTGGCCCTGGCGCCGCACTTGCCCACGCCGAGCGGTCGGTAATGCCCGACGCGATTCAGGGAACCGCGGCGGACGTGATGAAGTTGTGGTTGCCACGCATCGTGGTGCGCCTCCCAGCCTCCGCCCATTTACTCCTAACGGTTCACGATGAAAATGTCGGAGCAGCTAACCCCGCAGACATCGCCGCGGTGAAGGAGGCGTTAGCGCTGGCGTTGGCCGGTATCCTGCCGATTCATCTGCCGTGTGAGTTTTACGCCGGCCCCAACTGGGCAGACATGGTCCGGGTCGATAGCATCACACTTACTGGGCCAAGCTGCGGGGCAATCGTTCCTTATCGTTAGGCTTACTTACCGAGTGTAGTTGACAATTTTGACCGGGTGTGGTATACTTAAAGGCAAGGAGAGTAAGATGTTAGTCAGCGTTCTCGTTTTGTGCATCGTTGCGTTGGCTGTAGCACTAGTCGTGTACGCCTATAATACGACGCCCCCGCCAAGCCGAAGATGATACCGAGTGGAGGGAATGTGTTTCACCTTACTGACCAGTTACGGCTCGCCCAACTAGATAGAGGCGTGATTCGTCTGACCACCGAACTCGACGACATGAGCGTGAACGAGTTCCTGGATGAGCTCGCCTACGTGCAGCGCCAACCGAGTGTCAACCAGATTACGCTCGAAATCATGTGTCCGGGTGGGGAGTGCTATGCCGCGTTTGCCGCCTACGATACAATTATCGCGTCGCCAAAGCCGGTTATGGGCGTCGTAATTGGATACGCGGCAAGTGCCGCCGCGATGATTGTCTTGCAAGCCTGTAAGCCAAGGGTCTCCTACCCGTCCGCGCGCTTCCTAATCCACGAAATACAGGAGGTGCGCTTTGGCGCGTCGAAACTGTCGTCTACAGAAGATAACGCGCGCGAACTAAACGCGGTTCAGGACAAAATCATTGAGGTGTTGTCGTGGCGAACAGCGAAGTCGCGTGAGGCCATTAAGCTCGCTATCGAGCGCCGTGAGTGTTGGTTGGGGGCGGCGGAGGCGCTTGCGTTTGGCCTGATTGACAGCATCTTGGGGCCGTGAGGGTTCGACGCGGCGGGAAATCGGCTTGCCGACCTGTCGCGGACGCGGGCTTCGATGCCTGCCGGCTCCACCACCAAAAAACATGAAGGTTAGAGGATACGAATGACAAACCCAAATTACTTATTTGAGGGCACCATCACCAACGACCTTGGAGAGCCGCTTCCCGGCGTAACGCTTTACCTCTATGCCCGTAATCGCCCCAAACTGTGGGTAGCAGAGACAATTTCGGATATTAACGGTAACTGGGCGCTTCCGGGCACTAGAAATCTCCTGGTTGGTCGGGCCGTGTCGCCGCAGCGTAAACCGTAGGTTGGGGGTTCAAGACCTCTCGCCGACTCCACCACAAAAAACCGTCGGAGAGTGGAGGCTCACATATTCGTGGGGGTGTAGCTCAGTATTAGAGCGCGGTCGCACCGAGGTCGTGGGTGAAAATCCTACCACCCCCTGCTTCACTACAAGAACGAGGCGCCAGAGCGCGCCTACCGACGTTACCAAAATTAAGGAGGCGTTAGAATGAATTTCTTTGTGTTCACAACGGGGTGCTACTCCGATTACTCGATACGCGAAATCTACCAACGCGAACAACCGCTCGCAGAAGGAGAAATGCTTGAGATGATTCGGGCTGTTGCGGCGCGTGTCCAAGCTTATAAGGCCGAACACGACCGCGAGTGGACGAGTTTTCATATGGCGAGGGGCCTGCCCACACATTACAATACACGGGACGCGGCGGTGTGGAAACTATATGCGGCCATTTCGCATGAGTTTTCGGAGACTGGCTGGGGGGCAACGCACCCAGAACGAGACGAACTGGCGGAAGAACTTGCCCGTCTGGGCTTCCTCGTTGTTCCGTTCAACGAGGTACACCTATACGATTATGGTTGGGAATATGCCGATGCGGAGGCTAAAGTATGGAGTTCATAACGGAAAGGGTTGAGCCCGGGCTGCCGTGGCCCGAAGTATTACTTATGCCAATCGGCGACGTACAGTGTGGGGTGCCCGCTTGCGATGAGGACCGCCTGCAACGACACATTGACTGGGGGCTCGAACATGGCGCGGTGTTCTTGGGCATGGGCGATTATGTGGATATGGCCGCACCGTCCGACCGCAGGCGATTGAGACAGGCGGACTTCTACGACACGGTTACAGCCGCGGTTTTGGCGAAGGCCGAGGCTGACGTGGAGCGGTTTTTGCGGTTGGTAGACGGGTCCTTTGGTCAGTGGTTGGGGCTGTTACAGGGCCACCACTACATGCCATTTCCAGACGGGACGACATCGGATACGCGCATCGCGGACCGGCTCGGCACGCGGT
>ERZ1292623.1852-Hain-H51-01um-R1-1852-length-19673-cov-8_pt1 | contig 12878 bp, 19 predicted proteins | sample MGYA00564398_ERZ1292623 | MGnify/ENA primary metagenome ERZ1292623 (study PRJEB36523, sample SAMEA6512633) | groundwater metagenome | collected 2019-01-07 | study: AquaDiva: Metagenomics assemblies of 32 groundwater samples | reverse complement strand
CGCGAGATCGTCCTTGTCCTTGAGTGTCGCATCTGATTCGATCCCTGCCGTCGCCAGCACCACAACGATCAGCGCCGAGTTGGCCGGATCGTTGAGGTCTACCCGATTGTACAGTTCCGCCACCCGACCGAGCGCGATGTTGAAAATTTGATTTGCCATGAGACTTACCTCCTCCCTTCATAATAATTGCATTGGATGTACCCGCTCGGATTCTCCCGATCCGGCGAGAGTTTCCCTGCATGCCACTGAGCCACGTGCGCTTGCGCAGCCGCGCCGTGCTCCTGCGGCGCCCCGCAGTGGCAACAGTATATGCCTGGCGTGCGGGTCACTCGATAGTGAATCTTCTGCGGCTGCGTGTGGAGCGTCAACAGCCCGGCCTTAACGCTCATCCAGCCGTCCATGATCGCCTGATCCACCAGGCGTGTCGAAAAGCGTTGGATCGGCCCAACGCGGAGGAGTTTCACGCCAGCCGGTCGCCCACCCTGAAAGAGCCGTCGAATCTTCATTACGTCACCTTGTTCAAGTTGACGACCGGAAAATCAATCTCGTACTTTCCAGCCTTTGACCCGCCATTGTACGTCCATTCGATCAGCGCGCGGTGCCATTCCACTTCTACCGTCGTGTCAACGATCTGATTATCAGCCGGGAACAGCGTGATGGTCACGAGGCCGCTCGTCGCGTGCACCGTGCCGCGCCCCGTGTTCAGAATGTTCACGTCGTCGACGCTGTTTATGATCGTCAGGGCCGCCACGTCCCGCACGTACAACGTCAATGTCATGGTCGTCAGGGCAGCTGCCGTGATGACTGTCCCGGTTTCATCCTTGAGCGTCGCGGTGACCTGCAACGTCGTGCGTTCATTGACGGTCAACGAAGCTCCGGTGCTGTCTTTAAGGACGACGCGATTTTCTGCCGTGCTCATGCTTCGACATCCCAGGCGCCGATTTTCTCAACGATCAGCCACTTGCCGGTCACCACGCAGAGGACGCTGATCATGGCGCTCACGGTCGCACAACTGATGTTTTTCCCCGCTGCTGTATCGGTCGGCGCAACGCTGCCGATAGGGCTCGTGGCATCATTGTCCGTGAAGCTCCGCGTAAACACCTCCGTGCCGTTCGGGTCGAGAATGACCGTCTGTGCCGCCGCGACGACGACCGGCCCAAACCGCATCCCGCGCACGGCAGCCGGCAGCGAGAGCGTGATAGCCCCGGCAGCCCCGGTGTTTGTAAACAGCGTGTGCTGATCCTTCGGGGACACCAACGTATAGCTAGCGGTTTTATCCACGACGCGCAGCATAGCTTCAGCCTCCTCGATCATCAAGAATGACAATGTGCGAGCGGTTTTCCTTCCCTGCTCGAAATTCCCTGGTAGTAGATCGGATTCCAACAACTGCCCTGTCCCGTACGGGCAGAGCCGATCCTGCACGCGCACGACATCATACGCTTGCTTCCCGAGCCCGTGCGTACCCTGCCGGAATGTTATAACCTCGCGGCGCTCGTGCAGCAGGTCGAGGTAAAACTGCGCTATGGCGCTGGCCATCGTGCTGTCCGTAATCCAGTCGCAGAGAAACTTATCGTCGCGCTGATGGAGCTGATACCGAGTTTGAGACGACGCATTCTCCTTCGGCGGAGAATCAATCGAGCGGTAGCTATCCACGGCGTGCGGCTTCGACCAATCCCTATTGTACCGCAGTACCCCCTTGTTCACGACCTCGTCGATAGGCCACCGCCGACGCGACAGCGACTGCTTATCGCCTTGCCAGAATTTCAACCTGTCAGTAGTGACGACGAAATCAGGCGTCATGAGCGTCCGTAGCATCGTCAGGCGGGCCTTGCCAACCTCGCACTTGTGCGCAAGCCGCGACTCGAACGCCATGCGCGCGGCAACCTGCAACGACCGCGACGGCACGTCGATCCGGCCGTTCAGCATGTACGTGCTCCCCATCTCGTCTACCAAGCCAGGCGCCAATTCAACGTCAGCAAAAGCATAGCCTCCGTGTACCACGTCGAAGTGTCGGATCACGTCAACTGACGTGTTGATCAGCGCAGCCGGCGTGCCGGTATAGGTGCCGCTGCCATCATCCTTGTATCCTTGCACGTCGGCCAGGATGAATCGCCCGATCACCGTTTCGGCAGCCGTGTTACCGGTCAGCGTGCCGACTCCAGAGGCAGCACCCGTCTTGGAGGCAGCACCAGTCTTGGAGGCAGCACCCGTCTTGGAAGCGGCACCAGTCTTGGAAGCGGCACCCGTTTTAGTGATCGTCGGCGTGATCGTGTACGTCACAACCCGCGTAGCTGATTGAATCACTACGTTGCCGTTCGCGTTGTTAATGTTTGCGGCTTGCGCGGCATAGCTACTTGAGACGGTAGCATCTTCAGTTGTCGAATTCAGTTGCAAACTGACTGTTTGCCCAACCAAGATCGTGTCAGAGTTTCCAGAATTACCGCAGGCGACGGTGCCGCCCATGTCGAATCCTGCAGCAACCTGCTTGACGTTGTAGTTCAAACTGATCGTTACGGATTGCCGCACGAACGTCACCCCGCCAGGCAAAGCCGGGAACGTCACGAACGAACTGATGCCAGGATACCACGGACTCGCCTGGTTGCGCGGGAACGTGCCGTCACCGAACTGTGATTCTGAAATCGTCAAGGTCGAGGAGGTTGCGCCGATAGTATCGCTGACGCCGATGCCGTCGTTGACGGCAATCGTGTCGGCAACGGCAATCGTGTCGGCAACGGCAATCGTGTCATTGACAGTATCTGTATGCACTAGATTGACCTGCTTGGTCAGCGTTGGCAAGACCGTGAACGAGACCGTCGTCTTGCCGCCATCGTTCAGGTTGACGGAATAACTCGCCCCATCAAGCTTGACGGGTGCTGCCATCGGGTCGTCTTTGATGTAAATCGCCGTCACGCTTTTGCACTGGTGCCCGGCTACGAGATACTTGTAGGTCGCTTGCGCCTGGACGAGATAGGACCCCACGTCGTGGATGGCTGCCGCCGTGCCACCAGCCACGCCACGAGTCAGCCCGGTGAGTTTTCCGTGCGTGACGCCGCTGATGACCTCCGTCGTCTTACCTGTATACGTGATCTTCTCCCCTTCGATCCAAATGTCGCCAGAAGCAGTGAACAGTGCTGCAGTATTTGAATAATACAGCACGGTCGCGGCGGCAGACAACGTGACTGAGATCGTGGAATTCGGGCCGGCATCCACCGACAAACATGGCGACCCGAGCACCGTACCGTAGATGATCGGCTCGATCTTGCCGACATCGTCAGGATCAAGGTTCGGCCATGTCGACGTGTCAGCAGGCGTGCCAACCGGACGATCGTTCCGCACGGACTTGTCGGTGAACGTCACGTCGAGCGTGTGCTCGTCCGCCCAGGACCAGTCCTCGAACTGGCCTTTCCATACCGCGACGGGCGGGTCAACGGACGCATCAAGCCCTTGATACCATTCATACAGCGTCACATCTGTACGCTCCGGGGCGTTAACAGGATTATCCAGATAACCGAACAACCCTGTCAGCCCAAGAGGTCCGCTTTGGGATTTGAAGCGAACCGCCTGGTCGCCGACGAGCACAGGGGCGTCGGTCAACCCTGTCGGCAGCACGTCGTCGACTGTGCCCCAGTTACGCACCCACGGCTTGAGCACGCGGTCACTGCCGCCCCAGGCCACGATCGTCAGCGTCTGCGAACTGACGTAGATCGTCTCCGATGTGAATTCCATCTTGAGAATCCAGACCGGCGACTTGGACAGTGCGTCCTTCTGCGTCTGGATGCCGCTGGTGAGGGTCAGGCTCATGCTGGTTCGATCAACAATTCCGCGCCGATCTGCCACACTGGGTCGGCGTCATAGGTGAATCGTTCAACCGTTGACTGCCCAAGGCGCACCGTCAGGACTTCAGGGGTCGTCTTGGAATTGTCCGTGTGCGTAAACGTATTGAGCGGGCCGTTCACGGTGGTGTCCCGGAACGACTCGAACGACTGCTTGATCGTGTTCGACACGTTCTTGAAGGCCCAGAAACGACGCTTGAGCGGCCCGAGCCCAAGGTCCTCCGCATCAACCTCGCCACCAGCCAACCGTTCGGTCAGCACTGAGGACTGATACGCCTCGGGCTGGACTTCAACCCCGCCGTTGGCCCACGTCAGGGTCGTCGCATCTTTGGTCCACACGATCGTTGCCATCGCCTACACCAATGCTTTCTGCCGTCGCTGAAATTCCTCAAGGCGCGGCACGACCTCATCGCGCACGACGCGCTTGATCTCATCGGCTGTTGAGAATCCGCCCGATAGCGTGAAGCTCAAGTTGATCCCGCCCATGCCGCCGCCGCCGCGCTTGAGTGGGATGATCGCCTCAGGGCCAGCCTCGCCCACGAGCGCAAGCGTAGGGCGTCTTACGATCCCGCCGCCAGCAAAGGCCGGAATTACGGACGAGCCGAACGCACTGAACCCGCCGCCGGTTACGTCGCTTGACCAGCTTCCTGTGCCGCTACTGCCGGCGCCAGCAGCGCGAAGATCATCGCTCAGCCGGTTTTGATAATCCGCCTCTGCCTGCGACCGTTCGGCCTCGGTCAACGTCCCGCCAAACGATTGATCAGATTCAAAAACACTGGCATTGCTAGCAACTGTTTGTTTAGCTAGGGCATACGCCGTAAGCTGATCGTTCTTCAAGGACGAGAGCTTAGCGTTAACGTCGCTGATAGCCACGCTAAGCACACGTGCCTGTTCAGCCGCACCGCCGAGCCCATCGCGCAGAACGTTCGCGTATTCCTCGGCCGGCACCTTCCCGTTCTTGATCACATCGCTGAGCGCCACGAACCCATCTTTGGCAGTCGTCAGTGTTGTGTGATACGCGTCCTTCAGTTTCCCCTCGATCTCATGCACGAGACGGTCTACGTCGTCCGCGGCTTGCCCGCCAGTCGCCTGGAGCGTCGAGAGAAACTCCTTCTGTTTCTGTATCTGCACGTCGACGGCTTCGATCTGTGCCCGCCGAGTATTCAGTTGTTCGAGTGATCCGACGGATGACTGTGCAACGGCAGCTGCACGTTGACGCTCCAGCTCAAGGAGTTTCGTTTCAGCCTCCACGCTCGTCCGCCCGCGTTGTTCAGCCTCGCTGCGCAACTCGCCGGTCTTACCAAGTAGGCGTTCGAGTTCTTGCGGATCAGTCGTGCCGCCTGCCGCGAGGCGCAGTTTCCGTATGCGATCTCCTACATTATCAAGCGCAGCCATCTCGCGGTCAAACGCCCGTTCCGTCACTCCCATCAGTCCGGCTCGTGCGGACACGATAAGCGACGTAGCCGCTGCGAGTCCTTTCGCGGCTGCCGTCTCATCGGCTTGGAGCTGTAAGTGCTCTCCCATGACGCGTGACGTGAGCAGCAACGCATCTGCCTCGTCGCGCAGGATCAGCGAATATGCATCCGTACTACCGGCCAAGTCTTTAACCTGATCATGGAGCGATGCTTGAATGATGAACGCACCTTTTTCAGCTTCCGTCATCATCCGCAGCGCGTCGGTTGACACCCCAAGCCAGCGCACCATCGTTTGCCCTGCTTGTTCGCTGTCACGCGCCGCCTGCCGCGCTTGTTCCCCGCGTACCGCCAACATCCCGAGACGTTCCTGGCGGCGCGCTTCTATAAACTCTTCAGGGAATTGTCCGGCTGCGCCGCTTACGGCTCCGATTACGGTTCCCGCGACTGTACCGATTGCTCCGGCTCCAAGCCCGCGCACTGCCCCACGTTCCGCGCCGGCTGCCGCCTGCCGCGCGCGCTGCATGCCTTCCGCAAATGCATCGGCCGCGGCAGGGAACTTGCTGTCTAAATAGTCAATCAGTTTTTGAAGCTCTGGTATGAGCGCATTGCCGACCGTGATCGCCAGACCCTGAACGCGGAACTTTATCCGGTCGATGCTGTCGTTGAAGCGGTCGGCAGCCTCTGCTTGGTCGTTCGAGATGACCAAGCCCATGCGCTGCGCCTCCTCCCGGAACTTCTTGATCCCTGCCGCGCCTTCGTTCAAAAGCGGGATCAACTGCGACCCTGACCGGCCGAACAACTGCATCGCGAGCGCGGTCTTCTCCGGGCCGCCAGGCAGTGCCTTGAACTTGTCAGCTAGGTCGAGCAGCACGGAGTCCAAAGGCCGAATCTTCCCGTGCACGTCCATTGCGCTCACGCCGATACGTGTGAACGCGGCGGTCTGCTCTGCGCTTCCCTGGTTAACTTCTTGCATGTTGCGGGCCAGTGTGCGGAGGCCGATCGTTAGATTTCCGTATTCCACGTTGGCAAGTGAAGCCCCGTACCTCAGCGCGGCAAGGAATTCCACCTGCTGCCCGTACTTCTGCGCGTCATTATGAAGCTGCTCGCCATACGACGCGGCCTGCCTGGCAAGACCGTACATCGCAGTTGCTGTCGCGATGGCTGCCGCTGACAGTGCTGTAATAGCCGCTACGGCAGGGGCTACCGACGCTCGCAGCGCGACAAGCCCTGCAGCTACACCGTTGACCGCGCCGAGCGCGCTGGCCGCTTCCCCTCTCAGTCGTACTATGACATCATCGACGTCAGACACGGCGCACTCCTACAGTTTTTTCTCGTGCTCGAGTCTCAAAAACACGTTCCACTCCATAAACTCCGTCGTCGTCATTTCGCGCTCCAACCGGTGAACCGTCATGCCGAGTTCCCGCGCCAGTCTGAACTTAAACACCTTCTCGTTGTTCAGTAGGAAACGACTTCTCCGTGGCGGTCACCCCCAGAACCGTGAACCCCGTTACCTTGTACACCATGCGCAGAATGCGATTCACTGGCACACAGTCTTTTTCCTGGAGACTGTCATACTGGTCCAGCGTGAATCGCGGGTTGACCACGGCATGGACAAACATCAGCTTTTCCATGCGGTCGAGATTGACTTTCTTCCCGCCCTGCCCGTCGTTCTCAAGCGCCTGCTCGCGGATTTTGCGCTCGACGGCTTTGGAATAGGACGTGACCTCCACGTCGCAGTCCCATTCTGGAACGAACTCGGTCAGCGTGCGAAAGTCTGGCAACGCGAGAATTTCTGCGGCTGTTTTCTCCTGCTGCATGTTTACTTATCTCCCTTCCTTTGTGACGCGCACGACGCGATTTATGCCCAGGTCGTGCGCGTGACGGCTCCGGTAATACGGAGCGAAGCCGTGAATTTCCCTTCAGACCCGACGGCCGTATCCACGTCGTACCCCTCCACCCAGCACTCGCCGGTATACTTGACGAGCCCGGACGTGCTGCCTTTCGGCCCGTATTCAAACGACCGCGATGTAGTCTTGGCCAGGTCGGCATCGAACAACGCGTCAGCCGTCGCGTCGAACTTGCCGGTGAGCGGAAACACGCCGCCCTTGAGCCCAGGAATGAAATCCTGGTTCTGGTCGCCAAGCGTGGACACGTCCAGCATGGCCACGTTGCGGTTCATCTTCGCTGAGTCCAGATACGTGCTGATGTCTACCAGCGTGTCAGCCGATCCATCCAGTTTCAGTACGCCTAAATATCCTGCATCGAGTGACATCGTGCAACCCTCCTTTACTCGCTACGATTTATTTTCTCCCAAACCCGACGTGGAACTGCGCGCTGCCGGCCCCGGTAAAGGTGGCGACGTAGCGCGTATAGCGCCGCACGGTGCCGGTGATCGCTACACGTTCCTTGGCACGGTCCGCCGTCACCGATGCGAACGTCAGGATCGTGGCCCAGCCCGTCGTGCCGTCTGCTGAATCCTGGATCACGACGCCGAGGGCTGTGATCCCCGTGATGTCCGGCACCTGCAAGAACCCAACGCCTCCGTTCGTGCTCGCTGCGCCGTCATCCTGCGCCGCGCCGGTCGCCGTGGCGACTTCCGTCGTCATGGCATGGTGGATGATGAGCCGCTCCCACCCGTAGTTACTCGTTGCCTCTGCGTCAAGCTTGCCGATGCCACCGACGGACGTGTCCAGGTTATAGGTGCCGAGGTTCGCGGAGAAGCCGAAACAGGCTTGTCCGATCACGTCCCCGGATGACGGCACGAGCGTGAAGATGGAGTTCGCTGCCCCGAACGCCGCCTCCAGCAGCGTCCCAATGCCAGTTACGGCGGTCTCATCCAGCAGCCCGTTCATCTTCATCGTCGCCTTCTTGAGACCAGGAATGAACGTCATGTCGTCGGTCGTCCCGAATGCCGTCGTGTCGAGCATCTGGACCGTCGCGCCGCCGCCGGCCTGCTTCAAGAATGCTGAAATGTCGAACCCGTTGATAAAGACCCGCCCGTTGCGCCCGTGTGCGAATGCCATCGCGCGTCTCCTCTAACTAAAGTCTTTCCACACCTCGAAATTCGCGCCGCAGATGATCCTGTTGTTCTTGTCGCGACGCATCAAGAACACATCCTGGAGCGCCGCGATGCGTAGGTAGCGCGTGCTATTGAGCGTCCCGACGAAGTTGTGCAGCGCGGCATACGCCGCCTTGGCCTTGGTTTCAGCAGCGGCGAACGTCAGCGCACGCGCCGCCACTTGGATGCGCGGGCGCTGAATCTTCGGCGCGTCAAGGGAAGCTCCAAGCGTGTCGATCGGCGCGTCGCCGCCGTACTGCTGCACCGACACGCAGGCATCCGGCGTATCCGGCATGCCGCGCCCGATGAACAGCGTCGTCCCCGCTACACCGACGCTCGCGGCGACAAGTCGCGTGCGGATGTCCTCAAGTAACGCCATGGGCCGCCATGTACTCCCTGATCTTCTGCGCCACCCGCTCGCTCATACCTGCATGAGCTGCCACTGCAGGTTCTTCGAGGTATTTTGCTTGCCTACCTTCATCATGCTGATAATCTAAATTCTCGTGTTGCTCCAGCGCGTAGTCTTTGGCAGCGCCGCCGAAACCCAACGTCACGGACACTTCATCGCCGGCATATTCTGGAGGCTTGACATCGCCGGACGATTCAAGCGTGCCGACGTCATGTGGCACGATCTTCTTTGCCTGCGTCATGATAGCTTCGCCTTCCTGATACAACGCGGCGCCGAGCGCATGCAACAGTTGCTGATGCCTATGCTGGAACTGCTGGATCACGGCCTCAAGCCCCGTCACTTCCAATGATAAAAACGGCATGGCCGATCACTCCAAGTACAGCACGGTCGCGTACCCGCCCGCATCATCCGGCGACTGTTTCACGGACAAGATCGGGGGCGTTGTGGCATCCGGCAGCGTGATCTGCGCCTTCGTGGTCACGTCCAGGTACTGCCCCAGATACACGGATTTTGAACTGACGACTTCCTGCCCGTCTGCGTTGCGGACGAGCGTGCGCTTGCCGCTGACCCGCGCCTTGTAATCCACGCTCGTCCCGTAGGTCGGCTCCGTGTACTCGTCCTGCGACGACCATGGCTTGATCGCGACCGTCTCTGTCAGCATGTCAAGGAATTCTGTATCGAGCGCCATCGGCGATCACCTGCCGTTGAAGTACCAGACAAGCACGAGGCTAGATAAGATCAGTGCTGCTACGGTCACCAGTGTCAGCACGACGATCTCCTGTTCTTCCGTATCAAACCATCTGCGTAGCCATTTCCATTTCGGCATCGGTTAGCTCCCGTTGTTCTCCTGCATCGTCCGCGTGAACGACGGCTGCACGGCATCCGTGTCGTCGGTCAACGTCTCTTTCCCGCTGACGCTGAGCCCCTGCGCCGTCGGAAGCTGGTAACCAGCGCCGCGACGCCGCAGCCGTTCCGCCAGCCCTTCCCAGTGTTCCTTCGTGAATGATAAACTGAAATCCCCGACGCTCTTGCTGGACACGCCGCGTGCCTTCGCGGCCAGCGAGTCGGCGATCGCCGCCCCTGCCGTGTAGACGTTTTCCTCCTGCGTCAGTATCCAGGTGATCTCCTCGTCCTGCACGAGTTGGCGCGTCGTGTCCGTGTCCTGAAGAAGAAACCGGACCCGATCCCGATCCGTCGCCAGCGCGCTGCTGTACGTCCAGCTCACCGTGGCACCAACCCGTCCTGCACAGCCCATTCAACAGGGACGCCGAGCGTGCCGAAGTAGGCCGTCCCCGAACCCCAGAGATAATAAAACCGCGACCACCCCTGCAAGCGGTCAGGGATCAGGATTTCAACCCGTTGGCCATAGGCCAGCATGATAATCCGCCGCTCATACCGTTCCACCATAATGGCGCAGTTGGCCGGCACCATAATCTGTGCGTCTATTTCTTTACCGTCCGGCGCGCGATATGCCATACCGCGCAACGGGCAGGTCATTACTTCAACGGCTTGAGCGAGACTAACATCAAGCAACAGAACAAGCAGTAAACCAGCCATAACGACCGCGCCTCGTTCTCTTCCTCTTCGCTGCATTACGCCACCAGTCCGTCAGCGCTAATCGGACGCCAGAATGCAGTGAAGCGGACGGAGCCGGCATTGACCTTCTGCGTGCCAGTACTGGTCACTTCAAACTGCACGTCCTGCGTGACAAGGATTTCTTTCAGCGCGGCAGGTAGCGCGATGCCGTTAGCATCCGGCGTTGCGTCTATCCAAAACTCATCGGCGTCGATGTCTACGGCACCTGTTGATGCCACGAACAATGTCGTGGCATTGGCAATGCCAAGTTGAACCGAAGCTGCACCCGTTCCGCCATCCACTCCGACGTTGACCGTACAGAATGGCACCAACCGCTCGATCAGCACCTCGCCGGTGACCGTGAACACCGTGCCGGTGCCGATCGCGCCCTTCCCTGCCGTTCCGTCGAACGTGATCGTGACGACAGAGCGCCGCAGCTCGTCTTCGTTCACTGCCCCGCCGATCATAGGCTCACCCCGCTGGCGCTGCCGCGCCGCACGCCGGCGTTAACGATCAAGTTGCCGGTGCCGGCATTCATCTTGGCTTCCACGCACGCCATGCCGCCAGGCCCTTTCACGATCCCAACCGATTGCGTGACCCCGGCCGGGAGTTCCGCATAGGCCGTGCTCCTGTTCAGCGCCAGCATCGCCTGCGCCGTCGTCGAGGCGTCAAGCGCCGCGCTGACCTCCCACCTGGTCCAGTAGAGCGGCTCGTCGATGTATGGCAACTGCAACGCCGGCGACGGGCTGTTGATCTCGCGCAGCGTTTTCTTCGCCCAGTCCGTCGGCACCGTCCACGTTACCTGGCCATCCTGGCCGAACGTCTTGCCGGTATCAGCCGTGCCGTCGGTCGCGGTGATGTCCGTCCACGTGTCGTCCGTCTTCCGATACTTGACCGTGAGGACGCTGGCGTTGGCATTGACGTTGGCCGTCATGTCCACGTCCGCGCCGCGGAACGGCAGGTGTGACCCGACGAGCAGGAAGTCCCCGTTCGCCAGCGTGTCCAGGCTGCTGAGCATCACCACCGTCCCTGCCGCCCCATCCTGTGCCGCCCTGCTGTAGTCGGTGATCGTGGCCAGATTATCCGTGGTTTTCAGCACGATCAGGTAGGGGTTGAGCGCGAGCTGCGCCACGACCCCTGTCACGAAGTTTCTCGGCATGAGGTCCAGCTCGTGGACCCCGTCAGGTACGACGATCAGCACCGCCGTCGTGGTCAGCGCCGTGCCACCGCCAGCAGTTGATAATGCCCGCTGCTCGACGACGCCGCCAGCATGCGTCTCCATCCCAGGAGCCTTCTGTTGCATAGCCGTGTCCTCCTTCTACGGTTAGGAACGGTTATGCCGCGGTGATCGTCGCGCCCTCGTCCAGCGGGATGTACCGCACGTGCCACTTCACCGAACCTGTGTTCGTGGCGCCCGTCACGAGGTCGATCGTCCCTGCCTGCACAATGACAGGCGTGGCCTGGCCGATGATGGCCAGCCCTGACAGCAGCGCGTCCGCCAGCGTCCCGGTGATCCCGAACAGCGTCGCGACTGCCTTGGCGCTCACGTCCAGGTTGGCGCACAGGTCCACGCTTGAACCAGTGGCCGTCGGATTCGCCTGTACCTTGACGTTGCACACCTGCGTCTGAATGACAGACGTGACCTCGCCGAGCAGCTGCGTGATCAGGCACCGCCCGCCAGCCACCGTGAAGATCGCTGCCGTGGCCGTCGCCGGCAACGCTGCCGTAGCCCTGTCTACCCCAACCCCGAGCGCGGCCTTTGCCGCCGCATTGTCCTTGAGCGACGTCTTCGTCACCTGACCAACTCCGACAAGTTTCAGTCCTGCGCCCATCGTGTTGACCCTCCTTCTATAAGCCGCGCATGACTACGCGGCCAGGTATCACGTTCCAGATACGGCGTGCGCCTTCAGGGGCACACGCGTACGATTACTTTCGCTGCTGCTAGCGGTAGGCGCCTGTGCGTCGGCCGTTTTAGCCTTCACCTGCGCCTCCTCTTCAGCCGTCGCCTGGCGCAAATAGCGCGTGCTGTGCAACTGCCGCTCCGTGCGCCAGCTAGTCGTGTCAATTGGCCCATCGCCGGACTTGAACGCGACGCCGCGCACGCCTTGGAATGCCCGCACCACCATGCTGATCATGCTCGCCACCCCTCCTTCACGTATGCGCCCGCGCTCGTCGCCACGTGGTCGGCACGCGGGATTATCAGACCGTGCCTGCTCAGACCGCAGCGGAGAAGAAGTACCCGAGATCGCTGGCCACGACTTTGTCATCGAACGCGATCTCACCCTCCACCCGGTCGGCCTTGAGTTTCTGCTCGTAGAACTTGCTGATGCCCACGCTCAGACCAAGGCCGTCGCTGACGCCCTTCCACGAGAAGATGTACCCGGCACTCGGCATGAGCAGCCCCGGCGACGGGTTGACGTAGCACAGCAGCGCGTGGCTGCCCTGCACCATCGCCATCACGGCCGTCTCCCCCTCCACGTTCGTCGCCTTGACGGCCTTTGCCACCAGGATGCGCTCGACTTCGAACAGCTTGGCCACCATGTCGGTCGTGATGCTCTCGGCCGACGTGTACTTGAAGCGGTCCACGA
>ERZ1292623.3100-Hain-H51-01um-R1-3100-length-14390-cov-14_pt1 | contig 12879 bp, 15 predicted proteins | sample MGYA00564398_ERZ1292623 | MGnify/ENA primary metagenome ERZ1292623 (study PRJEB36523, sample SAMEA6512633) | groundwater metagenome | collected 2019-01-07 | study: AquaDiva: Metagenomics assemblies of 32 groundwater samples | reverse complement strand
TTAATTTTTAAATGCGGAAACGATAAAATTAAAAAAGCTGACTATAATCATCACCAAAAAGTAAGCGCTTAAACCGACAATGTAAAGTTCTGAGGCAAAATAGGTGACTAGCCAAATCAGAAAAATGTTTATGATTAAAGTGAATGTCCCGAGTGTAACAAGAATAAGGGGACTAAAAACTATTTTTAAAATCGGCTTAATAAGGGAATTAGCCACCGCGAACATTGCCGCAATCTTAATTAAGCTAAAAAATTCATATTGATAAAAGACATTCGGTATAAGCCACGCGGAAACTAAAATGGCTGTGGCGTTTGCAATAATATGAAGCAAGAAGCTTATAATCATATATGTTACCAAATAATTAAAACTTTGACAAGCTGTCTACAATTTCATTATGCTACAAATAGATTTTGTTTGAAAGTTCTTTTAAAAAAATAAAAGTCTGGAGCGCTGGTTGTGGTTGCAAAAAAAGACAAAAAACTATCTAGCGATGAAAACGATAAAGAAACAGAAAGCAATGTATATTTAGATAAAAATTCGCGCCTTATTTCTATTACGGGCGCAATCAATTGGCAGTTAGCTGATCAGTTCTTTAATGTTTTGACTGGCTTTGAATTGCTGCCATCAAGAAAACCCTTAACCATTTATATTAATAGCGAGGGTGGCGGCATTTACGATATGCTTAAGATTTACGATCATATTAGAAACTCTCCCCTTCCTATTGTAACGATTGTCGCTGGATACGCATTATCGGCTGGATTTATAGTATTTCTGGCGGGGGATTTAAGGAAAATGTTTCCTAACGCTTTTTTAGGTTTTCATGAACCGACTCTTTATTTTACCGGCAAAGGCAGTGAAGGGCCGGCTGAAAGTGAAGAATCTGCTCTTCATCAAAATTGCCTTCTTGGCGCTATGGTGAGAATCGTTAAAAACAGTTCCAATATGCCGGAAAAAATGATCAGAAAGTATTTCCGCGTCTTAACAAGAATTGATGCGCTTACCGCTTTAAAATTTGGTTTAGCGCATCAGATTATTGAGCCGCCAAAAAAAATTCTGCCAAAATCTTGGCAAAAAATTTTAAAACCCAGTTAGAAACGAAATTTCTAACGGGATAAAAGAGCAAAATTAAGCTCTTTTATTTTGCTCCGTATTTTGCATTACGTATTTTGTGTTATATATTGTTATGTATTAAATTTTAAAATTAACGCATAATTTGACGATCGTCTATTAAGTGCGTTAATTTTGTATAGCATGAGAAGTCTTTTAAAGAGAAAAATTTTGTTTGCATTATTAGCTGGCATCGCCCTTGGTTTGCATCGTTCTCCGCAGCAATACTTTAAGATTATAGGTAGTATTCCTAAAGAATGGCGTAAAATGAAAAGACGATATCTTCAAGATTGTATCCGCGAATTTTATAATGATAAGTTAATTGATTTTAAAGAAGATTCCAGCGGAATATGCAAAATTGTATTAACTGAAAAAGGTAAACAAAAGATTATCACTCTTAATGCTGATAATTTAACAATTAAAAAACCGGCCTTATGGGATAGAAAATGGAGAATAGTTATTTTCGATATTCCAGAAAATGAAAAGAAAGCTCGTAATGCTTTGCGTCAAAAACTTAGGGATATGGGTTTTTATTGTTGGCAGAAAAGCGTTTTTGTTTACCCATATAATTGTTTAGAGGAAATAGAATTTTTGGCAGAACTTTTTCAAATTAGGCCATATATAAGAGTTTTCGAGGCCTCTAAAGTTATGAATGAATCGGAACTACTATTGCATTTTAATAATATTTTGAAATCTTAAAATATCTTAGTGAGTCTATTGATTGGAAATTAAAAATTAACGCATAATCCAACGATCGTCTAAAAAGTGCGTTAATTTATCAATACACTTGATTTGTTTTAACCACGGTGTTTTAACCACAGAATATTGACAAATATTGACAAATATAGATATTATGTATATAATCCTAGCACTATTTAATATAATAGTTATTTAACAAAAAACCCGAAAGTGGAAGATCCAAATGAAGATGAGAGCGCTGTTGATGGTAGTTACCTTACTTTTCGCTGCCTGTTCTTCGTGGGGTGGACCCGCGGAAGTTCAGCTAAAAGATGGCACGATTTTTAATTGCCCAAAAGGGCTTAAGTTCGATCAAAATGGAGTATCGTGCGTTGGGAATGGTGTCTACGTCACTTGGGAGCATGTGGCCGGATACCGCACGAAATAATTATAAAGTTTTAAATAACGCCCCAAAAGGGCTCGCTGACCGAGAACGGTTATTTTTTATTTTTAAAAATCTAGTATATAATTCCAAATAGATACGTAGATCTTGGCAAAAAATTTTAAAACCCAGTTAGAAACGAAATTTCTAACGGGATAAAAGAGCAAAATTAAGCTCTTTTATTTTATTTAAATTAAATAGGGAGCCAATGGCTCCCTCGCTAACCTTGCTCAACTATTGCACTAAATGTGTCGGAAATCCGTCTTTAATAACCACATAAACTATTTTCGGACATTTTGTTACACCGCTATAAACCAATTCAATCCAGCCATTTTCAGAGAATCTTTTTAGATTAACATATAATTGAACATTCAATATGTCAGCTTCGCCTTGAATATTACCAAAAAAACTGGAATGCACTATTTGCTTTTTAGGATCAGATTTGGAAGCGTGGCGATATTTATAAAGTGCTGAAAGCGTCCTCGTCATATCATCTACTTCGTAGAGACGATCTGGTAATTCTTTTCTAAGAAGCCGTACACTAGAGATACGAACCCCTTCGAAATTGTAAGCAATTAATTCGCGTCTCTCTAACTCTTTAAGACATATCCATGCTGATGGTTGTGAAATACTAAGACTTCTCATTATAAAATCAATAGGATCTTTTACAACTCTATCAACCCCATATTGGACAGCAGCGTTGGAGAGTAGTGCAAAAGCTTTTTCATATTTTCTCGCTCTTTCCATCTATCTCCCCCCTCGTTTCTTCTCGTTTATTTGATTGTCAAAAAGGCAACTGTGGCAAATTACATAGAAAGCCAAAACGCCAAACTATGCGTGATTATAACATGCTATATATTTTTGTCAATTGACAGAAAATTTTTATTGAATATAATATTAATTATTAAAACTATGATGAAACAATTATCCATTAAACCATTGGGTGATCGGGCGGTTATTGCTCCGATAAAAGAAACCGAAAAAACCAAGTCGGGCATTATTTTGCCGGAAACGGTAGATAAAGAGAAGCCGGCTCAAGGCCGGGTAGTGGCGATTGGAGCTGGTGAAAAAATCAAAAAATCTGGTGTTAAAAAAGGCGACGAAGTGGTTTATGAAAAATACAGCGGCACTGAATTTAAATTAGGAGATAAAGAATACAAAATTTTAAAAGAGGATGAAATCTTCGCAATTTTAGAATAGAAATTTTAAAATAAATAAATCATTTTCCTCGCGCGCTCGCTCTCCAGCGATTCGCTCGCTGTCCGATGAAAGCGTTTTATTCGCCTGCGGCGAAACCATGCTAAAACGCTTTCATAAGCTTCGGAAAATAATTTATTTATTTTAAAAAATCAGAAGTTAAAAATATGGCAAAACAAATCATTTCAGGCGTTATCGCCAGAGAATCAATAAAAAAAGGCGTTGATTTACTGTCTAACGCTGTAAAAATTACTTTAGGTCCTCGGGGCCGAAATGTGGTTTTAGATAAAGGATTTGGAGCGCCGGTAGTCACTAATGATGGCGTAACCATTGCTAAAGAAATTGAACTTAAAGATAAGTTTGAAAATATTGGCGCGGCCCTCGTTAAAGAAGCGGCTTCAAAGACCAACGATGTTGCCGGCGATGGCACCACTACAGCCGTTGTTTTAGCGCAAGCAATGATTGCCGATGGCTTTAATTTAATTAATTCTGGAGCCAATCCGATGATTTTAAAACGCGGCATGGATAAAGCGGTCGCTAAAGTTTCAGAAATTTTAAAAAAAAATGCCAAACCGGTAACTAAAGAAAAAATAAAAGACGTAGCGGTAATTTCTGCAAACGACGAGGAAATCGGATCCTTAATTGCCGAAGTTATTAATAAAGTTGGAAAAGAAGGAGTGGTAACAGTTGAAGAAGCGCAGACACTAGGCGTTAGCTATGAATTAGTTGAGGGTTTGCAATTTGACAGAGGATACGTTAGCCCCTATATGGTTACAGATGTTGAGCGGATGGAATCGGTTATGGAAAAACCCTATATTTTAATCACTGATAAAAAAGTGTCGTCGCTTTCAGAAATAATGCCGATTTTAGAAAAAGTAGTTAAATCCGGCAGTAAAAATTTAGTTATTATTGCCGATGAAATTGAGGGTGAAGCCTTGGCAACTTTGGTTGTTAATAAACTTAGAGGCGTATTTAATGTTTTGGCTGTTAAGGCCCCGGGTTTTGGAGATAGAAGAAAAGAACTTTTAGAAGATATTGCCTCTGTGGTTAACGGCGAGGTTGTCTCTGAGGATAAGGGAATGAAGATTGAAAGCGTTGATTTGAGTTCTTTAGGAGGAGCCAAAAGAATAGTCGCTAGTAAAGATAACACCACTATTGTTGGTGGCGCTGGTTCTAAAAATAATATTGAGAAAAGAATAAAACAAATTAGAAATCAACTGGAAAAAACTGAATCGGAATTTGACAGGGAAAAATTAGAGGAAAGACTAGCGAAACTAACTGGCGGCGTAGCGGTTATTAAGGTTGGCGCCGCGACCGAAGTTGAAATGAAAGAAAAGAAATTTAGAATTGAAGACGCGGTTTCGGCTACTAAGGCGGCAATTGAGGAAGGCATTGTCGCTGGCGGCGGGGTGGCGCTTTTTGAAGCGGCTCGAGAAATAATAGCTCTTAAAAAAGATGCTTCGGAATTTGGAGACGAGGCCAAGGGAGTTAATTTGATTATTAGCTCTCTTGAGGCGCCAATGAGAGTTATTGCTAGAAATTCAAATAAAGATGATAACGAAGTAATTCAGACGGTAAGCGGCAGGGAAAAGGGCATTGGTTTTAACGCTGTTACCGGAGAATATAGTGATTTAATTAAAGATGGCGTTATTGATCCGTTAAAAGTGACTAGAACCGCACTGCAAAATGCCGCTTCTGTTGCTTCTATGCTTCTCACTAGCGAAGTTTTGGTTGCCGATTTACCGGAAAAAAATAACCCGCCAGCTGGCGGTATGCCCAATATGGGCGATATGGGGATGTAAGGGCTTTCTAAAAAATTAACGCATTCCGCGACGATCGGCTAAAAGCGCGTTAATTTTTGTAACGCGATAACATTGACTGGAGTAATTTTTTGTGTTATATACTTAAATATTCTTTAAAAACTTAAAATTTATTGGATCGGAGGGATGAAGTGAGCTTGGGAATGTTGCAAAACGATATTCAACCGACAGAGTTTTTAAGCTACCAAGAATCAATTGAAAAAATTAAAGACATTTTAGCCGCTAATAAAGACCCCAATATTATAACGTTTCTCCTGAGAGCCCAATTAAAAGTTCTGAAATATCTAAATGATGAAAATTTCAATTGTCTGGTTCCTTGGGACAAAAGAACCGGTCTGCCGTCGCATCCGTCGATGGCTGCCGACGCGCAGAAGTATATGAATTTTTATCAATGTTCTGATGATTTAAAATCTGTGTTAAATTCATTTTTGTGCTGGAGCTTATTTGCCAGAGAAGAACTTATTTGCTGCTGCGGCGGCAGTTTATTAAAACCGCGAAAAGTTTCTTTAGACATTATGTTAAATCACGTTTTAAGAGTTGAAGTTATTGACGGCGATTATTGTCTCGTAGTAAAACAGTTGGTTGGCGCTGGTTGTAGTAATAAGGGGCACCTAAAGAATCATTATAACTTTGGCAAAATGAGTCAGTTGATAGACAATCTCTCTATAATTTTTATTGCTGAAATTTGTCTCAACTTAAAATCTAGCAAAATTGACTCTAGGCTTCCTGCTTCTCAAAAAGCCGATCAGTTTAACTTAGAAGAGTTTGAAAGGCGAATCGCTTTAGCGACTGATGAGATTTAGAAAAACCGCCTCGCAGTTACGGGGCGGTATTATTTTTTCCAATAATTTACTAAGCTTGTCAATATTGACAGGGTTTTACCTTTATGTTATATACAAAATAATTAAAACTGCCATATTTAACTCAAAAGGAGAACTAAAATGGCAGATAAGGATAGCCCATTTACAAAAGAAAATTTAGAATTGTTACTGAACTTAGGAAAACGATTGGTAGCGAATGAGATAGATAAAATCGCTTTTGAAATTAAAGAGATGCTTGACCCTAATGTCCGTTTTGCCAATATGCTTAAAGCGAAGTATGACGCTTTAGTTGCGGCCGGTTTTAGTGAAAAACAAGCGTTTGATCTAGCGTTAAAAGCGGTTGAAGAAACCTTAAAGCAAACTACCAAAACGGAGGAACCCCAATGAGAAATCTGCCGGTAAAACATTACACCCGCGCATATACATTGCCTTGCCGCAACACCGCAAAGCGGGGCGGTTTGAGCAAGATGGTAAAAGCTACTACCAGAGGACTAGTTGTTATCGGTGTTTCGTATGTCGGGCTTCAAGTCGTTTTAGGCATTTTTGGCCTTGTAACAAGCGCGTTAAGCTTTCTTCTGCCCCTTGGCGTATTAAGCGCCGCGGCTTACGGAGGTTGGCAGTGGCTCAAGAACAGGTAATAAATCAAAATTTAGTGCTTGATGGAGGTAAAGAAAAATTAGCCAAAAGAATAAATGGTGTAAAATTACATCAGATCGAAAAGAAATTTTTCCGTTATTTCAAATTGTTAAGTGAATCTTTTTTTGGTTTATCTGAAGAACAATTGAGAAAAATCAGTATTGAAGAGTTGATAGTACTAGATGAATTAATCAGTTATAAAGCTCTACCTTGGGCAATAAGTCAGGTGATTTTTTCATTCGTTCCTTTAATAGGATGGATGTCTCTACTATCAGATTTTGAGTATGGTTGTTATCGAAGTTTGCATTATCTTTACCACAGAAAATATCTTAAGAAAGTACATGGAAAAAATTTCTTGCCTGAAATATTGAAGTATTTAATTAAAACCAAAACGGAGGAGGAAACACCATGAGAAATCTGCCGATGAGAAGATATAACGGTGGCAACGGCCATGGCAATAGCCATGATAGCATTGTCGCGCAGCATGAGTTCGGTTCGTTAAGCGACCGGGCTTTGCAGGAAAATATCGCGGCCTTAAATTCGAGCCGCAAAGAATTAGAAGGTATTAATAAACTGGTTAAGAAAGCTTTGGACCTGCCTTCCGACAGGAAGCGTAATATTATGGGCTGGCTTCTGAATTGCTTGGTTCCGACTAGCTGGTACGAATCACTACCATCTTCGGTTATGAAGCTTATGGCCGAGGAAAATGACGTTTTGGAGTTGATTGAAACCTTGATGCGGTCAAACATTGACAGCGTTCAGGACGCGCTTCGCGAACTTGCTGCCTGCGCCATTACCAAGCGCGAGGAATTAAACGAACTGGAAGCCGATTTGGAAACTGCCCAAAAAGAAAATTGGAATGCCCAAACCCTTCAGGAATACATCGCTGGGAAATCAGGGATTCAGGTTTATGATGTTGTGGCAAGATTGTTAGACATAGAATTTAACGCCCTTACGCCGAAAGAAAAAGAAATTCGCAAAGATGATCTTTTGGATAAACTTCGTTCAACGGTCGTTATCGGCAATGAATTGATGGAGACCATTGGCAAGGTTTGTTCTGCCGGCCTTCAGGTATTTCATCGGGGTGTTACCCAATACTACGATTACGTCAATTTTTACCGGCCTATTTCCGTAATTCGGGATTCGGCTAAGGCGCTTATTGACACCAATCATTCAATGTATGCGGCAAAAGACGCGCTGGTTGCCACTTTCAGAACGTCTTTACAAGCCATTGAGCTTGCCGTTGATGCGGCCAATATGGTGAACAATTACTCAATTGCTTCCGGCGATATGAAGGGACTTTTGGAGTCCGGACGCGCTCGTCTTGATCAAAAACTAAAAGCGCTTGAGGTCTCTAATCGGTCTGTAAGACCACCCATTCGGTCTGTAAGACCACCCATTGCCATAGAAGCTCCAAAAGTTGTGTAGCAATATGATTGCGAGTTGATCGTCTTCCCTCATAAGCAATCAACAAAGAATAATAGATCAACTGATTTCAGAGAATCTAGAAAAAAAGAAAGAATTAGATATCCAGAAAAGAACCAAAAGCGATAAAAATTTAGTTTTAAGTTATCTCAGCAGAAAATTACCGCATGTCAATATTGATAATTCTGTAGTTGATCAGATGGGAATCGATGAATTTCGTTCTCTTCTTAAGAGAGTTAAAATCAGGCGGTGGCTTGGTTTAGGTTTATTTTGTTTAGGTTTATTTGTTTTATGGCCGTCAATTTCTATCTTTTTAATGATTTGGCCGACTGTTGGGTTGCTTAAGTTGATTGGATGGATAATGTTGGCATTATTTTTGAGTTTCTTATCCGTTCTAGTATCTTAGATAATAGTAAATAAAATTTTCTATCCGCCTTTTAGGGCGGTTTTTTTATCCCACACATAACTTCGGCAGTTTAATTTTTCGCAAAGCGAGTCGAAGTTATGTGTGGGATTTATTTTAAATTTATTTGACGCGATAATATTTTTAATATACAATATAAAATCGTTATGCTTGTAATACGATTACAAAAAGTAGGGAAAAAACATACTATGACTTTTAGAGTCGTGCTAACTCAAAAAACAGCCGCTGCCAAGCGGAAATATTTGGAATTACTTGGTAATATTAACCGAAAAACAAAAGTGGTAAGCTTAAACAAAGAAAGAATTTTATATTGGATTAGCAAAGGCGCCCAGCCGTCCGACACGATTCATAATTTACTAATTTCTCAAGAGGTAATTTCTGGCAAAAAAATACCGGTTCATAAAAAAGCGGCAATTGAAGCAACGCCAACGACTTGACCCCACACTTAAATTAAGTGTGGGGTTGACGAATTTTTTTATTTTTGTTATACTATAAACCAAACAGTAGATTGGTCGATCTACTAAATTCTTAAAATAATTATTGCAAAGAAATGGCTAATAAATCAGTTGATCAGGAATTTCTTGAATACCTTGTAAAATCAATTGTTGATCATCCAGATGATGTCAATGTTGAACGCAAGGTTGACGAGATGGGGGTTCTGTTAGACCTAAGAGTTCATCAAGAAGATATGGGTATGCTCATAGGACGACAGGGTTCTACTGCAAAGGCCATTCGCACTCTTCTTCGCATAGTTGGCGCTCGCCATAACGCGCGCGTTAATTTGAAGATAGAAGAGCCGGAAGGCTCAGCACCTCGTCCTGCTAGAGAAAGAACAAGAGGAATGGATGAAGTTGTAGACAATTTAAGACAACTTTAATCTATTCACAAAAATACCCTCTCACTCGAATTCGAGCGAGAGGGTATTTTTTTGTTGGAGATTGAATTTGCGCGTTGTCTAATTCTGTTGTAAATTAAACATAAAAACTGCTCTTTAAAAACTAAGGGGTAAAGATAGTGAAGCGACGCCTGATCAGAATTTTCCTTCTATTATTATTTATTCTCTTTTATACTTCAAATTCTTTTGCTACCGAAAAACTCATAGTACTAAATTTTGACGATGGCCCGAAGCCAGGGGTTCTTCTTGGTGAAAAAGGGCATATCGGTTTGGTGGAACTTCTTGAGTCAAGCTTCGGAAAATTTATTCCCGCTCATTTTTTTGTCATTGGGAGTGAAGTTCAAGCCCACCAAAAGTTGATAGAAACTCTTAGTAAAAAAGGCTTTTTTATAGAAAACCATACTTATGGACATGACAATCTTCTTAAATTAAAAGTCGGGAATAATTACAATTATATCCTAAAAACAATACAAAGAACCGATTCTGTAATTATTAAAGCCACGGGAAGGTATCCAAAATATTTTCGGCCGCCATATTGGGCTATAGATGCGGATTTAAAAGAATTTATAAATTCAGAATTTCATTACAGTCATAAAATTGTTTCTTTAGAAAATCCGGATATAAATACTTTAGATTATGATGATTACGCTAAAAAGAGAACGCCATCAGCGCTCATTGAACGGGTTAAAAAAATTATTCTCTCACGAGAAAGCCGCGGAGAATATCGGCATGTTTTAGTTTTTCACGAACTATCAATTACGGTTGAAGCATTAAAAGTAATTATTCCTTATCTATCTAGCCGCGGCTATTCGTTTGGTACTCTTGATAATTTTTTTAATAAGAAACAGCGTCAAGCCGAATATTACGAAATAAAACTTGTGAATTTGGCAGAAAACGGTTCTATTAAAAGATCTATTAAATCGGCCTATCTTAGCATTGATAATCTTTATAATCAGAAAAAAATTGAATATATTTTTTCTCTTTTTGATGGCACAGAGTTAACTGCTGTTGTCATAGATTTTAAAGTTGGTAAACCGCAAATCAATCAGTATGTCAGAAACTTGATTGCCCGTTTTCACCAAAAAGGGATTTATGTTATTGGGCGCCTGGTTATGTTTCAGGATTCTTATTTAGCACTAGCTAGACCACGTCTTGCAATAAGAAACAAAAATGGTGAGATGTGTTTTTCTGGCAAAAAAATTTGGTCAAGATATTGGGTTGATATGGCTTCAGATGAAGTGCTTCAATACAATATTGAAATTGCAAAACAGGGAATTGATATGGGTCTTGATGAAATTAATTTTGATTATATTAGGTTCCCATCTGACCTTAAAAACTGTAATTTTAAAAATAATATTTTATATCCAGTTTGGGATGGAGGAAATAAATATCAGGCAATGCGGCAAGTTTTTTCCGCTCTTAAAAGTCAGCTTAAAAATTATGCCGCTAAAAATAATACCCGTGTAACCTTATCTATAGACGTATTTGGTGAAGTATCCTCTTATGGATCAGAACCAGGCATTGGTCAGAAACTTTCCGATATCGCCGAATTTTTTGACGTGATAAGCCCCATGGCTTATCCATCACATTACAAATGCGGAGAGTTTGGCCTTTCCGATCCTAATGCCAACCCTTATATTGTTTATAAAAGAACTCTTGAGCCCGGGTTAAAATATCTTCGTTCAATTGGATTTATTGGAGAAGTAAGGCCTTGGATTCAGGATTTCAGCATTACCAATATTTATGGTTGTGGTCCGACCATTTACTACGGCTATCAAGAAGTGAGAGCCCAAATTAAAGCATCGGAAGACCTTGGCTTAACCGGTTTTATGCTTTGGAATAGTGCCAATAATTACACTAAAAAAGCCCTATTAAGGTAGAGCAAATGGGCTGGAAATCAAAATTTACGCTAACTTTTTTTTGCTGTTTTGTAATCCTTGGATCTTATGGTTATTTAGCCTTTTGGTATTATTTTTATTACAAAGTAGATGATCTACCGGAAGTTAGAGCGCTTATAAACTATGATCTAAAACTTAATTCAACTGTTTATGATGATAGTGGTAACCCTATTGATAAATTTTCTGTTGAAGATAAAATATTTGTTTCTTTTAAAGATATACCCCAAAAAGTTATCCAAGCAATAGTTGCAGCTGAAGATAAAAATTTCTGGTCACACAGATTGATTCCCGGTATTGATCCTCTTGGCATTTTAAGAGCTTTAATAGACAATCTTTTAGCAACGGTAAATGATTCTTGGCATTACCTAAAAGTATCAAAAGGTCTGAAGTTTAAATTTAAAACCATATCTGGCGGCTCTACGATAACGCAGCAAACCGCAAAACAAATTTGGCTCTCAAATGAGAGAACATTAAAAAGAAAAATCTTGGAAGCTAGAATTGCTTTCCAGATGGAAAGAACATTACCAAAAGAACTGATTTTTGAAATCTATGTTAACTCTGCTTATTTTGGTCATGGTCGGTATGGTGTTGTTGCCTCTTCGAGATTTTATTTTAGTAAAACATTAGAAGAACTTACTGTTGATGAAGCCGCAATATTAGCTGGCATTATTAAGTGGCCAGACCGTTTTTCTCCAATTACTAATAAGAAAATTGCCGTAAATCGCCGTAATACCATTCTTAGGCGAATGTTTAATAATGAGTTTATCAGTTTGGAGGAGTTTAATAATTTAAAAGCAAAATCAATTACAGTTAATGTTAAAAACGGCGATTCTAAAATACCCTTTTTTTCTAGTTTTATAATGAAAAGATTACATGAATTGGGATATAAAAAGGTTGTAAACAGTGGTCTTAAAATTAATACTTCAATTAGTTCTTCTATTCAGCAAATTGCCGAAAATGCTCTGAAGCGGGGATTGGCTTCTTACGATGGGCGACATCAGAAGAGATTGGTGCTTTATAATGTTTTTTCTGATTACGATCTAAAATCGCTTTACGATTTTAGATCAAATTCTTGGGGCGGCAATATTGGAATAGACAGTATTGTTGATGGTCTGATCCTGGAAGTTTATGAAGACATTGCTTTAGCCATTGTTGATAACGATAAGGCTGTTATAACAAAAGATTCTTTTGCTGCTATAACTAAAGACGTTTCCGATTTGACTAAGGTTTTAAAAATCGGAGACGTTTTGATTCTAAAAATTATCGGTGTAAATCAAGCAAATAATTTTAAAGTTGAAATTCTTCAACCAGAAGTCCAAGGAGCCGTTATAGTTTTAGATGTTGAAACCGGAGGTATTAAGGCTATTGTTGGCGGGCAGGATTTTAAAAATAGCGAATATAACAGGGCGATGCAGGCCGAAAGACAAGCGGGATCTTCTTTCAAACCTTTCGTATACGGCGCCTATTTTGAAAAATATCCTGATAAAGATTTAAACAGTATTGTAATAGATTCTCCGGTTTGCTTTCAAACTGGCA
>ERZ1292623.3053-Hain-H51-01um-R1-3053-length-14579-cov-15_pt2 | contig 12879 bp, 11 predicted proteins | sample MGYA00564398_ERZ1292623 | MGnify/ENA primary metagenome ERZ1292623 (study PRJEB36523, sample SAMEA6512633) | groundwater metagenome | collected 2019-01-07 | study: AquaDiva: Metagenomics assemblies of 32 groundwater samples | reverse complement strand
TCTTCCTCAAAATTCGCTCGCTCAATTGATGATAGTTCGAATCCTGCACTCTTTAACCAAATTACTTAAAAGAGTCTATATTGACAACCTTCGCTTGTCTCTGAGAACCATCAAATGATTTTTTAAGCTTAGTTGAAAAACGCACGACGCCTGGCTTTAATGCGTAAATAGTGTCATCTGAGCCCCTTTTTACATTTTTCCCGGGAAGGTATTTTGTACCTCTTTGCCTTACAATAATCATTCCTATTTTTGCAACTTGACCTCCGGAAATTTTAATTCCTAGTCTTTGTGATCGTGAATCTCTGCCCAATCTTGATGAGCCTGTTGATTTGGATGTAGCCATATTCGCTTCGCTCAAATTCAAAAGTTAAAGTTCAAAAATCAAAATTTTGGTGTCCCGCCAGCTGGCGGGACTATTTTGAATTTTAAATTGTCATTTTGGGATTTGAGATTTGAATTTTCAATTAACCTTATACTATCAAAAAATATTGATTTTGTCAAAGTTTTAGTGTAAAGTTTAAGTTATTATGGAAAATATACCAAAACACATCGTATTATTTCCTGATGGTAACCGTCGCTGGGCTTTGCAAAAAAAGTTATCAATACAACAGGGCTATTTAAGTGGTAAAGACAAATTTAATGATTTTTTACGATGGTGCAAAGATAGGGGGGTAAAAATAGTAACTGTATTTGGTTTTTCAAGTGAAAATTGGGTAAGGCCTCAAGACCAGGTTGATTTTTTAATGAAGTTATTTGAAAAATACCTCCAAGAGGGGATTGATGAATTTAATAAAGAGGGAGCAAGGGTAAAGATTATAGGGCAAAAAGACAAACTGTCAGATTCATTAAAAAGGGTGGTTGAAAAGGTTGAGAAGGCAACTGAAAACAATACTACCCTTCAATTGAATTTAGCTGTGAGTTATGGAGGCAAGTGGGATATAATCAATGCTGTTAAAAAAATTATTAAAGATAAAATTCCTTCAGAAAAAATAGACGAAACATTATTTGAAAGCTATCTTTCAACAGCTGGTTTGCCTGACCCAGACCTGGTTATAAGAGCTGGAGGAGAAATGCGACTTTCTAATTTTGTTTTATGGCAAGCAGCTTACGCAGAGCTATATTTCTCCCCAAAACTTTGGCCAGATTTTACAGAAGAAGACCTTGATTTAGCTATAAAAGAGTTTAGCGACTGTCAAAGGAGGTTTGGTAAATAAACTTTTAACTAAGTTTAAAGAGTGCAGGAATAGTGGGTAGGGTCCACTAAATTCTTACCATTAACTTTTCATTTTCCACCCATTTTGATTTTCTAGGCCTATTTTTATATTTTGAAGTTAATTTATGAATTTCTATTAAAGAAATCAAATCATTTTTTCCCCATTTAGCAATGTACTTTCCTTTATTACGATAAATTATCTCAACTGCTTTTTGCCACAATTCAAAGTCTTTCTTCTTTTTACCTGCTAGGTGGTTTTTATTAAAAAAGGGAATTACGAATTTTACTACATCGTCTATTTTTTGCACTGAAAAACGTGCCTGGTTCTTTATAATATGTATGTTCCCGCAGCGTAAAGTTTTTCTGATCTTTTTAATTAATGATAATTTTCCTTTGGGAGCGGTAACTATAAATTGTACTTTCCATCTATAATAAGTAGGAGAGTTGGGCCGCTCATATCTTGTATCTTTGCGAAATTGCAGATCAAAACAGCTGCTTTGGTTAATTAAAAATTGAATATTAGAATTTTCTTTTTCTGCCATAAAATGATTTTATAATATATTTTATTATGCGACAATATATATTGTCGCATAATAAAAACAGGCGAGGAGTCCATGGGCGAGGGCAGTATACTAAGTGCAATATTTGCCAGCAGGGTTTTGTTATATAACAAGAGCAACAAATAGGGAACCTAAGACTTTAAGTTTTTACCACTATGGAATTGACGATGTATATCGCGAAGACGCTTATTTGTCACGTGGGTGTATATCTGGGTGGTGGCAATATTTTTATGACCTAGAAACTCTTGTATGGTACGCAAGTCAACTCCTTGATTAAGCAAATCTGTGGCATATGAGTGGCGAAGCGTATGGGGAGTTGTGAAAATGGGAATACCGGCCATCACAGCATATTTTTTTACTGTTCTTTCAATTGATCTTGATGTTAATCTTCCGCCAGATTTATCTTTGGCTCTAAAATTGAGAAATAAGGCCTTCTCCTTTGAGTTTCTTATTGATAAATACTTTTTAATCCATTCTAGGGCCCTTTCTGAAAAGTATACTGTACGAGGATTTCCGCCCTTACCTATAATGCCAATTTCAAAGTCTTTCTTGTTTTTAATATTTGCAAATTGTTCAGTGTTGAGGGCGACTAATTCAGCTATCCTGAGGCCAGTTGAAAATAAGCTTTCTAAAATTGCCCGATCCCTTATTCCAGTGTAGTTCTTAGATTCGGCAGCTGCCAAAAGCCTGTCTATTTGCTCTAAATTGAGGAATTTTACGGTTTTTTCGCTTTTATTGCCCTTTGGAAGGGTTATTTTATCTGGAGGCAGTGAAACCATATCTTTTGCCACAAAATAGGATAAAAAGGCCCTTAAAGCGATTAAATAGTAGTTTTGAGTGCTTTTTTCAAGGGAATGGCCTGTATAAGGACTCTGGCGGCGAGATAGGTATAATCTATAATTCCAGATGTGTTCTGGATTAAGTTGATAGGGAAGCAACCCCTCAAGTTCCTGTGATTTTAACCAACCGGTAAACTTATTTAAATAGCGCTGATAATTTTTTTGGGTATTTTCTCTTAAACCTTTTTCAACCTCGCAATAATCCAAAAAATCAGGAATGTGCTTTATAATTGACTTGTTTGATCTTTCCATAAGCGGCACATTAGAGACTAATATTTTAAAGATTATTCTTTAATAGATCTCAAGAAGTTATTTAATATTATTTTTATTATTTTTTTATTATGTGTCGCTTTACCTACATTTTGCGACAAACTATATATTGACAATAGGTCTAACCAATAGATTTGTCAACATTCTTTACGCATCGTTGTCACCTAATTCCTTATCTACTCTACTTTAGCGCCAGAAATTTTTGAAAACTAGAGCACTTAATATTTAAGTGCTCGAGCAATGCACTTATTTTTCCCAAAAAATAAGCGCTCTGGTTTTTCTTGATTTGAATCGCATTATTCCTTTGATTGTTCACCTCTTCTTTTAAGTACCCTCCCCTCTTGTTCTTATTTATTGTGGGCATTGTAAATTTTCAGTCCCAATGATATCTTGTGGCGATACTCCCAATGCCTGTAACACTTTTTCAGCAATAAATTTTTTAGTTGAGCTAATAGAATTTTCTTTTAAATTATTAACTTGCCCAGCGGCGCTCTTTTTTATATTTTCTCCAACGGCTTCTGCCTTATTTTGGAATTCAGAAAGTGTGCTATAGGCATTTTCTCCAACTGAATTGTCTATATTATTTAAATAAGCATCAGCCAACGAAGCGTAGCCACTTCCCTTTTTGATTGGATTGCTATTCTTTAAGCTGGCAACTGCATTATCACCAGTAAAAGCTTGGCTTAAAAACGTCACTGCTAATATCGCAGCAATTATCAAAATATTTATGATTAATACCCTATTCTTTGTTTCAAATTTATGATTCATGGTTTATGAATTAACTAATTTTACCATAAATTTTCTCAAACAAAAAAGCCTGTGCCAATAATTAATCTTAGCACAGGCCGAAATCCCTTAAACAAGAACTAATCTTCTTGCTTGGATTCCACTTTTACAATTTTGTACTTGATATCGGCCGGGTCTCCAAAAGTCTGGTGAAGCAGCTTCTCTTTATCACTCAGGAAAGGGTCTTCCTTTTTACTCTTTTCAAGATCATTTCTGTTATCAGCAAATTCAATAATTCGCCATGTTTTTCCGTCATTGGTAGAAACGAGCAAAGCAAACATGCCTCTGCCTCCTAGTATAGTTTTAAGGGCTATTCACACTATATCATTTGTTTCTATTTTATCAATAACACCATACCTGGATATATTTATTTACCTCGAATTCTTTTTTAGGTTTTACACTTACTTCCATACTTCAAAGTATGGAAGTAAGTGTAAAAAAGAATTGAACAAACAAAAAAGAGGGTTTAGGATGACCCACAACCTTTGTTAACTTTAGCCGTTTTAGGGCCAAAGTACCTCTATGATCATATCATCAATCTCATCGATCTTATCGTAGAGAAAAAGCACCTCGCAGTGGTTATTGGTGATATTGATCATGATATCATCCAGTTTACCACGGATGCGCTCTAGCCACGCACGCTTGACGGTGACTGTCTCTGCAGATTTCATTGCAATCTCCTTCTTAGGATTTCGGCTCACATGTGCCGTCCCGCACTCTTTAGCGGTATTGAATTGTCAAATTCACACAACCTATTTGTAACATACTTAGTTATACTTTGTCAATAGCTGACTGGATTCTTTGCAAGGTCTTCTCTTTCCCTAAAATTTCTGCTATCTCAAAGGGTCCTGTGCTTGCTTGTTTACCAGATAGTGCAACTCTCAATGGCCAAAGAAGGTATCCCCTATTTTCTATCGGATGTCCCTTTTCTCTGTTAAAATTTTCTGCTTCCTTAAAAAAAACTCCTTCTAAGTCTTTGGTAATATATTTTTTAAACGTTTTAAAAGTATGGTACGACCTCTCTAACGATTCTTTTACTTCCCCATCCCCCATAGTCTGCCACGCTAATAAATTTTTATCATATTCTAATTTTTCTTTAAAGAAAAAATCTGTAAGTTCAGTAACATCAGAGAGTTTTTTCATCCTTGTCTTAACTGCTTCAATGATCTTTTCCAATGTTTTTTCTGAAAAGTTTTTGTGATCTTCTGGTAAATATAGCAAACAAAGTTTTAAAAGTTTGGCAGGTGTTTTTTCTCTTATATAGACTCCATTGGTATAATCTAGCCTTTGTATATTAAACACTGCTCCCCCCTTCTGAACTTTTCCCAAAGAAAATTCTTTTATAAGTTCGGACATAGAGAATATTTCCTTTTCAGTGCCCGGATTCCAACCCAAAAATGCCATGAAATTTACTATAGCTTCTGGCAAATAGCCATTTTTATGGTAGTCAGATACTGCCATATCCCCTGCCCTTTTTGACATTTTAGATTTATCTGGATTTAATATTAAGGGTAAGTGAGCGTAAATTGGTTGGTAAAATCCCATTGCCTCTTGCAATAAAATTTGGCGTGGAGTGTTTGATAAATGCTCCTCTCCTCTGATGACATGGCTAATTTCCATTTCATAATCATCCACCACAACTGCAAAGTGATATAAGGGATTTTCTAAGTTTTTGGCAATAACAATATCTCCAAGAAGCCCTGCATCAAACTCAATACGTCCTCTAACCAAATCATCAAATTTTAATTTTTTTTCTAAAATTCTAAATCTAATAACCCCGCTTGTATATCCTTTATCTCTGCATTTTCCATCATATTTCGGAACTACTCCCCTACTCATCTGCTCTTGACGTCTAGCTTCCAGTTCTTCTGGCGCGCAAATGCAGTAATAAGCTTTGTTTTCCGTTAAAAGCCCTTCTAAATATTTTTCATAAATATCTAATCTTTGTGATTGCTTATATGGCCCGAATTTTCCATCAATATCAGGGCCTTCGTTCCACTCAATTCCTAGCCACTTTAGTTCATCAATTATTTCTTGTACCCATTCAAGCCGAGACCGTTCTTTGTCTGTGTCCTCAATTCGTAAAATAAAATCTCCCTTGTTTTGCTTGGCAAAGAGGTAATTAAACAAAGCGGTTCTAGCCCCTCCTATATGCAAGGGACCTGTAGGAGAGGGCGGAAAACGAACCCGAATCTTTTTAGTTTGAACTTTAAGTTTCTTTGGCATCTATTTAATTTTAAAATTTAAATTCTAAATTTTAATTGAAATTAAAATTTTAAATGTTTAAAACATTTTATTATTTAGTATTGATTTAAAATTTAAAACTTAAAATTTAAAATTTCGCTGGCGATTTTTTCTGCCGCGTCTGGTTTGGCAAACCCAAGGGCGGCCTCTTTCATCTTTTCAGATTTTGAAATAACGCTATCTATTTTCTCCAAAAAATAATTCAATGACAAACTTTCTTGTTCTATTACTATTGCTGCTCCAGATTTTGCGTACTGGTAAGCGTTCTTTAACTGGTGGTTACTAGCTGAAGATGGAAGTGGAATTAGTATTGCTGGTTTTCCAACAGCTGCAATTTCAAATATATTTGATGCTCCAGCTCTTGAAACTACAATATCAGCTATAGTATAGGCGTTTTTTAATTGTACTTGATTTAAGAATTCATACAAATGATAATATTTTTCCAATGGCTTATTACTTAAAATCGCCTTTGATTCAATATTTACTGCTTTATAATTACTTGGTCCTGAAACATGAATCACCTCATAGTTTTGTAAAAGCTTATTCAAAACTACTAAAATAAACTCATTTATAGCTGTAGCCCCAGAAGAACCTCCTGAAATTAAAATTATTGGCTTTTGTGATGTTAGATTAAAAAATTTTATCGCTTCTTCTTTGTCCCCTCCCAGCAATTCCTTTCTTATGGGATTACCAACTACAATTGTCTTACTCTGATCAAAATATTCTGTTTTTTCAAATGCAACAAAGATCTTCTTTGCCCACCTTGAAGTTATCTTATTTGATAAGCCGGGAGCTACGTCTGATTCGTGCATAAAAACAGGGATTCGCAGAATTCTTGCACAGTAAGTTACCGGTAAAGAACCAGTGCCGCCCTTTGAAAAAACTAACTTGGGTCTTATTAACAAAAGTGCAAAGAAGCTTTGCAGAAAGCTAAACGGAATTTTAAATGGTAAGTCAATAAAGTTCTGCCAAGCAAAATATCGTCTCATTTTTCCTGCAGCAATCGAATGATTTTTAAAATTTTCTTGTCCTGTTAACTTAAAACTACTTTTAGGACCAATATAATGAAGTTCGATTTTTGAACTTAATTTATTTAACTCTCTAGCTACAGAAATTATGGGCATTATGTGTCCGCCCGTTCCCCCGCCTGTAAATAAAATACGCATGTTGTAATTGTTAAGTGTTTCTTGATATATTTAATAATAATCCAACACCAATCATCTCGGCAATTAAATGGGAGCCGCCGTAGCTAAAAAAGGGCAATGGTATTCCGCTCAACGGCCATATTCCCAAAGAAGAGGAAATGTTCATGAAAACTTGTAGTATTAACCAGGTCATAATTCCAGTAGTTACCATTTTAGAAAATTTATCAGCTGATTTTCTAGCTATTTTGGTTCCTTGCCAAAAAAATAATAGGAATAAAGCTATTAAAATTGAAGAGCCAATAATCCCTGTTTCCTCTCCTAATATTGCAAAAACAGAGTCTGCCATTGACTGGGGCAGAATTCCAAATTTTTGCATTGACATTCCCCAGCCCTTGCCAAAAAGTCCTCCAGAGCCAATTGCCAGCAAAGACTGTCTCAATTGAAACCCCTTGCCCAAAGGATCTGACTCGGGATTTAAGAAAACTAATAGACGCTGGACTCTGTACGGCTCAATTTTTATTAAGACCGAAGCACTGGCTATTTGGACTAAAACAGCTAAAATTGTATGCCACAAAGGCGTGCCTGCAATAAAATATACGGATAGTAAGGCTGCTGTCACTATTGCCAACGTGCTAAGGTCTTTTTGAAAAAACAGAATTACTGATACCGTTACCAGCAGCAAAGAAAACGGTAAGAAAAATTTTATAAAATTATTATAACTACTTTTTACTCTTACAAACAAGCCTTTTTTTTGGTTGTCCTTGAATTTTTTTGAGAGCCATGATGCAAGGTATAAAACAGAGGTTATTTTTAAAAATTCTGATGGCTGAAAAATATTTCCTCCTATATTTATCCATCGTTGTGCTCCCCAGAATTTAACGCCCCAAAACGGCAAAAAGACAGCAACTAAAAGCACTAGGTTTATTAAAAAAATGACTGGAATTATTTTTTTTATAAATTCTAGCGGAATTTTAAATGCTAAGAACCCTAGAAATAAACCAATAATAAGGGCGTAAAATTGGTGGAATAAGTAGTAGCTGGTATTTCCGAAAGTTTGCAGAGATGAGGGAGCTGAAAGGTTAGCTAGAAATAAAATACCAAAAACTATCAAAATAATTGATATAAATAAAAAATAGTAGTTTATATGCCTTTTCATTAATCAGCGACACTAATTACCAATGACACGCGAATTTACTAATAACTATTCGTAATATTATTTGTAATTGGAGTCGCTTTTATTTGCTGAATTTCTTTACGTAATACTTAAATTGATTCCCTTTTTCTTCAAAGTTTTTCCATAACGAATAGCTTGGAGAAGCGCAAGATAGCAAACACACATTTCCCTTTTTAGTATTTTTATAGGCAAATTTTACGGCTTTCTCCATTTTAGAAGTTTCAAGCACGTTAAAATTTACACGGTTTTTCAGAATTCTTCTGCCACTGTTAGGAAATAAAACTATATTTCTTATTTTATATTTTTTAATTGTTTTTTCCAAACCTGAAAAGTCATATCCCCTATCTTCTCCGCCCAGTAAAATAGTATCAATGCTCTTTATTGATTTTATTGCCATTATGGTTGACTCTGGAATTGTTGAAATTGCGTCATCGTAAAACTTAATTCCCTTGTACTCTCCGATAAATTCCAGTCTATGGGGCAGGCCTCTAAAATCTTTAACCACTTTTGTTATGACTTTTTTGGTTATGCCTAAAACTTTGGCAACAGAAATTGCGGCTTTTATATTTTCTCTATTGTGCTCTCCAAGAAGTTCTGTCTCAAATTTGATTGTATCATCAAAAGGAATTGCCCTGCCTTTATAATTCTTAAGCCATTTTTTAGATTCCTTGCTTTTTTGGTTGTATATAAAGACTTCGTTTCTATTCTGGAAATTTATTATGTTTTTCTTTGCCTTAAAGTATTTACTAACACTTCCATGGTAATCCATGTGTTCTTCAAACAAGCCTGTTAAGACAGCGATGCCGGGCGAAAACTTTATATCATCTAATTGATAGCTGGAAAGTTCTAAAACAAAAATAACTTTTTTATTAACAGGTCTTAAAAGACGCTCTAGCATGGGTTTACCAATATTTCCCAAAAGTTCAACCCGTCTCCCAGATTTTTTTATGATTTCATAAATCAATGCTGACGTAGTGCTTTTACCCTTGCTACCGGTAATGCCAATAATAAGATTTTTATCCTTCACTTTTGAGAAAAAGATATTGGTAGCTGTTGTATAGGGAACCAGAGCAGTAAAATTAGTGGCTGGCACAGCACCTATTTTAGGTGCTGTGGTTTTTGCTGGTAACCCTTCTTTTGGTATGCCCGGTGTTTTTATTACAATGTCGTAATCCCCTATATTTTTGAGATAATTCTTTCCCTGCTTTTTATCTGCTATACCAATCTTCATTTCTGGGTAATATTTTTTCAAGTATTTTTCTGTAATTTTTCCCTCATTACCGTAACCTAAAATCAAGGCACTTTGCATGCCTAAAAACTTAAATTGTTCTGGAACAGAAGACTCTTTTTGAGCTTTTAAAACTTCTGGATAAAGTTTTACCCGGTTAAATAATTTTGCCCTTGGCGAAGTTACCACTTCGCGGTATTTAACTGGGTGAACTCTTTTTGATAATTCCTTGATAATAAAGTCGTCTTTAAAGCTGTTTTTTGCCAAGCAGATTGCAGTTTGTGATTCCTGAAAAGTACCTACACAATCAAAAGGTTTGGACTTTCCTTTTCCCAGAATGTCTTTAAACAAGGGCAGTAAGTTTTTATCTTGATATAAATTTTTTTTGAAAATCTTAATTAAATCTTTCTTTTTTAAAAAGGCTGACAATAATGTAAAGACAAAAACACATTTTGCGCACTGGCAGCACCACAATTTCCGCGTAGTTCCGCGTGAGTTTCTGCGTAGTTCCGCGGTAACTAAGTTACGATTACAGCTAGAAAAATAAGGGAAATACTTTTCTAGCTTAGAAAACATTTTTACTATCCTTATTTCGTAAAAGGGTCTCAACAATGAAAAATAGAATAGGTCAGGGCTTATAAAGCTCTTTATGTAATCTTGAAAAAGGCGCTCAAAATCAAAAGATTTTGACCATTGGTGGTTGATTTCTAACCCTTTATACTTTAAGTTCCCAAAATTGCTGCTGTATTCATTTCCTACAATAAAATAAGAATACCCATATAAAACTGCTGAAAATAAACCCAAAAAAGCATAAATAGCTGAAATTGGTATATGGCCAGAATATCGATGTTGTTTAAAAACTTTTGGGTCTAAAATTCTAACTACTGTTAAGTTTCTTTTATTTAGAAGCTTGGCTATCTTATCAATTAGGTTTGATCTTATGCCTGTTTGGACAAAAAAAGTGCTAAATTCAAAATTATTTTTTTTTAGTAATTCCGCTGTAATAATTGAGTCCTTCCCTCCCCCAATGCCAACAAGGCATCGTAATTTCGAATTTGGAATTTCGAATTTCGAATTTCGTACGTTTTTTTGATATGAGAATCGTGGAGAAATTTTTGGGTCTAAATTATTTTTATAAAAAAACTCCCCGAGCCCGTTTTTGTAGACTTTATTCCAAAAATCAGCCTCGTTTTTTGATAAATTGTACGGCAGTTTTACTTTTGCCGCACCCTCCCTCGCTAAAACTGCGGCGGGCGGGCAATATAGTTTGTAGTAGCTTATTCCTAATATGATATGCAACCCCTCCAAAAACTTCTTCAAAAGGCCGCTAGGCAAAAGGCTTGTATCTGGTATTTTAGGTAAAATTATGGCTTCTGTAAAAAACAAGGGCTCTCTACCTAAAAATTCTGTTTTATAATTAAAAATAACCCTTTTTTTCAAAGGATCAAAATTATATGAGATAAATTCAAAGGTCACTGCTCTTGTGCTAGGCTCGTTGTGAGCTTTTGGGCTCATAGATAATATGGGTAATTAAAAACGAGTTTATTATACATAAAAAAGGCGCTTTTGTAAAAAAGCGAGGTCAGAGACCTCGCTTTTTACTGATGATAGTTCGAATCCTGCACTCTTTACCTTCTAAAAGAAAGCCCTCTGAATATGATAATAAATAAAATTATCAGTATTAAGGCTATCAGCAGCCACAATAACCAATTCCTAAGTAAATTGGCAAATGCACTACCCGACAAAGATGCTGTAAGGATATTATCTTGAGTTGGAGTTTGTAAGGGATTAATCACTGTGCAGCTTATAGTAACATTGCCACAATACCTTGTATAGTCTGCAGACCCGGCAGCGCAAGTTGAGCCGTCGCACTTTAATATATTCTGACATTGACCTTCCCTGCAGATATCCTGAGTGCAAGAATTGTTATCTGAACAGTTTTGGTATATATCTTGAATTGATCCATTTGAATCATACCAATATATATTGTCTTGGCTGCACTTTGTCCTATAGTGTCTTGCGTATGTACTCTGAATGGCGGTGGTAGTATAGGCCTGCCCCACGCACTGACCATTCTGGCATGTCCTGCCAGTCAAGCCGCAGTTTTGGTAAACATCTTGCTGATTTCCCAGAGAGTCATACCAGTATGATATATTGTTTATGCAACCAGTTATACTATGGAAAATATAATTTGTATAGGTTGGAATATAAGTGTTAGTCACGCAAGTATTTGCAGAACATGTCTGATTTAGGGTACATGCTTGGTACAGGCTTTGCCTGTTTCCGCATGAATCATACCAATATATTGAGTTTCCCGAGCATTGCAGATATGAGTTAGACAAGCAGCTTGCAATGATTGTGGCACAGTTTCCGTTGCTGCAAGTTTGTCCCGAAGAGCAATTTTGTTGCAGCTGTCCTGACGTTGAATTTGAACAATACGCCTGGGCTGTCCCTGGATTGTTGCAAGTGTAGGTTTTAAAGTTTCTATATATACTATTGCCCTGACAGAATGGACTGTCTATATATGAGTTAGTTCCGCAGTCTGAGTTGGTGTTGCAGGCAGCTTGAATTTGATTAAATTCATCATTATCCTGCTTATTAGAGCATCCTGCATCTTGAGGATAGTCAACATTTCCATCTCCATCATTATCAACTCCGTCCTGGCATTGTGCCCTTGGGTTGGTTTCGTCATTGTCTGATGCAGATGAACATGAAAAGTCATTTGGGTAATCTATGGCCCCATCTTGGTCATTGTCTATGTTGTCTGAACATTGGTTCTGGCTTATGCAGCTGCCATTTGAACACGTCTGGTTTGAAGAGCAATTTTGTTGCAGCTGTCCTGACGTTGAATTTGAACAATACGCCTGGGCTGTCCCTGGATTGTTGCAAGTGTAGGTTTTAAAGTTTCTATATATACTATTGCCCTGACAGAATGGACTGTCTATATATGAGTTAGTTCCGCAGTCTGAGTTGGTGTTGCAGGCAGCTTGAATTTGATTAAATTCATCATTATCCTGCTTATTAGAGCATCCTGCATCTTGAGGATAGTCAACATTTCCATCTCCATCATTATCAACTCCGTCCTGGCATTGTGCCCTTGGGTTGGTTTCGTCATTGTCTGATGCAGATGAACATGAAAAGTCATTTGGGTAATCTATGGCCCCATCTTGGTCATTGTCTATGTTGTCTGAACATTGGTTCTGGCTTATGCAGCTGCCATCGCTATAAGCATAAAAAGCAATACCTTCGGGGGACCATCCTTGAGCTGCCGCACTACTACTTTCATTTGCTGAGGTTGTATAAAAATGGTCTACACCACCGCCATTAAAAGATCTGTATACGGGAATGGCGCCACTTACCTGGCTGCTATAAGCATAAAAAGCAATACCTTCGGGGGACCATCCTTGAGCTGCCGCACTA
>ERZ1292623.3717-Hain-H51-01um-R1-3717-length-12882-cov-5_pt1 | contig 12882 bp, 14 predicted proteins | sample MGYA00564398_ERZ1292623 | MGnify/ENA primary metagenome ERZ1292623 (study PRJEB36523, sample SAMEA6512633) | groundwater metagenome | collected 2019-01-07 | study: AquaDiva: Metagenomics assemblies of 32 groundwater samples | reverse complement strand
GCCAGCCAATCTCCATCACGTAAATTCCTGACAACCTCTACCCCCTCCTGCGCCAATCCACTGGCAATATAGGAGTTTTTGACGAAATTAGCGGTGTTATTGTTAGTAATCAAGATAGCCGTGACTGAAGTCAGAGCTACACCGAAAACGAAAATCGCCACCAAGGTTTCAATGAGGGTAAAGCCGTCGGAAGCAGAATTAGTTTTAAAACTATTTATCATTAGTTTGTTATATCAATCGTCCCGGCGGTGGAGATAGTGACCGTGGTACAGTTCTGCGCCGTACACGCTTGGCCTTTGAGGACGATGTTGATGTCGGTTGTCACCAGGGGCGAAATGGTCGAGACATTATTAATATATGTTTTGGGATCGGGCGGCTCAAAGAAAATATCCGAAAATGCGGCGGAAAGTTGAAAATTGGTATTATCAATCATTTTGGTTTCAATAATCGGATCACCGGAAAGGTAATTGCGGATGGCCAAAGCACAAGATCCCCCAATTGGCATTTTTGAGTAAAGCAGATAAGACTGGGTATTGACATAGTGTGTCCCAAAACCGCAAACAATTTGCCCCTGTTGATTACTCCCGGCCAAGGCCATGGACTGGACTCGCCGGATATCAGAAACAATAATTGATGAGATTTGATTGCGCGCTCCCCTATTTGCCGCCGTCGCTCGAAAATTATATATAAAAGATCCGGAAAGAACTGCCACGATACCAAAAACAATAATCATTTCGGCCAAGGTAAAACCGGTTTGATAATCTTTACTCAAATCCCGCTTCAATATGATCATTTTTTTGATATGCACTTGTTGATGTCCTTAGAAGTTATTGGTTTACCATTGAGATAAAAATGAAAGTCTTCATGCATTAGCGAAAGATAAGATTCAGGTTTATCCACTGGGCCAAAGTGGTACCGGTAAAAATATATATCATGCCGGCAAGACTGATAAAAGATCCGAAGGGCAGTTTTGTACTCAAATTTGCTTGACGCAATAACAGTAGTGATACACCCAGAATCCCCCCCATAACTACGGCAAGATATATTATAAAAATACCGCCGTTGAAACCAAATATCAATCCGACCAGCGCCGCAAACTTCACGTCTCCGAAACCAAGCCATTTTCCCTTGGAAAAAAACCACACCAGGTACAAAATGAGAAAAAGAGAAAGAGCGCTTAGAAAATTAAACGCGGTTACTAGCGACCAGCTATTGGCTACGATTCCGTATTTTTCCGCCAAACCAAACCCCATCGCGCCGATAAACCCGGCTAGAATGACGCCATCCGGCAAAATCAGATATTTCAAATCCGTCATTAAGAGAGTAAACAAGATAATTAGCAGAAAAATCACAAAAAATCGGTGACTTATGGGATAATCACCAAACCAATAATAACTGAAAACAAAAGCGAGGGAGATGAAAAGCTCGCCTACTAGATACCACCAGTTTATAGTCTGTCCACAATAGCGACAGCGACCATGAAGAATTAAATAACTGAAGATAGGAATCAGATCATACCAGGCAAGGATCTGACGGCAACGAGTACATGAAGAGCGACCGGTCACAATCTGTCGGCCAATCGGTACTCGGTAAATTACTACGTTAACAAAACTCCCCACCACCAGACCTATGAGTAAAAGATAAAGATACACCATGGTTGGTTGTGGGAAGCTTGCCCCGTCTAGCCAAAACGAGCAGGATGAGATTTAAAAATTACCTTACCTAAGGCCTAGATCAAAGATGCAGTTTTGTGGTGCCGTCAAGGTGGTGTCAGCACAGGTCTCATTGGCGGCGGTGCCATTTACGCCTACACCCGCCGCTGCCGACCAGTCAACACCAACATTAACATCCGTATCCGTACCTAGAGCCGAGCGATTGAATACCTCAAGTTCAGACCAGACTTGATATCTAGTGGCCACACCCGCAGAGTTAGCGGCATAACCATAACAGCCCGCGCCGCTGTAAGTAGCCGTGCAACCCGGAGTCAAGGGATCCAAAGGAACAACGGCCAAATATTTAGGAGCTAGTCCGGTAGTGGTTCCGCAAGGAATCGTCCCGAAAGCGTTACTGTTTGGATAAGAACCGCAGTCATCAAACCATGCTTCCACGGCCGAACGCACTTGGTTAATATCAGCAATACGCTTAGCGTCGCGAGACTTGGCTCGAGCCGTGCCTAGCTGCAATAATAGAATAGTTGCCAAAATTGAGATAATACCGATAACGACCAAAAGCTCGACCAGGGTGAACCCGCGAAAATCTCGGAGAGATTTTTGAAAAGGAATCGACACCTTATGTAGCGCCAGCGGCAGCACCCAGCGTTTAGTGTTTCACTCAACGCTACGGTTTTCCCGCGGTACGACTAATTAGTTTCTATAATAATAATTATACTGCCTTAACCCATTAATGACAATACAAGATATAAACAGGTCGCCCTTAGGCGCTGCCTACCAGGCTGTAAATCGGCAGTAGCACCGCTGAAACCAGCGCCCCCACCGCTAAACCTAAAAGCAAAATCAGTACGGGTTCGATTAATTGGGTTAAATTCTGGATTGTGTTCTCGGCTTCGGCTTTATAAAATTTAGAGATATTGTCCAGCATAAAATCAGTCCGGCCGGTTTTTTCCCCGATTTTGAGCATGGAGCTGACCAGCGCCGGAAACTGCTCGTAGCGCGCCAATACTTCCGACATCGTGCCGCCACTCCGGACATTTGCTTTGGCTTCTTGAAGAATTTCCATATAAATCACATTGCCAACGACTTCCGAGGTAATTTGAATACCATCCAAAATTGGCACGCCGGCTTTAATCAGGGTGGAAAGTGTTTCCCCGATTCGGGCCAGATAAAAATTCCTAATCAGAGATCCAAATTGCGGAACATTTATTTTGAAGTTATCCCAATTTTTTCTCCCGTTTGCGGTCCTAATATAATAAAACCCCCCAATTATTCCACCCAACAGCAAAATAATGATCAAAATAATATAATTATTAACGAAATCAGTCACCCAGATAAGGAGCCGAGTGCTCAACGGCAAATTTTCAGCACCAGCATCTTTAAGGATAACCAGAAGTTTCGGCATCACTACCGTCATTACAATCAACGACACGACGATGATGGCAAATAAAACAAAGATAGGATAAGACAGGGCGCTACGAATTTTCGAGACCAGGGCTGAATTTTTTTCAAGATAGTCGGCCAAATAGTTCAAGGTGGTGTGCAATTTACCCGAGACTTCTCCGGATTTAACTAAACTGACATAAAAAGACCCGAACAGTTCAGCATGTTCAGACAAGGCCAGAGATAGAGAAGCTCCACCCTCAATGGCGGCAGCGATCGTATTGATTATTTTTTTAAATGACTCTTTATTTACCTGCTGACTTATGGTATGGAGTCCTTCCACCAGAGGCACATCCGCATCCACCATTGTGGCAATTTGCCTGGTAAATAGGGCAATGTCTTTCTTATTCGGCTTGCCAAAAAAAGACAGCAAATCTTTGGATAAAAACGGCTTTTGGGTGGAATCCAATGATAAAATAACCAGGCCTTTTTCATGGAGCACGTTTACGGCCTGGTCCTCGTTGGGAGCGTCAATCCGTCCTTCCACTAAAAGACCTTGACTATTTTTTGCTTGATAAACAAATTCCATTAGATCAAATTTTTTAATTCGACCGGATTTAACGAATAAAATTCGGCCTGATCGATAGAAATTTCCTGCCTTCTCACCAAATCCGCCAAGGAATGATTCAGGGAAATCATGCCCACATCCGCCCCGGTTTCAATGACCAGATTTAACTGTAGAGTTTTCCCTTCGCGGATGAGATTCCGAACGGCAGTGGTGGCGATCATGACTTCGACTGCTGGTATCAATCCTCCCTTTAAGCGGGGGATGAGTCTCTGGGAAACGACTCCTGATAGAGTGTTTGCTAATTGAATTACAATTTGGGTTTGTTGGGCGGGCGGAAAAGTACTGACGATACGCTCAATCGTTTGAGCGGCATTATTGGTGTGCAGGGAGGCAAAGACTAAGTGGCCGGTCTCGGCCGCTGATACTGCGGCAGCCATGGTTTCATAATCTCGCATCTCACCTACCATGATCACATTAACGTTTTCACGAAAAGTAGAGCGCAAAGCTTTATCGAAGGCCAGAGTGTCAAAATACAGCTCGCGCTGATCGATAATACTGCGATCGGGCGCAAAAATGTACTCGATCGGGTCTTCGATGGTGATAATTTTCTCGGCTCTTTCATGATTGATCAGGTCAATGATGGCAGCCATGGTGGTAGATTTCCCATGACCATTGGGGCCGACTACCAGCACAAATCCTTGCGACAACTTGCTGAATATTTTTAAACTTTGGGGTAAATTAAGTTCCTCGATAGTAGCAATCCGGTCTGGGATAAATCTAAAAACGATCGAATAGTTACCTCTGGTCAGATAGATATTTACCCTGGCTCTAACTTTTTCACTCAATTCATAAGCAAAATCAATCTCCTTTTCACTCATATACCTCTGCTTCCGGGCATCATCCATTACCGCCATGGCCATACCGGCAACGGTACTTTTGTCCAAGACCTTGTAATCCGTCAGGGGTACGAGTCGACCATCAATTCTTACCGTTGGATAGTAGCCGGTTGAGAGATGCAAATCTGAACCGCTTTTTTGAGCGGTCATAAACGAAAGATCATCCACCATTTTTTTATAGTCCTCCATGGCTATTCTAATTTTTGGTCTGAAATTCAATCGGTATTTTCTCGCTCATGTCTTGGGCAACCTCAAACAACTCCTCCAGGGAAGTAACTCCTTGCAATATTTTGATTATACCATCTTGAAACATAGTAATCATCCCCTGCCGCTTGGCTTCGGCTCTTAATTTGGCTTCGGAAATGTCGCTAAGGACGATTGTTTCCAATTCATCCGTCATGGCCAAGGTTTCAAAAACACCAACCCGGCCTTTGTATTTTTTCCCGTTACAATCTTTACATCCCTCCCCGGGTTTATATATTTCAAAATTAGACTTCGGCAATTCTTTTTTGGCCTCCGTCGGCATTTCCGCCAGTGCTTTTTTAATAATCTCCTCCTCCGCCGGGCTGGGCTTAGTAGGAATTTTACAAGTCTTACATAATCTACGGGCTAGACGTTGAGCCAGGGCCAGATTAAGAGTAGGCGCCAGTAAATATTTCTCAACACCCATGTCAATCAAACGCGGGATAACGCCAATGGTATCGTTGGTGTGGAGAGTAGAAAGGACTACGTGCCCAGTTAAAGATGCCTGGGTTGCCAAGCCAGCCGTTTCACCGTCGCGGATTTCACCGATCATGATTACATTCGGGTCTTGGCGGAGAATGTGTCTCAAGCCGTTAGCAAAAGTGTAACCGATTTCTTCATGGATCTGTGACTGATTAACGCCTTCGACATAATATTCAATCGGATCTTCCAAGGTAACAATGTTTATACCCTCCTCGTTGATTTGCCGAAGCATCGCCGCTAAGGTGGTAGATTTTCCAGATCCCGTTGGACCAGTAATTAGGATTGCCCCAAAAGGCTTGGCCATATTTTCCTTAACTAAATTTAGCGATCGGCCTTCTAGACCAAGATCGGCCAGTCCAATATCACCGACCAAAGGATCCAGAATACGTATCACAACCTTCTCGCCGTTACGCGTTGGGAAAGTCGAAACCCGAAAGTCTACCTTCCTATCCCCGATCTTTGTTGAAAATCTGCCGTCCTGCGCCAGTCTGGTTTCGTCAATTTTCAGATCAGAAAGAATTTTGACGCGTGTAACAATAGCTGAAAGCAAATTGCTGGGCAAAGACAGGGCCGCGTGAAGTATGCCATCAATTCTAAAGCGTAGCCGAATTTTCTCCTCCAATGGCTCAATGTGAATGTCCGAGGCTCTGGTTTCAACCGCGTGTTTTACGACAGCAGCCACAATTCTAGTGACCGGTGCTTCCGCGGTAATTTCCTCCAGGCCGCCGGTTTTATCATTTATCTGGAGGCTCTGTTGTGAAGTCTCACTGATATTTTCAAGCTCACGGTCAACCTCTGTTGAAAGAGTCTTATAATTTGAACTAAGTATCTTGAAATTGGCATAGCTTATTAAATACTTTTCCGGAAACAAGCCCTTATCAGAGGCGATAAATTTAAGGGCTTCAAGGGAATTGACATTTTCCGGATTAATCAGAGCGACTTTAAGCACGCCTCCCTCTTTGGCAAACGGGATAATTTTATACAGATTAATAATCTGATCCGAAATCTCCCTGGAAACATCGCGATTGATCTCAAATTGCGAAATATCAATAACGGGCAATTGATACACCTGCGCCTTAACTGCCAGCAGGTCTGCGTCAGAAATAATACCTCTCGCAAGCAAAAGCTCGCCAACGTCAGCATCGCTGGCGGCGGCTTTTTCTTCAATTTCAATGATAAGCTCGGGGGTAAGCAACCCCCTTTTTAGCAGTTCCTCGATCAGTAGTTTAGGCGATTGAAAAGCCACTTTAAGCTATTTAATACGGGGCGAAGATATCAGTCCGACCCGTGGTTCCCGGCTGGATCGGGTATTCACCAATAATTTTCAAAGTCCGAAAGGCCGGTTCTCCAAAGATTGACAGATCAAAAGAACTAAGGTTCTTAAATTTCCCCAGATTATCTTCTGGATGAATATCAGTAACAATAATCGGCGCTTTATTATCTTTTTCAAATTGCGTGTAATACGAGTAGCCAAGGACCAAGCCAAGCAGAATAATGGCTACTTGAATCACAAGGCTTCGGTTAGCTTTTTTAGTTTTGGGTTGGAGATTAAGCGTGGGCATATTATTTAAGGTTGTATGCGTTTAATTTGATATCGAAATTTAGCAAATTGCCACCAATTGATAGGGGGTCTTTTCCGATATTAAGTTCCATTACATCATAGAGTCTCAAGTTTTTCTCAATTTCACCGAAAAAATTCAAAAGCGACGGATAAGTGCCACTGACTTCTGCCCGAATAAAAGTTTTCTTATAAGGCAGCGCTGAAAATTCATTACCCCCAGATACCGTCAGGCCATTTAATTGCATGCCGGTTTGTTGGGCCGCCGTCTGGGTGCTGGAAACGATATAGTCAATCTGTTTGTTCGCCGGCAACAGAGTGTTGATTTTATCAATATCTGCTTTTTGAGACTGATATTGGCTCGCTAGTGCGGAAAAATTTTGTTTCTCGGTTTGACGATCCGATAAAAGCGCCTTTCTGGTTTCTATGATGGACCGATAATCGCCTAAAACGCTGTATCGTGGAACCACCAAGACAAAAAATAGGAAACAGCCAATCCCAAATATTAATGATGCCAGTAAGTCTTTATTCATCAGTGTTTCTTTCCACTTTCTTAGGTAAGTTTTTTCTTAAAAACTGATCGATATCAAGATTTAATAGCATATTAAACTCCAGCTTCCCGGCGGGCAGAGAAGTCACTTTACCCAAGTTGATGTCAACTATTGCCGGATCCGTATAAAAAGCGGCAATTTGCTTAGCGATAACTGCGTAATTCGGCGCGTAAGCTTTAAAAATATATTCTTCTCTGTCAATCTTAGCGCTTAGTGAATCAAATTGGACTTGGGGATTAACCAAATTCTGGATCCTGGTCAGTCCTTCAGACCAAACGACATGTGACTCTAGCAATGGTCTTATTATCGACAAAGTGTTATGAAGGTCCAACATTTTTTTTTCTTCTTTCTTGTCTCTACCCTTCTCGATGTCAACTAATTGTCTCTCGATTTCGTCGAGGTCCGAACTCAACATTCCTTGATATAACATCAAGCCACCGTAAAGCGCCAGAATAAGCGCTAAAAAAATAAACGAAAAGGTAGTGAGGCGGTTTTGCCCAGGAATTTTTACCTCAATTTTTTTTCTGGTTTCGGGAAGAAGTTGTAGTCCCCCGTTAGAATCCATTAGAAGTATTTTAACTTATTTAGCAGAACGTGTTATGCACACATTCGAGATTTAAATATTTAGGACTTACGCGTAAGTCCTGATATTGTTTATATTTCCCTCATGCCCAGTCCCAAAGCGATGGCGAAAGTCGAATTTAATTCTTGGCGCAGAGGCTCGAGCTGAACCGGAAAAACCACTCGAGCCAAGGCATTACCGACCGACACTGGCAAACCCAATTTTTTGGGGAAATAATCCATGAACATGGGCATATTTGCCAAACCGCCAATTAATAATACCTTCGAGATTTTTACTTTTTTTGCATCTTCATAATTGTGCATGATTTTCTTAGTTTCAAATACAATCAGATCAACCAGCGAAGACATCGCCGCCGTGATCATACCACTGTTTTCATTTTTCAAGCCTAAAGTTCTTTTTAGTTCCTCCGCGCGTTTCAGGCTAACGTTCAGCGCTCTGGCAATAGCCTTGGTAATTTCAAAACTGCCAACTTCATAATTATGGCTGATCCTTTCAAATCCCCGATCAACTATCAAAATAGAAGTGCTCCGGCCACCAATATTCACGATGCCAATGGGACTAAGGTCGTTGCCTACCAAAGCTCTGATCATAGCCGAATTTTCCAGCTCCAAAGCCCTAAGATTTAGTCCGGCCTGCTTCATTATGCCTTGATAGCGTTGAGTTTCGTCCTTCGGCACTGCTACAATAAACACATCGACTGAAGGCGGTTTAGGAGTATTGGTTACTTCCTTATCATTAGGCGCGATCTGCTGGGCGGGAGGGTTTACACCAATAATAGACCAATCAAGCACCACTTCGTTGAGAGGTATGGGGATATACTTGCGCGCCTCAAATGGGATAGTCTTGGCAATGTCAGTCTCTGAAAGATAAGGCATACTTATAACGGTGGCGAAAGTATTAAATGAAGGAATAGAGGCCACGGCATCTACGGTGGAAATTTTCGCTCTTTTCAGAGTTTCTTTAATGCCCGATGCTAAATCCGCATCATTAAAAGCGGACGGCGACGAACTATTAGACTGTTCGCCAGCAAAAGATCTTTCTATAGCCTCTAGCTGAAAAAGGGCATAGTTTTCCAATTTAAACCTGCCCGCTTCCCTGGAAAGTTCAACAATTTTGACAGCGGACGTGCCGATATCCACTCCTAATTTATTTTTTTGGGCAAAATTTAACTTGAAGAACGACATCGCTAAGAAGATTATAACACAGCAAATAGAATACTTATAGACATGGGCCAGATAAAAAACGTCATTTTGGACACTCTTTTTCCCCGGCACTGCCTTGGCTGCCAGATTGATTTAATCGGCCATGATGGTTCTTATATATGTTCAGACTGCCTGATAAACATTAAAATCCGCCAAGGTTTCAATTGTGCCTTTTGTGGCGCGCCCACCACCGACGGCAAGATCTGCCCATTTTGTAAAAGCGACCATTCCCTCGATGGGCTATTAGTGGCATGTTCCTACGAAGAAACAAGCGTTAAACAGTTGCTAAAATATTTTAAATACGATTTCATAGAAAGCCTGGCCACGAACATTAGCGACTTGATGACCAAATTTATTAGACCCCGAATTTCCAAACTTGGCTTTGACAATCATTCCCTGCTGGTAACGGCTGTGCCTCTCCATTGGTACCGTCTGAACTGGCGCGGCTTCAATCAGTCTGAACTTATGGCTAGAAATATTAGTGAGTGTTTTGATTGGCAAAGCGACTTCCGTTTGCTCAAAAGATTGGCCGCGAGGACCCCCCAGGCGGATATTAAAGATCGCTTACAAAGAATAAAAAATGTTGAAAATATATTCAGTTGTTTTGATAAAAGTGAAATCATCGGCAAAAGAATATTGCTGATTGATGATGTATCCACCACCGGCTCAACCCTGGATGCCTGCGCCAAGGCGCTCAAACTTGCCGGAGCGGTTGAGGTAACAGGTTTTGTTTTTGCAAGGAATTAAGCAGGCAAATATTTTTATGCTATAATTACAAGGTCAGTTGGGACCATAATTATATGTACGCCAAGACTTTTTTGGTTCCAAATCGCTATCATCAGCACAATGTAAACAATGTCAGTCAGGCGATAATTATTCCGTCTCACAACCCCTCACCGCTCACTTTGACTTTGCTCTGTCAAATTTTGGACTGGAATCCAGGTATTCATATTTATCTAGTCGACGACTCTACGCCCATTGAATGTCAGGAGGGTTTGAGAATTTTTGACACCGCCTTAAAACTTTTTCCCCAAGTAATGGTTATTAGGACGTCAAGTAATAAGTTAAAGGCTGGAGCCATTAATTATGGGTTGAACCGACTGGCCAGATGTGATACTCCTCTGCCGGACATTATTTTTACCTGCGATGATGACATCTGGATCACCCCGGGGACATTGACCGGCATGACTCGAGCATTAATGGCGGACGATCGTCTGGGCGCGGTTTGCTCGCAAAGTTGGGTAACTAACAAAAATCAGAATCTGCTCACTCGATTGCAAGCGCTGGAATATTTCGGTTTTAATGCTGCTCGCCTGACCGATGAGGGATTTTATCAGGGACCGTTGGTAATGCATGGCATGCTTACCGCTTTTCGAACCCAGGCCTTGCTGGGTGCGGGTGGATTTAACGAACAGAGCTTAATTGAAGATTACGAAATTACCACCCGGCTCAAAGAGCAGGGTTGGCACGTCCGGATGGCTCGTAACGCGCTGGCCTGGACTACTGTGCCCACTAAATTCAGTCAACTTTGGAAACAACGAGTCAGATGGACTTATGGTGGTCTGACAGTTTTAGCCAAGTGCCGACATTGGCCGAGCATAATTCAAGACGTGTTTGGACATGTGTTGTTTTTTGGCACGCTGGCGGCAATTGCTATCTTTTTTCTGTTTCCTTTTTCAATCAATGGCTTTCATGGGTCATGGCCGCGGCTATTGGGTCGGATCATCATCCTGTTATCGCTGGCTCAATTCATGATTTCCTATTTGTTTCAAGTCTGGATTTTGCGATACTATCATGAAAAAGATAAGTGGGATTGGTTTTTACGCCTAAGTATTTTGCCGGAATTTATCTATGCTAACATTCTGTCTTTAGTCTTGATTGGTTCTTATGTTTTCTTCACCTTCAATGCTTTGTCTCGGCGTTTATCAGTTTCAGCGACCGGACTGGGGATTTTTATTCGATTGGTCCGATCCGGATTTAAAAAAATTGGCTTTACAGAAACCTGGGGGACCAGGGTTGCTTAAATAAACGTATGCTTCATCTCAAGGGCGGGGCCATGCTATCACTTTTGGTTAATGGGGGGATTTCGTTAGCCGGTTGGTTCATCTGGAACGGTGGCGCGAATTTTTGGTTTGCTGTATTCTTTTTGATACTGGCCGGTTTTTCACTGCTTATTCTAATTTCTGGCATCATCCGCTACGCCTTTAATCTCAAGACTAATGCTCCCGAATCGTCGTCTGAGGAAGAGTTAAAACATTGATGTGGCCTTATCTCAATCATAAAATCACTTTTTTATTCTTTTTAGGTTTCGTGCTTACTTATCAGACCATACTTGCGGAGAAAATTTAAAATTGGCTTGCCGCCGAAATAACTTGGTAATGATTGAAATTTAGAAAACATATAAATTAATTCAAATCTCTGACACCCGCGCATCCCCCGTAGATTTTTTATTTACTCGAAGCCCGTGAGCTCCGAGCAGTGTGAGGTCGATTACGGGTAGCGGATGTCGACCATCGGGGTATCAGAGAGCTGACAACAACTGAAAAACGAAAAGAGCTCGCGATCCGATACCACAAAATGTGATAATTGGATCGCGAGCTCTTGAACTCGGAATACCTTTCAGGATGCCCCTTGAGGCATAAGCTATTCAGTTGTTATTTTTATTATAGCACCGTACGAAAAGTCTGCACAAGAGTATCACCTGTGCATAATTGCTTACGGACTATTCTTCGAGAGGTTTCTGGTGGCCGTGACCGGCAGTACCATTCTGTATTGCCATGCTGAAATAGGACTTTTTCGCGACAATTATAAAATCTGCAAAAAATGGCTTAAACGAAAGCACTTGGGCATCTGCTTGTAGAGCCCTCATAAGTTTTTTGTCGGCATCATCCGGAGTCGGATCGGTGGAGTCAGGATGATTTATTAAAACCATGAATTTTTTGGCAAGAAAGAGAGCGTAGTAGTGATAGAGAAGCTGGGTATCAAAAGCTCTGGGGGAAGCTCCCAGAAAGAACTGATGCCCTAGAAATAAATTATTACTGTCGAGATAAATCCCAATTACTTTTGAGACGCCCTCGTTCTCCAAATCTTTGAGAAATTTATACAAATCTTCGGGGTCTCTAACTTGCCCCTGAATGGGCAATTCGACCTCGGTCTCAACGATCTCAAATTTTTTGAGATATCGCTTGTTTGGTTTTTGATCGTCTTTGTTTGTCATAAATTTATTTTAATACTGACTGGTAGTTCTTGAGCAGGAAGACGACCTCTTTTCGCAGGTGTGTTTTGACCCACGCTTTTTCCTTTTCACCTGGCAGAAGCTCTGCTAATCCTCTCAAGATTTCATTGTCTTTGACCGCTTCGACAACAGGGATGCAATCAGCCATGTACTCTTTGATGGTCTTGCCGGTTCGAGCTTTGATCACTTCGGCATTGATGTCCCAGTGATTCGTGCCAAAAAACCAGACATCGTAAATATCGCGCATCGCTGTTTCACTTCGAGTGGTCAGAGCCGCGAGTTTGCTGGCAAAGAGATAATCTTTCTTACCGGCAAGCATGGGAATACCAAGATATTCTTTCACTTCATAGTGCTCTTTGATATCAGGCATGAGAATTCTCACGTTCACTTCAACTTTGACATTGTGATCCGCGTCGCCATAAGAGAGCAAAAAGAAGATAGTATTCCGTTTTATGTAGTCGTCTTTGATCTCTCCATACTTTCCCAACATGCCATGTATTTTTTCATGCA
>ERZ1292623.3714-Hain-H51-01um-R1-3714-length-12885-cov-7_pt1 | contig 12885 bp, 10 predicted proteins | sample MGYA00564398_ERZ1292623 | MGnify/ENA primary metagenome ERZ1292623 (study PRJEB36523, sample SAMEA6512633) | groundwater metagenome | collected 2019-01-07 | study: AquaDiva: Metagenomics assemblies of 32 groundwater samples | reverse complement strand
ATTTCATGATCTTGCAAGGAATATTATCTGGTGACATATGTCACCTGATTACACATCAATAAGTTTATGCCCCTCTTCAAATAAATAACCTCTGCTATCTTCTGCCATATAATTTATTACTCAGGACAAGTTTACAAAATCTCGCTTTTTATCCCAAATATTGATATTAAGCGAGATAAATATTCGTTTAATAGTTGTTAGGCGTAATCGGTTTCGGGCGCTATTGAGTTTCTACTAGAAGACGAGCAATTCCTGTATAGTTTGTTGGAGAGATCTGCCTTAATTCTTCTTTAACTGTATCGGAAACATCCAATTCATCAATAAATGTTCTGAGATCATCCATTGTTGGCTTTCTTCCTCTGGTTAATTCTTTTAATTGTTCATAGGGCATTACTGCTCCTTCTCTTCTGAGAACTGTCTGAATTGCTTCGGATATTACTTCTGGATGATTTTCCAATTCCTCAACAACTTTCTGCTCATTTACAGCGATTTTGCTTAATCCTTTTTGTGCAGATTTATATCCGATAATGCTGTGTCCTAAAGCCACACCAAAATTTCTTTCAACCGTAGAATCAGATAAATCTCTCTGGAGTCTCGATATTGGCAATTTTGTTGCAAAATGGCCAAATAGAGCATTTGCCAGTCCTAAATTCCCTTCACTATTCTCAAAATCTATTGGGTTTACCTTATGCGGCATTGTTGAAGAACCAACTTCCCCTTCAACAGGTTTTTGCTTGATCCAATCATCGCTAACATATCTCCACATATCTTGGTCAAAGCTAATAAGGATAGTATTTAATCTCCGTAAATTGTCGAATAATTCTGCATAAGTATCATGAGACTCTATTTGTGTTGTTACTAAATTAGGCTTTAGTCGCATTTTTCTTCCATCATTAAGTCTTTCAACAAAATCTCTCGTAAACCTTACCCAATCTACTTCAGAATAAGCAATTTGATGGGCATTATAATTTCCGGTAGCTCCATTTAACTTAACAAGAATTTCATAAGTTCCTAATTGATCTAACTGTCGTCTCAGTCTTGAAGCAAAAACCTTAAACTCTTTTCCGAAAGTTGTTGGTGATGCTGGTTGTCCATGAGTTCTTGCCAGCATTGGAACATCTTTATATTGTTGAGCCAATCCTTCAATTGTTTCATATAATTCTTCAATACTCGGCAAGACTACTTTTTCAACGCCGTCAGAAAGCATTAAGCCATAAGTAAGATTATTGACATCTTCAGAAGTTAAAGCAAAGTGAATCCATTCTAATGAATCTTCAAGCGAAGTTCCTCTTAATTTCTCTTTCATAAAATGTTCTACTGCTTTAACATCATGGTTTGTTGCTTTAATATTTCCATAACCATTAACTTCAATTGCTTTAACAACGTCAGCATCTTCTGTGGAAACATCAGATAATCTTCTGATTAAATCTTTCTCCTCACCAGAAAATTTTCTAGTTCCAATTTGAGGATGTTCAGATAGAAATAACAAATACTCCACCTCAACTTTTATTCTATATCTAATTAAACTTTTTTCGCTAAAAATATCTGCTAATGGTTCTGTATGTCTTCTATATCTCCCATCAATCGGACTAATTGCTTCTAATTTATCCATATAAACAGGAATTGCTCTTAATTTTATAAATATTTATGTTCCGCGCCCGAAACCGACTTCTCCGCAATTTTTTCAAAATTGCTCCGACCACGCCTTGCAGGCTCTCACTTCGTTCGGGACGCCTAACAGCGATTATCTGGAATTTTCCTGCGAAAAATCCCCAAATTTCACTTCGTGAAACTTCAGATAATCGCATACGTTAGTTTCAATAAGCGGGCGGGCTAGGACAATAGACTCACAATGGCGTTGCTCGAAAATATATAGAAAACCGAAAGGTTTATCTCTCTCCAATATTTCTAACTTCAATTGGTTTAGTAAAGTCTGCTACTATGCAAACATCTTCTAGAGTTAAACCAACACAATCATGAACTTTGCCTAACATCTCAGAATTCTGTGCTATATATTCTCTTGCTTCTTCAAGAGTCATAGGAGCAGAATAAGTTTGTCTCTGGAATTGTATTCTATTATGGTCATCTACATTCATATCCCCCGGAATAGCTCTAACTCGGCAATCCCCAGCGACATAATCTCTGCTGTGTGCCCAGTTTATTGAGAGTACTTTATTTCTATGATCCCAATATTGAAGTTTGTGCTTGTCTACCATAATTAAATATTATTAAGCCAATATTTATAAATATTTTGGCTTGTTCGAGTATCTCCGATGTATGGGAACATTTATATTGGTTATGAGATTATAAACTCTATGGGCATGATGGATATGATGCTGGGTTATCCGGCTGGTTATGGTTATTGGAATATTTTTTGGATGCTGCTTTTTTTTGGGGTTTTAATATGGATAGTTATCACTCTTATCAATTTAACCAATTTAGGCAAGAAAGAAGAAGATCCGTCAGCCATACTCAAAAAAAGGTATGCTTCTGGTGAAATATCTCAAAAGCAGTATGAGAAAATAAAAAAAGAGCTTTTGAAATGAGCACTTCTAAAGAAAAGTATAACTGTACTGCAAGATTTTATGATTTACACAGTCTAATTGCTGAAAAGTTATGGTTTATCAAATGGAGAAAAAAGTTTTTTGCTCCGTTAAAAGGAAAGATCCTTGAAGTGGGAATAGGCACTGGAAAAAATATTGAGTATTATAATAACAATGCAAGAGTTGTTGGTATTGATTTTTCTGAAAAGATGTTAGAAGAAGCCAGAGAAAAGTTAATTAAATCTGGCAAGAAAAATATCACTCTAAAGCAGATGGATGTTGAAAATATTAATTTTAAGGATAATTCATTTGATTATGTCATAACGAGCTGCGTTTTTTGTTCTGTTCCTAATCCAGTAAATGGTTTAAAAGAAATAAGGAGGGTTTTAAAACCAACTGGGAAATTAATCATGATTGAACATGTGTTAAGCAAGAATAAAGTAATTGCCTTGGTAGAGCATCTAAATAACCCAATAACAAAATTTTTTACTGGGGCGAATATCAACAGAAATACTAAACAAAATATAATTGATGCTAATCTGAAAATTATAAAAGATCAAAACCTTGCGTTATTTGATGTTTTTAGGCTGTTTGTGGCTGAAAAGGGCTGAGAAAGATGAAAAATTTCTAATGATGGCTGGTTTTAGACCTTCGTACCTATTTATGGCACTACTCCGTAATAGTCTAATACATTAGAAAAGTTTATAAATGAAATTTTTTATTAATTTCCCAGATGAGATTCCAATCACCGGTTATACCCACTCTTTTCGTGATAATAGCAATAACTCATAGAGGTAAGGCTGTTAACCACGGACCGGTAGCTCAGCTTGGAATAGAGCATCTGCATAGTCACAGATTACTGTGATGAAACTTTTATTCCGACGCGAAAAGAAATCAGGTGGTCGCGGGTTCAAATCCCGTCCGGTCCATACCACTATAAAACAATAAAATGGTAGATATAACAAAACATGCATATGTACCAGAGCACTTAAAGTTGTCTCCTGAAAAAATAGAAGAGCTTCTAAAGATGTATAACATATCTAAAAAACAATTACCACGAATAAATTCAAAAGACGCAGCAATACAGCATTTAGACGCAAAAAAAGGTGATGTAATAGAGATACTAAGAAAATCTGTAACAAACAAGGAGGCAAAATTCTATAGAGTAGTAGTATGAATCAACAACGCATACTTATAGAAAAGTACTTTGAGGGCAACTCTTTTGTAGAATCAAATATAAAAAGTTTTAATGATTTTGTAACAAGAAGAATGCAAATAATAGTAAATGAGATGAGTGAGATAATCCCAACAGTAATGCCACAAGAGATGGAAGAGTTTAAGATAAAGTTTGATAAGATATGGATAACAAAACCACAATTAGTTGAAGCAGACGGAAGTAAAAGAAATGTGTATCCAACAGAAGCAAGATTAAGAGGATTAACCTATTCATCACCGCTGTACTTAGAGGTATCTGCTTATACTGATGGAATACAAAGAGAAACATTCACAACAGAGATAGGAAGATTACCAATAATGGTTGGAAGTAAATTCTGCCACTTAAGCACTTTAAAGAAAGAAGAATTAATCAAACATTTTGAGGATCCATATGATATTGGTGGGTATTTTATTCTTAATGGTAATGAGAGAGTATTAGTAACAGTAGAAGATCTGGCAAGTAACAAAGTGTTCATACAAGAGAACAAAACTGGACCATCACGGTTCACTGCAAGAGTTTTCTCAGAAAGAGGAGCGTATAGGATACCGCACACATTAGAACAAATGAAGGATGGAATTATTTATGTCAGCTTTACAAAATACAGAAGAGTACCAGTGATAGTAGTGATAAAAGCACTTGGATTAATAAAAGATCAAGAAATAACAAATTTTATAACCGATGAAGAACCATATGATGATATATTTATCAATTTGTTTAACAGTATTGAAATAAAGACAGAAGATGATGCTATCGAATTCTTAGCTAAAAAAGCAGGCATAAACCAGCCAAAAGAGATTAAGACAGAAAAAGTAAGAGAAACACTTGATAAGTATTTACTGCCGCACCTAGGGGTAACAGCACAGGACAGGATAACAAAGGCATATAACTTATGTAAGATCATGCGAAAGTTTTTTTATGTAAGCAAGGAAGGATACGCACCAACTGATAAAGATCATTACATGAACAAGCGGCTAAGACTTTCAGGCGATTTGATGGAAGATCTGTTCAGAGTAAATTTTAGAATTTTAATAAATGATATTTTATACAACTTTCAAAGACTGGTAAAAAGAGGGAAATTCTCCAATGTAAAAATAATCATAAGAGATCAACTGCTAACTAGCAGAATACAAAGTGCAATGAGCACCGGAACATGGGTTGGTGGAAGGAAGGGTGTAAGCCAAAACTTAGACAGGGTAAATTTTCTATCTTCGCTTAGCCATGTTCAAGGAGTAGTTTCTTTATTGAGCAGCACACAAGAAAATTTTGAAGCAAGAGCACTGCACCCAACACATTGGGGAAAGTTATGCCCTATAGAAACACCAGAAGGAACAAGAATTGGATTAAGAAAAAATTTTGCAATGTTGTGCAGTGTAACACAAGAAGATGTACCCGGAGAAAAAGTAAAAAAAGTTCTTGAAACACACGGACTAAAAAAGGTGGGAATATGACTGAAGTATATTTAAATGAAGGTTTCGTTGGCAAGATAGACAATGCAAAAGAATTCATTGAGAAAGTTAGAGAAGAAAGAAGAGCTGGCAAATTGCCAAGAAGCGTTAATATTTATTATAACACAAAAACCGATGAAGTATTAATTGATACCAGCACCGGAAGACCGCAGAGACCGGTTATTGTGGTAGAAAACGGAAAAAGTAAACTAACAGAAGAACATATTTCAAAATTAAAAAGAAATGAACTAAAATGGGATTCACTTGTAAGCCAAGGAGTAATAGAATATATTGACTCAGCAGAAGAAGAGGGAGCTTATATAGCATTAAACCCGGAAGATGTAACCGTTGAACATACCCATTTAGAAATATCTCCAATAGTTATCTTAGGAATGATCACCAGTTTAGTTCCTTATGCAAATTTTGGGCAGAGCGCAAGATTAAGCAGAGGAAGCAAAACGCAAAAACAAGGTCTTGGAATGTATGCGCTAAACTTCCAATTAAGAATTGATACCGATGTGAATATATTACATTATCCTCAGTTACCTGTTGTGAGATCATTCATGCATGATGTAGTAAAATATGATAAACATCCGTCCGGACAAAATGTAACGATTGCTTTACTAAGTTACAAAGGCTACAACATGAGTGATGCAATCATATTAAACAGGGGATCAGTTGAACGAGGCCTTGCTAGAAGCACTTTTTTTAGGCCATACATCTCAGAGGAATTAAGATATTCTGGTGGATTAGTTGATGATATATGCATACCGGACAAAGAAGTAAAAGGATATAGAAGTGAGCATGATTATAGACTGTTAGAAGAAGATGGAATAATCTCACCTGAAATGGAAGTTACTGAAGAAGATGTGATCATTGGAAAATCAAGCCCACCAAGATTCCTAGGCGAATTAGAGGAATTTAACATTGCAGCAAATGTAAGAAGAGAAACAAGTGTGACAGGAAAACATGGAGAGAGCGGGGTAGTAGACTTTGTAATTATAACTGAGAATGAGGAAGGAAATAAATTAGTAAAGGTAAGATTAAGAGACCAGCGACTACCAGAAGTTGGAGATAAATTTTCAAGTAAGTACGGACAAAAAGGAGTTGTAGGAGCAATAGTTCCATCATGGGACATGCCATTCACAGCATCAGGAATAGTACCAGATATAATATTCTCTCCGCATAGTATTCCATCAAGAATGACAATATCACATATAATAGAAGTATTAGCTGGAAAGGCTGGTGCCCTAGCAGGAAAATGTATTGACGGAACAACATTTGATTCAACACCCGAATCAGACATAAGAAAAATGTTACTTGAAGCAGGCTTTAGAGATGATGGTACTGAAAGAATGTATAACGGTATAACCGGTGAGGCTTATGATGTGAACATATTTGTTGGAAGTATGTATTACATGAAATTAAAATATATGGTAGCAAACAGACTTCATTCAAGAGCAAGCGGAAGGATACAACTGCTAACAAGACAGCCAATTGAAGGGCGTTCAAAAGGCGGTGGTTTAAGGCTTGGAGAAATGGAGAAAGATTGTTTTGTAGCACATGGTGCAAGCTTATTGCTTAAAGAAAGATTTGATTCTGATAAAACGGTAGTACATGTTTGTGAAAGCTGCGGTATGCTTGCAGTGCATGATACAACAAGAAGTAAAAAGTTTTGTCATAGATGCGGAAACAATGTTGAGATAACTGCTATAGAAATGAGTTATGCATTTAAACTATTACTTGATGAATTGCGATCATTATGCCTTAATCCAGTATTAAGCTTAAAGAGTAAATATGTGGAGTAACAAAGATGGAAGTAATATATAAGAAAGTCGGGGAAATCCAGTTTAATGTGTTTTCACCTAAATCTATAAAAAAAATTGCCAGCACAAAGATAGTAACACCTGAATTATACGACAAGGAAGGGTACCCAGTTGATGGCGGTCTTATGGATGTAAGACTTGGAGTAATAGATCCAGGACTTAGATGTAAGACATGCGGAGAAAAACTAAAACATTGTATTGGTCACTTTGGTTATATTGAACTTGCAAGACCTGTAATACATATTAAATTCATACAACATATATATTCCATTCTTAAATCAATGTGCTGGGAGTGCAATAAAATAATGATGGAACCAGAAAAAAGAGAATTAGCACTTAAAGAAATTGAGAAATATAAAGAGTCAAGGAACGCCGAACTAAGAAGAAAAAAATCAAAGGAGATAGTTGACAGCCTGAAGAATATTAAAAAATGTCCTTATTGCAAACAAAAAAAGATGAATGTGAAATTTGAAAGACCAATGAGCTTCGTAACTGGCGATAAGAAACTTAATGCTGTGGATATAAAATCAAAATTTGAAAAAATAAGCGACGAAGATTCAATATTACTAGGCTTTGAACCAGAACATGCACGACCGGAATGGTCTGTTTTAACTGTACTTCCTGTGCCACCTGTAACTATGAGACCAAGTATAACCCTTGAAACTGGCGAGAGATCAGAAGATGATTTAACACATAAACTTGGGGATATAGTTCGTATCAATCAAAGATTATTTGAAAGCATTAATGCCGGAGCTCCAGAAGTTATAGTTGATGATTTATGGGACTTATTACAATATCATATCACTACATACTTTGATAACACCATCGCACAAGTTCCTCCAGCAAGGCATAGAAGCGGACAGGCATTAAAAACTATAACTGAGAGAATTAAAAGCAAAGAAGGAAGATTTAGATATAATCTAGCAGGAAAAAGAATTAATTACGCAGCAAGAACAGTTATCAGCCCTGATCCAGAAATAGACCTATTTGAAGTAGGAATACCGAAACAAGTAGCTATGGACCTAACAATACCTGATAGAGTTACGAAATGGAACATGAAATTCTTAAAAGAATACATAAAAAATGGATCAGAAAAATATCCCGGATCAAATTATGTTGTGTACCCGGATGGAAGAAAGAAGAAAATTACAGATGAGACTAAAGAAGTATTATTAGAAGAATTAGAACCAGGGTTTATTGTTGAAAGACATCTAATAAACGGGGATATAGCATTGTTTAACAGACAACCAAGCATACATAAGATGAGTATAATGGCCCATAGAATAAAGCTAATACCAGGAAAGAGTTTTAGACTGAACCCATGTGTTTGTTTGCCGTATAATGCAGATTTTGATGGTGATGAAATGAATTTGCACATCCCTCAAACAGAAGAAGCACGGGCAGAAGCAGAGTTACTGATGCAAGTACAAACACAGATTATAAGCCCAAAGCATGGAATGAATGTAATAGGATGCATAGAAGACAGCGTTTCTGGAAATTATCTGTTAACAAGAAAAGGAGAGTATACAAAAGAAGGGGCAGTAAAATTACTATTATCAATAGGGGTTGATACTGATAGCATGAGAAAGTTTGGAGCTAAAGTAGACGGAAAAGAAATACTTTCAGCTCTATTACCAAGTGACTTTAGCTACTTTGGGTCAACAAAAAATGGGGACAGCATAAAAATATATAATGGTAAGCTAATAGAAGGTTATTTGGACAAGTCATTAATTGGAGATGAGGGCGGTAGTATAATCAGAGAGATTCATAAAAAATATGGTGATGATGACACAATAAAAATCGTCTCAAAACTTTCAAAGTTAGGCATTGCAGTATTGCTAAATAGGGGATTTACTACAGGGATATCTGACAGCGATATATCATCTGACATAAAAAGTAAAGTAAAAGCTATGGTAAATCTAACAAGAAAAGAAGTAGATGATTTAATAGAGCAATATAATTCAAAAAAACTAGAACAGCTGCCTTCAAAAACTTTAGAAGAAACACTTGAAATAAGGATATTACAGTTGCTTAATAGCATAAGAAGTAAGCTGGGAGAATTAATAGCTAAAACAACAGTTGATACTAACCCGACATTTATCATGGCAAGATCTGGAGCTAAAGGAAACGTACTAAATCTAGCGATGATATCTGTGATGGTCGGACAACAGGCATTGCGTGGACGCAGAATCGCTAATGGCTATCAAGATAGAACATTAGCAATATTCAAGAGAAATGAATTAACCCCTGAATCAAAAGGTTTTATAGACAAGGGATATAAAGATGGATTAACTCCTGCTGAATTCTTTTTTGGTGCAATGACTGGCAGAGACAGCCTCATGGATACTGCATTAAGGACACCAAAATCGGGATATCTTTATAGAAGACTAGCAAATGCCTTACAAGACCTAAAAATAGAATATGACCATACGGTAAGAGATGCAAATAATGTAATTGTTCAGTTTAAATACGGAGAAGACGGAATAGACGTTGCAAAATCTGAACGTGGAACCATTAATGTTAGAAACATAGTTCGTGGAGTGTTACAGAAATGATTGAAGATTATGAAGGAAAGATACCAGCACCAATATTAGAACAATACCAAAAAGAAATAAAAGATTTTAAGGTAACCAAAGCACAAGAAGCTGAGATACTAAAAAGATTAGAAACAGAGTATAAAAATGCCAAAATAAGCCCTGGAGAAAGCATAGGGATTATAACAGCTGAATCATTTGGTGAGCCTACAACTCAAATGATTTTAAACATGTTCCATTTTTCCGGAGTTTCAGAGTTAAATATAACCATGGGATTACCGAGATTCATCGAGATACTTGATGCAAGAAAAACTATTGGTACTCCAATGATGGAGATTTACCTTACAAAAGAAAATAGAGATTCAGATAAGAGCGCTAAAAAAATAGCATCATTAATAAAAGAAACAACTTTTAATGAAGTCGTTGAAGAATTTTCTATAAATGTACTCAAGCTGCATGTTGAAGCTGTGATAAATAAAAAGATTATAAAAAATCTTGGAATTACTGAAGCAGTTATACTAGAAAAGTTACAGTCAGCAATGAAGAGCTATTCAGTACGTCAAAATGCGGATGGCAGTATAATAATAAAACCTTCAGGAGAAGTTACTTTAAAAGAAATTTACAGGTTAAAAGAGAAACTTAACGGGGTTTACTTAAAAGGAGTTCCTGGAATAACACAAGTCCTTCCAGTAAGACGAGGGGATGAATATGTTATACTAACATCTGGCACTAATCTAAAAAAAGTTTTAGAGCTTGATGAGGTTGATATAACAAGAACAATAAGCAATAATATTTTTGAAGTTTTTGAAGTTTTAGGAATAGAAGCTGGAAGAAATGCGATAATCGCTGAATCAAAGAGGGTTATAGAAGATCAAGGATTAAATGTTGACCATAGGCATATAATATTCATAGCTGACTTAATGACAACCAGAGGATCAATACGTGGTGTAACACGCTCTGGCATAGCATCAGAAAAAGAGTCAGTTCTTGCAAGAGCAAGTTTCGAAACTACAATTAAACACCTTATAAGCGCTAGTATAATCGGAGAAGTAGATACGTTGAATAGTGTGATAGAGAATGTCATGCTTAACCAACCAGTTCCTTTAGGCACGGGTTTACCCGGATTATTAGCAAGGATGAAAGAACCTACTGAAAAAACTAAGAAGAAATGACATTGCATTATGAAGCTCGATTTTAATTTTATAGAATATAATTAAAAACTTATTTGTATAGATAAATTGATGGATATTGATACACTGCAATCAGAGCTTGAAAAATACCTTAACAAAAAAGATTTAATCATCATCAGAGAAGCTTATGACTTCGCAGAGGAAAAACATCGTAACACTCTGAGAGAATCAGGCGAGCCATACATTATTCATCCATTAGCTGTTGCAGGAATTCTAGCATCCCACAGACTTGATGCTACAACAATCGCAGCAGGATTGTTACATGATACTGTAGAAGATACCAAATGTTCAATAAAAGACTTAGAAAAAAAATTCGGTAAAGAAATTGCTATGCTAGTGGAAGGTGTAACAAAAATCACCGGATTAACTTACAGATCAGATGATGAAGTTTCTGCAGAAGCTATAAGGAGGCTAATGATAGCTACAGCAAAAGATCTAAGAGTTATACTAATCAAATTAGCGGACAGACTGCATAACATGCGCACATTAAGTTTTTTATCAGAAGATAGAAGACTTAAAATGGCAAAAGAGACAATAAATATCTATGCGCCATTAGCTTACAGATTAGGTATAGCTTCTTTAAAATGGGAGCTAGAAGACTTAAGCTTCAAATATATTGAACCAGCTATTTATCAGAAGTTTAAACTAAGATTTGGGAAAAAACGAGAGGATAGAGAGAAGGATATCAATAAGCTAATCATGATACTTGAAAAAGAATTAAGCAAAAGAAAAATACAATCAGAAATAATTGGACGTCCAAAACATTTTTATAGCATTTACAAGAAAATGATTAGCAAAGGCAGGGCTTTTGAAGAAGTAAATGATCTTATTGGGCTGCGAGTTATAGTAAAAGAAACAAGAGACTGTTACGAAACACTTGGAGTTATACATAGCTTATGGCCGCCAATACATGGAAAATTTAAAGACTATATAGCCATGCCCAAAAAAAATCTATATCAATCTTTGCATACAGCAGTTGTAGCACTAAAACAGCCAGTAGAATTTCAGATAAGAACAAAAGAAATGGACGCGACTGCAGAAGAGGGTATTGCGGCTCATTGGAGGTATAAACAAGTTGCCGGTGATAAAAACTTTGATAAAAAATTATCATGGTTAAGAGAAGTATTAGAATGGCAAAAAGGATCAGAGAATACAAAAGAGTTTATGGAATTTCTTAAAATAGACTTATTTGATGATGAGATATATGTAATGACCCCTAAAGGTGATGTTGTTAGCTTACCAGCAGGCTCTTGCGCTATAGATTTCGCATATGCAATACATACTAGTATTGGGGACAGGTGTAATGGTGCTGTTGTGAATGGAAGGATAGTGCCTTTAAGGTATTTACTAAAAACAGGGGATATAATTAATATTTTAACTTCTAAAACACCATCCCCTAAAAGAGACTGGTTGAAGATTGTAAAAACAACAACAGCAAAATCTAAAATACGCAGGTTTATCAGAGTAAGCGGCGGGATCCCAATACATGTTAGCTCAACTATAAATACATTAAACAAGCTGGCTAGGTCTATAGTTCTAATTGACGGGGTGAGCAATAAGGTGGTTAAATTATCGCGTTGTTGTCACCCAATACCAAACGATAAAATAATAGCATATCCTTCCAGTAAGCTACGTTATACTGTACATAAATTTGACTGTCCGCATTTTATGCAAAAAGATTTAAAGAAAAATCTGGCAAAAGCATCTTGGAATGAAGATTGCAAGTTTCATATCATGTTAAAAATTATAGCAGATGACCGTGTTGGATTGTTTGCAGATATATTAAACACTATAGCAGCAGCGAATGTTAATGTTGATCCTGCAAGAGCGCAGGCAAATGCAAATGGTATAGTAGAATGTGATATAGGGTTTATACCAGAAGATTTAGATCACATATCCCATGTTATTAACAGGATAAAAAAGATACGTGGTGTAAAGATTGTATTCTTAAATCACCAGATATAGCATCAACAAAATTCACAAACATTCTTCTTAACTTTTTTTGGTGTAACTTTCTTTTTTTTTGTAGGCATTTACATCACCATTTTATATTTGATGGTTTAAGTATTTAAATGTTGTTAAGCTAAAGTTTAAATAGCTGATAGTGATGTTGTTATAAGGTAATGATAAT
>ERZ1292623.3713-Hain-H51-01um-R1-3713-length-12886-cov-5_pt1 | contig 12886 bp, 9 predicted proteins | sample MGYA00564398_ERZ1292623 | MGnify/ENA primary metagenome ERZ1292623 (study PRJEB36523, sample SAMEA6512633) | groundwater metagenome | collected 2019-01-07 | study: AquaDiva: Metagenomics assemblies of 32 groundwater samples | reverse complement strand
GTGTATGGACCGTGTCTCAGTTCCATCGGTGGGGGTCAGCCTCTCAGCTCCCCTAAGCGTCATAGCCTTGGTAGGCCATTACCCTACCAACTAGCTGATACTCCGCAGGCCGATCCAAAAGCGTCTTGCGACTTTACTCCGAAGAGACTATCGGGTATTACTCCACCTTTCGATGGGTTATCCTCGACTTTTGGGTTCGTTCCTACGTGTTACTACCTCGTTCGCCGTGGGTCTAAACCCACACGACTTGCATGCCTTATCCACGCCGCCAGCGTTCATCCTGAGCCACGATCAAACTCTCAATAAAATTGCTTGCAATTTTATTGACCCGAGCATCGAAGATGTTTTAGGGTCAATAACGCCCTAAATCCACTATAGGTGGATCGGGCAAAAATTGCTACGCAATTTTTGAATGAACGGAACAAAAGAAAATATATTAACTTTTGTTTACCCTGTGGAATATAAATTGCTTTGCAATTTAAGATTTGTATAAATCTTATTCCTTAGGGCGAGCCCCGTTGAGTAAAAATTGCTTCGCAATTTTAAAATCCTGAAAGGATTTTAACTCAATAGGGTCTGTATAAATTATTTTTGTGGATGTGTCCGCCCAAATAATGATCTAGGCGGATCTAAATTGTCAACGTTCCTACCAAGCGGAATTCCTGGCTAAATCAATTTGCTCCACAAATTGATCGCCCTAGGGCGACTGGTACGCCGGGCTAGCCCGAACATTTGCTTGGCCGAGCGCAAAGCGCTTTAGGCCGCAAATGTTTTAGGGGACTAAAAAATTGGATAACCATCCAATCTTGTAAAGCCACCTCGGTTGTAAGGTATGAGGTCTATTATACTTATCCCCAGACAAGAGTCAAGCATAAGTTAGTAGAAAGTATTTTGTAGATAGTATATCGTATAAAAGCCAGAAAATGGCTTAAAATAAGGTCTTTTTATTCTTGATATTGACAAATAAAATCATATAGTATATAATTAACAACAGGTAATCTGCCCAACGGCAGAGCCTACGAGCATAGCTCGAGGCCACATCTTCCCAACGGGAGATATTGAAATGTTTAAGAACGAGAAAGAAACCACGCGGTTTATCACCAAGTTGGCCGCAACCGAGATAACCCTCCTGGCCATCAGAGCCACCGAGGCAGCTGCTCAATTTCTGCTCGAACCCCGGGTAGGAGTCAACGACCCAGCCGTTACTCTCGAAGAAAAAGAGTCGTATCGGGTGGTAATGAAGCACTGCCGCGTTGCTGCTACTCGGATGAGAAAAGACCCTCTTTTCCACAGTCCCACGCGGGAGGTAAAAATTGACGGTAAATTATATGACACCCTTGGAAAGGTTTTCCCTGTTGTGTCATGGTTCATGCTTAAAAGTTCTGGTCGTTGGCTTGGACCAGCTTGGAGACTTTCGGGAGAATCACATTACATCAGGGTCGGGAATCTCCATCCTGGTCAGATTAAGTTCGAACCGGGGACGAACTCCACTTCTGGTTTGCCTACCATTAAGGAAATTGATCAGAGTAAAGATTCAGACGTGGGTGAAGTTGATTTCTCGCACCTTTGAGATTCATCCCCGCCGCCGAAACGACGACAAAAACTCGTTGTTTCAGCGGCGGGTTTTTGTTTACCCGAAAAAATTTTGTAATCAAAATTTCGTCGGGTTTACCACAAAAGCGGGTCTCCCCGCCTTTTTATATTTTGTATTTATACAATCTACTATCTACTAAATACTATCTACTTTTTGAGTTTTTTCCTCTCCCTAAAATATTTTATTTGCCAACAAAATGTTCGGGCAACCCGACCAAGCAAAGCTTGGTCTAGGGTTTAGCCTGCCAATTGTAGACCACCACGAGAAGCGGAGAAGCGATGAAGATGGAAGAATAGGTGCCGAAGAACATACCGAGAGTCAGCACTAAAGCAAAGTTACGGGTGGATTCACCGCCAAAGAAGAGCAGTACCAGAAGGATGGAGATAATAGTCAGAGAAGTAATGAGCGAACGGGTAATAGTTTGATCCAAGCTCATTCCGACCGTTTCTTCGAAAGTTCTACCCACTCGATTTTTCAGGTTTTCACGGATCCGGTCAAAGACTACAATTGTATCGCTGACTGATAGACCCAGAATGGTCAGGAGGGCGGTAATAAATAAAGCGTCAATTTCCACCTCGCGAAAATGACCCAGATAAGCAAAAACTCCGGTCGGGATGGTGATGTCGTGAATAAGGGCAATGATGGCTATTAAGCCAAATTTCCATGAAGCGACAGGATAGGAGATTTTGCGAAAAGCGAAAGCGATAAAGAGGATAATAAGCAAAACCACTAAAGTGACGGCAATCAACCCCTTAGTCGCCAATTCTTGACCAACCGATGGACCAACCGAACTGAAGCTTTTGACTTGAAAATCTTGATTGGCCCCATTCGCCGATAAAGCGTCGACTATAGATACCCGCTCTTCTTCCGTGATTGGTTTTAATTTGATGATATAGCCGTCACTGCCGGCTGATTGCAAAGAATAATTGCCCAGATTTAAGGGCGCCAGTATACTGCGCAAGAGATTGGGGTCGGGACGGTTTTTAGCATAGGCCACTTCTAGCGCTGTCCCCCCGGTAAAGTCTGAACCGAGGTTTAATCCGTAGATGGCAATGAAGATAAGAGACCCGATGACTAAGAGAATTGAGATGGTAAAAAATATCGCTTTGTGTTTGATGATAAACATGGGAATTTAATATACGAATTTACGAATTATACTAATTCTGAGAATGGCTGCGAATAAATGTTTTAATATTTTGCGTCTTGAGTTCATTCGTAGCCATTCGTTTCATTCGCATTATTCGCATATTCGCCTGCCTGCCGCAGGCAGGTATGTTTAACTTTCGCCACCGCTATTAAAACCACTGGCGTAAAGGAAGCGATTGAGAGTGTTCGTAGCCGGGCTAATCGCCAAAAGCAGAGTGCGAGACAAGACGACCGCCGCAAACATACTTAGTATCACTCCAATCGCCAAATTGACCGCAAAACCTTTGATCAAGGCTGTACCAAACCAGAATAAAATTAAGGCCGTAATAATCGTGGAGATATTGGAATCGCGAATAGATGTCCAGGCCCGGCCAAAACCATCTTCCATTGCTCCCTTAATAGTTTTGCCGCGACGTATTTCTTCTTTCAGGCGTTCAAAAATTAACACATTGGCGTCCACCGCAATGCCTAGTGAGAGAATCAGGCCTGCGATGCCTCCAGCCGTCAAGGTGATGCCGAACAGTTTAATAATAGCAATCATTAACGATAAATAAACTGCCAGAGAAATTACTGAGATCACGCCGGGTAAGCGATACCAAACAATCATAAAAATGGCGATGACGAGAAAGCCAATCATGGTGGCATTCACACCTTTGTCCAGTGCTTCTTTGCCCAGCGTGGCACCCACGGTTTGAGTGGAAATCAGAGACACTGGCACGGGTAGAGCGCCTAAATTCAGATTACGAACCAGTTCTTTGGCGCTATCTACCGTCATTTGGCCGCCACTAATTTCCGCCTTACCGTCACGAATGGCTTCCCGCACCACCGGCGCTGATATTAATTGTCCATCCAAAAAGATGCCGATTCTTTTGTCGACATTGGCCTTGGTCAATTCATCAAACTTAGTCGCCCCGTCAGAATTAAATTCCACCCCAATGGAGGGGCCGAGTTGCCCTTGACCTTGACTAAGCTGCAAAGTGGCTTTTTTTAGATATTGACCAGTTAAGCCGCTCGGCATAAAATCAGCGTCTTCAAACGCTAGCGGATTAATTCTGGCAAGAGTACTAGTTCCAGCCCCTTGCGCCTTAAGCAGGGCCGCCGCTTCTTCTTTGGCTTTTAGAATTGCCTGCTTCTCCGGTCCGTCCGGTCTTTCCACTTTGAATTCCAAGGAGGGAGTTTTATTGATTAAATTAACCGCTTGATTGACATCCATGACCCCGGGAATTTGCACCAGCAAACGATGTTCATTACTACCCAGGCGCGTTTGTCCAGTTTGGACCAAAGCTTCAGTTAAACCAACAGCATTAACTCGTCGTTCGATTACATCACGTAAAGAGGCCATGGCGTCACTGACGTTGGCCGCATCAATTTTGGACAGATCAGCTTTATAGATAAGTTCGCTACCCCCACGTAAATCCAAACCCAGACGGAAGGGGTGGTAAAGACAAAAAGAGCCCGGCTGGTCCGCGGTCGCGCCCGGAAATAAACAATCGGTGGGAGCCGCTTTTTCCGACGCATAGTCAAAATAGCCAATTCCCAAACCAATAATGAGCAGAATGACTGCCCATACTCTTGTTTTCGTCATGTTCCCTATTATATGTAAAAACCCAAAATAATCAAGGATTTTAGAGATTTTTCCTTAAATATTGGCTACTTCTACCGACTTGAATTAATTTGAGCTTGAAGCAGGGCTTGAATTTGGGTCATTAAGGATATAATTATTTGCTTAATTTGCGCAATGAGTTGCTCTTTGGCTATGGGAGTTAAAGCGGAAAAGTTGGATCCTTTATCACCTAAAACTTGCGTAATTTTAGCGCGCGTCGCCGGTCCGGCTAAGCCGTAAGCGGGATTATCTAGTCTTGTGACGACACCGTATTTGAATTGAAAACGCTGGACAGCTTTAACTACGACTGGACCATAGTAACCATCAATCGTTCCGGCCGGATAGATAGTCGGATCTTTCGCTAAATATTGTTGCAATATTTTAACCTGATTACTTTGCATGCCCATGGAGAACGGGCCAGAGAGGGGTGGAAGCGTGCCTCCTCCCGCGCCAATATTGGGGGGGAGGACGATCGTGGTAGTGGTCGGAATAGGAGTGGGGATAAAATAGTTTCCTCCACCTCCTCCTCCGCCAGACGACGGAGGCGGAATGGGAATCGTAGTAGGAGTGGGAGTAGAAATAACAGTTGGAGTGGGTGTCGGGGTAATTGCCGTAGAAGTGTAGTTGATAATTAACCCGTCGGCAGTGGAGTTGCCGCCCGAGTCCCAGACGGTAATAATAATGGTATTTTGTCCCACCTGGAGAACAATACCGGTTATGGACCAGTTGGTGGTGCCGACCGCATTTCCCCCGCCACCGCGATCATTGGTCCAAGAAACACGGGTAAGACCCACGGGGCTGGAAGCCGTACCGGATAAATTGACACTTGATTTATTGGTGTTGTAGGTGGTATATGCTTGCGCCATGACCGGGCCGGCCGAGAGAAGTAGGGAAGTAAACAGGATCAGGATGCCCCCGATGATAAATTGCTGCGTTTGATTTCTTTTCCTAGAGTGAAACATGATTAATGGGAAATTAAACTTTGGACAGCAAAGAAAACGTTGGCGAGGTAGGATGTGATGCTAGAAAAGAAGGAATTGAGCTGGGAGAATATCGGCGTGTTGATATGGAGAATGGGCGGGGTGAGGTCAGAAGACGGCGTAGGAGTGGGGAGAGAAGTCTCCCAGGTGGCAATCTTGGTTAGAGGAAGATTTCCAACCGGAATTGGTTGGGCACTAAAATACATATATTGTCCGTGAGCTTCTTGATTTTGCGCGGCCCGGAAGTCACTGAATGTTTTGTAATAAATATTTCCAGTGGAACCATTATAAATTATAAACAAATCAACATTATCTCCAGTTTTATTATAATCTCCAAGGACTTTAGTAGAATACCATTTATTATAATCAAATATTAAGTTTTTAATCGTGGCATGGTCCAACCAAAAGAGAGTTCCTGTTCCCAAAAAAACATTGTTAATAATACTAATATTTTCTGTCAGGCCCGTGGGAGGATACTGAAGCCACATCGCTGGATTACCACTTACTTGAATAACTGTATTATTTTGGATTAAAACATTTTTTGTATAGGCCTGATTCACTTCAGTATTAAATTTAAATGGACTCTCGCTAAATCCTGAAACAAAATTATTTTTAACATAAATAGGACCAGGACCACCAGGCGCCAATGAAATACCCATACGCACACTTTTATTTGTCCCGCCAATAATATTATCTGAGATAGTCAAATTAGAATGCCAGCCATCGGCTTCAATTGCATCATCGTTAATATCATAAATAACATTATGGTCCACAGACCAGTTATACGTCGGATTATTAAAAGGTGCGGAAGCCCCGCCACTCTGTCCTAAAGACATCCCATCCCACCATCCATGAATTTGATTTCCGGCGATTCGGGTATTGTCGCCCTTGCCTTCATAAAATCCAAAATAAATCCCATAATCTCCTTCTCCCCACACTCCGGTATATGCCAAATCAGTAAAGATATGATTATTAAGAATTTTGAAAGAAGACAGGGAAGATTGATGATTAATTTTTATTCCTTTAGAAACAATATTAGGTATATAAATCTTGGAGCCGATAACATTAACACGTTTAGCATAATCTATATTGACAGTATTGATGAAATTCATGGCGTAAAGGGTGACATAAACATCATTAAAAGGCGCATAGACCGATGCTCCATTCACTACAGCTCCTGGTTCTCCAGCAATTACCAAATAAGAAGAGGGACTGCCTAAATTTTTCTTTTGCAATAGTATTTGAGAATAGGTTCCCGGTGCTAAAACAATCCAGTCACCAGGCTGGGAGGCGGTAACCGCGGCAGCAAAACCGGTATTATCGCCCACTCGCAAAATACGGTTGGGGGTGGGTAGAGTAACACTTACCGGTGTCGGCACATTAGCTATCCCCAGTGGCGGCAGAGACGGCAAGATTATATAACTCCCAGCTGGCGGACTAGAGGGAGTGGGGCTAGCGGTAGCCGTAGGTGTCGTGATCGGTGTTGGAGTGGGGGCCGGCGCAGAAACAGAGGGAGAAGGAGATGAGGTAAGAATCGGAGAGACAGTGGGAGATGAATTAGGAACAGAATAGGTGATTTGCAGAGCCGGTCGTTTGGTCATATCGGCATACTCTTTGGTCGCCACACCATCTTGACGGCCAATATCTCCCGCCAGCAAGCTTCGATCAACAGCAAATCCTTCATATTGATAATTATTGCCAATAATACGACTGATGGCTGCCGCCAGGTTATCAGACTGTTGCGCTCCGTAGCTCTTCACAAAGTTCATCTTGCCAATGGGGGACGACTCATACGCCGAGGACAGGTCTCCGGTACCAGTCCGACCCGACAAAGAAGACCAAGGGTAACGAGGTCGAGCGCCATCGAAATTATCTTTAGCTAACCAGCTGGTGCCTTTGTCTTGAGCATAGTAATTCGTCCCGTTTCCCTCGGACCAGACGATGTTGTTATTGGGCGATAGAGTTTGGACGAGATAAATCGGCACAGCCCCCGCTTCGTTAAAATTATATGTGCCAGGAATGGAATAAAGAATGAGTCGGGCATCAGAAATTACCGCAGCACGCGGGATAGCCGACAAATCAAACCAATACAAACCAATTCTCCACCAACGGTAAATAATTTGACTCACGGCCCCTTGCTGATAATAACCGGCGTTAGGGACCTCAGCATTAATCCCCGCATCTTTAGTTCCAGTGTAAGAAGAAATATTTAGTTCCGGAATGGACCGGCCATACTGCAAGGTAACAGTAGTATCACTGGTTGATAATATACCAACTGATCCGCTCTGATTTTTTCCCTGAAGCCCAAAAGAAAGAATGCTAATGGCGATTAGCATAACAATGACTAGCGCCGGGAAAAGCATCTTTTTGTCTGTTATTTCACTGTCACCGGTTGGCATATTAACGATAAGTATACCAAGGTCATAAACAAATGACAGCGGGACGGTTGACTCAAAACAGTTCTCGATAGGTACAATTGACGACAAACAGTTTACGCTTTGATCAATCAAACTATCCCCGCCCTTTACAGCTGGGGAACTGCTCTCTAGTCGTGGCGTTTAGCGACGGCGCGGATTACTGCTCACCGTAATGGCCTTTACTGCCGCAGTTTTGGCGCTTTCGCTTCCTGACATATCTACCATTGTCAATTGGAAACTGTAAGCGGTATTGGCGACTAGCTAATAGACTGCGCAGAAAAAACTAGGTCTGCTAGATTTGTTGATAAAAGCGGTATATTTTCCGTTTTTATAAAGCTCGTAGTTCTTCAGATCTTTTTCGGTATTGGCTGGACAGTTTATGAAGAAGGTGTCTTAAGACAGGGGCTTAGATTTAACACGCAGTATTGCTTCTGAATAAAGTTCCAGAGGAATTAACGCAAACATAATCATTGCCTGTTCCTGCCAAATCCGGAATAGTTATAGTTCCAGCACTATTAACTTTCAGTCTAGGTGTGTAATTATTTCCATCAAGACGAGTCTGCAAAAGAACGGTATTTGAATCGGTTCCCGCTCCAGTACCCCAAGCGTTTATTTCAACTGCTCCACTTCTGGTGCCTGATCCATCGTCTGGGTGTAAAGTCACACTCGCGCCGCCATCAGTATCACTACTCATAAGTTTAGCCGAGTAGAGATTCGTTACAGCGCTTGCCGGCAATCCAGTATTTTGTCTCATAAATGCTTGTATAGGATTGCTTTCAATACTAACTATATCTCCAATAAGAAGATCACCCCAAACAGCAAACGTTGGCTTAACCCCCGTGTGTGGCAAAGTTGGCACCGCTCTGCCTTCTTCCCATAGATACATTCTTGTTCCTCCAGCCTCATTTGCTAAAGATAATTGTAGAGGAGAACCAGTCGGACCAATTTTCAATGCAGAACCAACAAGAGCATCGTTAACATAGTTAAAATTCCATATTGTTCCAGCTGCATTTTCAAGAGCCAACCATTTAGACGCACTTTCTTTTATATGAAGTTTTGAGGTGGGAGCCGCTGTTCCTGTCCCAATGCCCACATTGCCTCCAGGAGCTATATTAAGTCGATTTGTTCCAGCTCCAGTTCCTTCATTAATTTCAAATCCAGGACCGACCGCGATATTGGTTCCAAAATTCCAATACTGAACATTATTATAATCAAGGAATTCAATTCTAGCGTGAGGAGAAGAAGCTACATCTGTTCTTTTAAAACGTAGTGCCTTCTGAGCTGATGTTCCCTCTAAATTAAGATCTCTACCAATTGTTCTAATAGTAGAACCATCGTCAATAATCGCAGAGTCTCCTGTGGTTGTAGAGGTGATGAATTTTGCCACCTGGTTTATTGTCCCCGCGGCGGCGACCAAAGGCGCGATCAAAACAGCCACGGACACTAACGCCATTAGATTAATTTTTTTCATTTTTTATTTATTTAGTGATTAATTATTAAGAGTATAAATCCGAACCAAACTAGACGATCTCGACCTTTATTATTTAATTTATTATAACAAGTTTCCAACACTATTACCCCCCCTGTGGATAACTAATAAACTTCGCTTAAATTAACCTGTTTTTTATAAGCCGAATAGCTAATCGCCATATTCAGCAGCCAACCAAGAAGGAAACCGGCTAAGATGTCGAGCGGATAGTGAATACCGGCAATGATTCGCGCTAAGCCAATAAGCAGAGCCCCAATTAAGAAAAATGCGCCAGCTTTTTTATCTCGCAGATAAATAGAAACAGCTAGAGCGCCAAAAAAGGCGGCATGGCCGGACGGGAAAGAGTCAAGACCGCCAATGACAAAAATTTCGTAAATTCCCTTGATGGCCATAAAGGGACGAGGGATCATAAAAATCTTTTTAGCGACATCAGCTATAAAGAGAGAAGTCATGGCGACTGACAAGGCGATTAAAGAATTTTGCACCGCGAGCATCCGGTGGCTGGAGTAATAAATGTAAAGCAAAATACTTAAAATCATCAGCCATCCCAAATATTGGGCCAAAAAATAAATCAGATTATCAAAAAACAGAGAGTGACCCGCCAGACTATTAAGCAGTTTAAAGAGCAGTTCGTTTAATGGGAAAGTTTCCATAGATTTTTAAACAGGCAAACTAGCGCGATCGGACCTACCCCGCCGGGCACCGGCGTAAAGAGAGCGGATTTCTCGGCGCAAGCGGAGAGGGCATCCCCGGTTATCTTACCGGCACTTTCGCTGGTCCCGGCATCTATAATTATAACACCATCTTTGATCATATCAGGTGTTAATATCCCCGGCTCCCCCGCCCCACAAATAATGACATCGGCTTTTTGAGTTATGGTTTTGATATCCTTAGTACTTTTATCTATCACTTCTACTTTGGCCATTTCTTGAGCCAACCAGATAGCCACCGGACGGCCGACTAATTGTCCTTTTCCTAAAATGACAAAATTATTTGTCAGCAAATTAATGTGGTATCGGGCAATGATTTCCGCTACCGCTTGGGTAACTGGAGATAAAACTTTTGGCTCAAAACCAAGAGCATCAACATCCTTAACTGACGGAATCAGACTAAGAATCTTGGTGGAATTAATCTGGGACGGAAGAGGTAATTGCACAATAATTCCCCTCACCCCCTGATCATTGACCAATTTATTCATTTCATCTACCAAATCTTCCTCGCTAATGCTCTCCCTAAATTCCAACAAGCGGAGTTCTACTCCGATGGCGACCGCCAATTTCTTTTTTTGGGCTACAAATTTAGCCGTTACGGGATCATTTCCCACCCAAACTACCGCTAAAACCACCCTGCCGATAGTGGTAAATTGTTGTTTTAGTTCTTCTTTAATTTCCTCTCTGATTTTTTTCCCGTCAATCAACATAAAGATACGAATATACGAATTATACTAATCTACGAATGGTTACGAATAAATGCCTTGCCATCTTGAGTTCTGAGTCCATTCGCATTCATTCGTATCATTCGCATTATTCGTTGATTCGTATGTTTATCTCTAAATCCCCGTCCTTCTTAACAAAATGTTCAGTGTTTTTAGAGTAATTTTTAGATCCAACCACCAGTTGCGATTTTTGACATAATAGAGATCATAAGATAATTTTTCCATTGTCTGTTCCGGTCCCAAACTAAAATGGGGGTGATTCTCTTGATAAATTTGCGCCCAACCAGACAAGCCCGGAGAGATTAAGTGTCGCACATCATAATAGGGAATATTGTGGCGATAGGTTTGCGCGTAATCCGGTTTTTCTGGCCGGGGTCCAACCATAGACTGGTCTCCAATCAAAACGCTCCACAATTGGGGCAGTTCATCCAGCCGACCTTGTCTTAAAAGTTTTCCAATTCGCGTTACTTGGTCATTTCTCATTGAGCGAAATTTGTAAATTTTAAAAACCTGATCGTTTTTGCCAGTTCTTTCTTGAGTAAAGAAAACTGGGCCACCGTCATCCAATTTGATCAGCAACCAAACGAGCGGATAAAAAACCAGTGAAACTAAACCTAAAATTAGTGAAGTAATAATATCAAAAATTCTCTTGCCAGAATCGTAAATAACTTTGGGCTGGCTAGAAATATTTTCCAAAAACCACCTTTCATTAATTAGGCCGATTGGAACGCGATCAAAAACATCTTCATAGAGGTTGTGCGCGTTTACAAAATGCACTCCCTGAAAGATCATTTGGTAGTAATCGCCGAGCGATTCGTCTATGTGCCGGTCATAGGTGTTAATCACCACAATAGACGGCCTAATTTCATCCGGTCGTTGTCTCGCCGAGAGTTCCAGTGCTCGAACATTATATTTTGGATTAGTTTTGAACTCTTCCAGAAGTTCATTAACTTCTTTGCCGTGGCAAAGAAAAAGCACGGTCTCTTTTCGGCCGCGGTAAAATAGACGCGATAAATAAATTCTCCAAATTAAGATAAAAGTAAACGAAAAGCCAAGGTCAATAAACAATGTAATCTTCGGTGTAATGCCAAAATACGGGATGAAGTAGAAAAAGATGATGGCCAAAAGACTGTTTAATGCCTGGGCATTTAAAATTGTCTTTGATAATTTTTTTTGGAAGATGGAGGTTTGTTTACCGTAGAGATCAAAGATGAAAAAAACTAAAACCCAAACTAGAAAGATGAGGACAAACGGAATTAAATGAGTGGAAAATAGTTGATTGGTTGGTAATTCTAGATAGCGGACTAATAAAGACACCCACAAGGCGGTCAAAAGGGCGATAATATCGCCTAGAAATAGGGTTATAACTTCCCGTTGACTATTCACCTTCATGCGAATGATAATACACTAAAATCCCCTTTTGTGCTACCGTTCCCCGTTAGAAATTTTGAGTAATTTGGGGTCTTAAAAAACATAGAATAAAACGGAAAAAAGTGTATAATATTTTGATACCCTAGCCGTTAAATTTCTATTGGGGTAGTTTTAAGAAATTATATGGAAAGAAAAACTAAGATATTTTACTTAATCACCAAGTCAAACTTCGGGGGAGCGCAGAAATACGTTTATGATTTGGCTACCAACTTACCTAGCGATCAGTATGAAGTTAAAGTCATTTTCGGTGAAGGAGGAGAACTAAAACAGAAACTAGAAACAGCGGGGGTCGAAACCCTAAAGATTGAAAATTTGAGTCGTGACATCAAGCTGGCCGACGAATTTAAGGTGCTGAAGCAATTAATTAAACTGTTCCGGCGGGAAAAACCGGATGTCATTCATTTAAACAGCTCAAAAATCGGCGGCTTGGGGGCGCTGGCCGGACGCTTGGCTGGAGTACCAAAAATAATCTTTACCGTTCACGGCTGGGCCTTTAACGAGAACCGGTCATTTTTTTCTCGCCTAGCGATTCATTTCTCTTACTGGTTAACCATCTTGCTTTGCCACCAAACCATCGCCGTGTCCGCCAAAACCAAAGATCAAATCGGCCACTTGCCTTGGTTAAAAAATAAAATAACGGTCATCTACAATGGATTAACTCTGGTAGATTTTTTAGAACGCCAAGAAACCCGAAAATATCTGTTGGGAAAGATGGCGGTTAGATCAATCGGGCAAACATTAAGCTTGCTGGAAGAGCGTTTGATTATCGGCACCATTTCGGAATTACATAA
>ERZ1292623.3712-Hain-H51-01um-R1-3712-length-12887-cov-5_pt1 | contig 12887 bp, 12 predicted proteins | sample MGYA00564398_ERZ1292623 | MGnify/ENA primary metagenome ERZ1292623 (study PRJEB36523, sample SAMEA6512633) | groundwater metagenome | collected 2019-01-07 | study: AquaDiva: Metagenomics assemblies of 32 groundwater samples | reverse complement strand
GTCCCCCCCTGCCGAGAATTCCATACGTTGGTTGAATAGCTGGCCCAGTTGTTCAGCTCGCCCGTCGTGTCGATGAAATTCGTTCCACCCGTCGTCCGCACGCTCACGTTAGTTCCGCCAAGTGGAACGTTCGTGAATACGGTGGACGACAAGCCACCGATGTTCGTGAGCGCCGCCTGTCCGTGTTGCTTAGTTGCTGCGTCGCCGGCACCGGCCGCCGCATTGATCCGCAGGTCAACAAGGCCGCCGGTATTGGTCGCGTCCAGCACCACGTTCGTGCCCCAAATCAGGTTCAGCGAAGTTGCTGCGGCGCTGATCGTAACGCCATTCGTTTGCAATGTTGATACACCCGCGCCGACACCTGTAGGGAATGCGACCCATTGTGGGAACCCGTTCGAGAACGTCAGCGCCTGCCCAGTCAGCCCGTTACTGAGGATCGTCGCTGCACCATTTGTGATCCAGATGAATCCGGAGCTGGATCCCCATGGAGCGATCGTTCCATTCAAAAAGTTAGAGAACACCAGCGACCAGGTCGTGGCGCGCGTTCCGTTCGTTACGCCTGGATGCGACACCGATGCGATCCAGTTCGTGCCACGAATCACGTTTGTCTTCGACAAGTTGTAAATCGGCGTCGGGTTTTGTCCAAAGAGCCCGAATGCGATCAGCGTCAGACCAGCCAGCACACAAAGAAAAGTGATAATGTCTCGTCTCATAAATCATGATTGTAGCAGAGCGCCGCCGCCTTCCTCGCCCAGGGCTCCGCCGAGCATGTCTCCAATCCGATCGAACCTGGCGGCCGCGATATTCGATGGCATGTGTCCTTCCTTGAATGCCCCAGCCCTCACCAATACCTCACCTTCGATCGTGATCGGTCCGATATATTGCGTCACGGTGAACCCGTTGGGGTTCGTCGGATGCGGGTAACCGCCGTCCAGAGTGTAGTACATCGTGGAATCTGGCGTCGCCGTCGTCAGCGTCAGAACCCCGGTGACATCGTCGTAATCGAACTCCGGCATGACGGCTTTGACAAAGTTCTGATCCACCACCTCGTAGCACGTGAACGATACGTCGTAAACGATCGGCGCAACATCGTCATCAACCGCGGCGATGTAAGCGCCGTCGTCCGGTACAAGACCCGTGGCGAACCCGCCCAGGATGTAATGCTTCAAGACGTGTCCGATGCGCGAGCAGATCGAAAGCGCCGGCTTCCGGGTGCCGTTCGTTCCGTTGTTCACCAGCGGGTTCTCGATCACCCGATAGGTCGCCACCACTCTCCTTGGAGCGTTGTTGGCGCCGTCCCGATAATCGTCCACGACAGCCAGCGGCATCACCACGACGCACGCACCGATCTTGGTCGCCTTCGCCGTCAACGCCGATAGCGACATCTCGATCGCGGTCAGGATGTTCTCTTTGCGGTAATCGAACACGCTCACATCCGCAAAATACTCGTCGGCCAGCAGCGGACAACAGAGATCGTTTTGCAGGTCGGAGAATACGTCCTCGCGAAAACTCATGTCGTGCCTCCTCTCGATCGAAGGTATTCATCAGCTCCATCGGTTGCCGCCTTAAGAATCTCATCGACTGGCGGCAATACGCTCGGGTCAGGCGACTGGACTACGCCTTGCGTAAGAAAATACATCACCTTACCACCGAGTGATCCAGTCTGACGAACCGTTCGTTGACCAGTCTTGCGCTTTTTCCCGAACCGGATCCCGCTGGCGGCCGCTTCGATCAGCGCCGGTTGAAAATGTCCAAACTTGTTCTTCGCGAATCCGAACGTCAGATTGTTGAACTCGCGGGCCCGGCGTCCGTGCGCCTCCGGTGCGGCCGGGATCGTCAGGAACGTGACCTTTCGAGGCTTGATCGGACCCCCCTCGAGTCGTTGCCGGAATCCAAGCTGCGCGATCGTGATCGTTCCTTCGCCTTTTGTTCCTTGGTAGCTCGTGCTTTTGGCAGTCTTTGACCAGAAGTTTGTTCGCTTGCCGCCAAGAGCGTTCGGCCGGGATGCGTTCAGCGCAAACAGGTGCGCCTTGATCTTATTCGATGCGCCCCTAGCCATCGCTGTCTCCAGAGCGCCTGAGGTAAGGGCACCCCAGATACGAGCCAGAACCGGGCTTGCACCATCCTGTACTCTGATGTCCATTCCCATGTTGTCACGTATCCAACCGCATCTTGATCTTCTTCTTGCTTTTCCAGGTGCCGCCATGCGGCGTGTCCGTGGCTGTTTCGTCAGGATCTTCGATCGATCTTTCGCCGGCGGCAATATCCCGAAGCACTTCCTCGGCGGAGTCGGCCGTTCGGCGGCGTTCCTCCGTCTGAAGTTGCTTGAGCGCCGACAGCTTCATCAACAACTGCCAGCGGGCCTGCGCGATGATATGCCTTCGGCAGCTCGGGGGGATCTTGTTCGTGGCCGCGTCCACGTCGAATCCGCCGGCATCAATAACCCCGCGCCACTCCGCAATCGCGGAGTCCAGCACGTCCTGGACTTTGTCGGCGCCGGCCGCGTCAGACACGGCGGTGCGTTCCGTCGGGGTAAACCCTTCGTCAACGAAATCATCGGCAGTGATCGCGACCCAGTTCATCCGGATCTTTTGAACGCGTCGAGCGCTCGCTGGATGCAGGCCAAACCTCGCGCAGGATCCTGCTTGGCCACATCGTTGGCTGTAACGATTGCGCCCTCTGCATTGCCGATCGCCGCTTCAGCGGCTTTGATCTTCGCCTTCAACAGCTCAAGACCCTTCCTGGCCGGCGGCAGCATGCCTTGAAGCTCTGCGCGTGCGGTGGCAATGTTTTGCCTCGCCTCTTTCGCTGCTTGCTCGGAAGTAATTGTGACGCGGGCCGTGTGCTCGGCGCGTCTGGCATCGGCAGCATCCGCCTCCAGGCGCTCTACCGCTTCCTTTGCCCGTCGTTCCGAGGCGCGCTGCTCGGCTTCGTCTTGTTTTCTTGGCATAATGACAAATGGGTTTGGGCGGGTCGGTCTTACCGCGACCCGCCCAAGTTCAACCTCCACTAGAAGTCAGCGTTGGTCCGCTTCGGTTTCACGCGGCCAACAATCGACAGGTTCGTTATGGCTTGTCCGGCCTGATTGGTCAACCAAGCAAGCCTCCAGTAACCTACTGCGCCGACGGTGATGTTGGTCGTCCATGTGACACGGTTTGCCACATTCGTTGCCGGAACAGGGATCCTAAACCATCCGCTTGAGCCAGGCGAAACAACTTGCCCGCTATAATTCACGTTGTCTATGGATGTATCCCACCGGATGTCGATGCCGCCTGACAAATCCGTGTTCGTAAACACGCAGGACACTTGCAAAGCGAAGTCGGTGAACTGAGTCACGTCGATCGCCGCTGCCAGGTTCGTCGCGGTTGTGTTGAGATTGGTCTGCCCGCCGACCCAGCTCCAGAATGTTTTTTGCACGGCGTAATCCGCCGCTTTGACCGGCGCACCGAGCGCCGCGATGAATCCGATTACCGCAATGATGAATGTTCTCATGTATTTCAATGGATGAATGTTCTCGTCTGTTTCAGAGGTTACACGTCCGTCAACAGCGCACCCGCCGCCACCTGGCCGCGGCTCGCACCGTAGATCACTTCGAGCCGTTGTGCCGCGTAAGCTCCGGTATGGCTCACGAACTGCACCAGGTTCGCCGAGAACCCGCCCGGCGTTGTCACGACCGTCAGGTTGCCGTTGCCGGCGCCCGGGATCGCATTGACGTAGTCCGCCGACAGCCGAGTAGCCAGCGCCAAGGCTGACTTCGAAGCGCCGAAACCTTTCAGTGTGTTCGCCCCGATGGCGGTCGAAGGCAGGTTGACCGCCTTGATCACCCTGAATCCCTCGACATCCTGAAGCGTTGTCGGGCTCATTCCTTGTTCGATCAACGAAGCGCGTTGGAACGTCGCCAGCTGAATGATCGTGTTGTCCTTTGACAGCGCCGAGTAATACGGCCGCGCCAGCAACAGAAACCGACCCATATCCGGGTTTGCTGCGTCGTCCAGAATACCGCCGATATCCACCACAGTCGAACGCCCGAACGTGCCGAGCCCAGCTGCTGTGGTCGTGTTCGTAAACGCACTCGTGATCAGCGCGTAAACGTAATCCACGATATCTTTGCCGAGCGCGTACGCCTGCGCTGGCGCGATCTCGTCGAACAAACGCCGAACGGTTCCAGCAAGCTCGTGCGCGAGGAACTTCACCGGCACGCCCTTGAACTGGTTATACGTGATCGCCACGTCAGTGGTTGTCGCGTCGCTGTCCGTCGGCCAACCCGTCGTAGTGTTGAACGTTTGCACACTCGGAATCCCAACGAACCGGCTGTTGAGTGTGTCGTTGTAGCTGACAATCTGATCCGAAAAATCGGTCATGATCGATCCCAGCAACGGGAACGTTAGCGTCAGCAGCTCAAGTGTGCGGATTGCCGTCAGCGTCTGAGCCAATGTGCCGAGCGAGTTCGCGCCGGCCAGCGGGATGTCGTCACCATCCTTCAGTCTCGGCAGGATCTCCTTGGCGTACATCTGGGCGAGTTCGCGGGCAGCCTTCGGGCGGTCGCTGTAGGTCACGTCAGGCGCCAGCTGGCGGCGGTGCACCTCGGCCATCTTGCCGAGCACAGCCCGGCCGTCTTCCCTGGTGATCGTTGCCGCGTTGATGCTGATCGTCGGACGGACTCCAGTCCGCAGCGATGACCCAATCAACATGTTGCCCTGAATCTTGTTCAGGAGATCAATGTTGGTTGGATCCTCAACGCATTTCTTCGTCCAGTTCGCGATCAATGCGTCGTCCTTCGGCGGGATCGCACCGCGTTTGATCGCCGCCTGAACGGCAACGTCCGCCTCACGCTTCGCAGTAGCGAGTATTACCTGCTTCAGCGCGTCGTTCTCGTCGAGTGCCTTGTTGGCTTCGAGCACAAGATCGATTTGATCGACTTCATGCTTTTTCGCCAGCACTGCCTCCGCGTCTTCCTGAGAGATTTGCGCCTGGTTTTCAGCCGCGTGAATCTCCTGCTCCAACTTTTCCTTTTCGGCCTGGAGCTTGGCCAACTCTTCCTTTGTTTTTCTCATTGTTTTGTTGTTTTGCTGGTTAGCTCCAGCCTGCTTCGCCCACAAGGGCAAATTCGATTTGAACGCCGGGTTGTTCACCAGCCCGCCCATGTTCGGCCTGGCGTCCGCGTTGGCTCGCACCCGAGCCGGATCCACTTTGTCATCGACATGGAACACCGGCGAGAAACTGCGGTAGGCTCGGCCAGCGATCGCTTTGCGACCGCCATCGCTCCATTCTCCGCTGACATAAACTCCGGGAGGTTCGTCTCGCCACGAAAACCTCGCCGGCCAGAATGACGCATCCCGATCGTCGTGGTTGAAATCAAAATAAGCTCGGTCGCCGGACCGTCCATTGATCGACTCGAGCTGCGACTGCAAAGCCTCGGCGGCTCCGCGGTCCACCACAATGTGCATCGTGACGTCCTTGCCGCGTTGCCCAGGAACGCCGCGGGTAGCATGGACCGTTTGCACGCCGCCACTCATGTACATGAACTCAGTAGCAACGCCATCCGGCGCAGCTACGTTCATCCCGGCCAGGATCGCGTCCGTCTCAGTCGCTTCACGGCATCGAATCGGTGTCATTTCTTCAGCCCTTTCAAGAAAGCAGTATGCATCATGCCCTCGAGCACCCGCGCCGATTTCGGGTCTGCGTTGATGTCTTTCAGCAGCTGCGGCAGTTCCCGCTGGAACTCTTCGAGCTTGACCGTGAGAATGTCCGGATTCTCGATCGCGAGGATCTTCTCAAGCCGGATCCGGATCGGCTTCAGATCGTCTGCAAGCGCCGTTACCATGCGCACCACGTCCCCAGCTGCACCGCCCAAGGCCGCCTTGCCCTCGACGTCCACGGCATCTTCGTCCGAATCATCCTCGAGATCCTCGACGCGGTCGATCGGCTCTGGCATCGCTGGCACCGGCGCTTTCTTTACGATTTCTTCGCCCTCTTGCGGCATCGGGATCCCGTGCCGTTCGTAGAACCACGCCTTGGGAATCTCAATACCCATCGCGACCAAGACCGCGTCCCGGTCCGCGTTCGCCTTCAGATCCTCGACCTTGTGCTCGCTCGGAACGAACTCCGGCGCCTCTTCTTCATCGCCGTAATTGAGCCGAAGGATCGCCGGCACCAGCTGTGTGTTCAACACCCGCGCCACGGCGTTCGCGAGAGCCTGGATGAACTCACCTTTGACGCCAGCATGAACTTTCGCCGCGGCAAATGCCCCACCCGTATCGTTTACCTCGCTCGTCAGCGTCTGGCCGAGGATTAAGATATCGCAGTTCTTGTCCGCGCGATCGAGCAAGTCAGCCTGCGGCGACATCGTCCCGAGCGATCCTGGCGTATGCAGCGTCAGGTTGGTCCCTTCGGGGAAGGCCGCCCAACCAGCCGATCCCATGTCCTCGAGCATCTCTGCGATCTTGTTGATCGTAGCCTGCGTCGCGCCGCTCGGATAGTTCGCCCATCGGATCGGCAGCCCGAATACTTGCGCCAGGTTCATCAGCCAGTCGCCGCTGAAGTTCGCCGCGCACCACCACCACGCCAGCGCCCGCAGCCGGCCGGCCGTCAATGCCGTGCCCGACCGAGCCTTCTGCACCGAGATCAAAAACTGATCGGGCGGGAACGGTTCCAGCGCCATCCTGCCCGGCTGATAGTTCGTCGTGCGCAGCGCCAGGCTTGCTTCGCTCCCGTAAACCTCCGTCCGCAGCCCAAGCTGACCTTCGTTGCTCCATGCATAGTTCACTGGATGCACCCACATCGTTGCCCTTGGTGCCGTTACGTCCCCAAACCTGCGATTGTCTCGGATCTCCCACAGTACCTCCACCACTGACACGCCTTTGGCATAAGCGTCCGCCAGGTCGTAGATCGTTTGCTCGAACGCGTTCTCATCCAGGTCCGGCATCGGGCGCATCTTCCAGCAGCAATGCTCGATCAAAGCGGCGCGTTCGACCGCCGCGGGCGTCGGCGCCTCGCCATGTTCGCACCACGGTTCCAAGTGCCAGTCCATGGCGCACACCGCGCCCTTCAGCTCACCGAGGTTCTTAGCCAAACGCGGCCAAGTATCCTCCATTAGATCCATCAATTCCCATGCCTGGATATGGCCGCCGGCGAATGCTCCTCTCAGCACGCTCTCAATGTAGGTCGGCGTGATCGACGATAGCTGCGGCAAGATCCATCGCGCCTGTGCCTGCGGGCGAATGATCTGGCGAAGCCCAGTCGGAACAACAGCAGGCTCGTGCGCGGACTGCACCGCCAAGGACGACGCTGCCGCCACGGGGCGCCCTGTCATCCGGCTGATCGCAAGGCTGGTCATGTGCAAACGAGCCTCCGCGGTTTGAATCGGCGCTTGAACAGCCCGGACCCGCCGATCCGGATCGCGTCCGGGTCGCAGCTACCAAGCGTCAGCGACGATGCGCGGTTCGCCAGGGCCAGCGCATAACAGCGGTCCGCGTGACCGAACGCACCGTCCGATGAATGCGGAGCGCGGTAAGTCACTCCGGTCTGCGTCGCCTGGCGATAGACCGAATGCAAGTCCTCACGAATAATCCGCGACACCGGAAGCCGGATGGATCGATGCTCGAGCGCCGCGCGCAGCTTCGAGAACAACTCGCAGTTGAACGGGTTGGTGGCAGTGCACAACTCTACTTTGCCGTACTTGTGTTTTGCGGGATCGTATTCGCCGAATTCTTTGGCGGCGAGATCTCCGAACCCGATGCCTGGCCCGGTATAATCCACGGAGATCCGGCGCGCACGGCGCATCCTAGGACGCAGCTCTTGGATTTGGTCCGGCGTGCTCACGTCACGCATCGCGTACACTTCCTTCGTGATACGAATGTCTGAAATAGACTCGAACGCCCAGCAGACGGTCAAATGCTTGCGCCGTGCGAAGTCAATCCCAAGATCGACCGGTGGCCCGCTTGTCGCGTCCCAGTAATCATGCGGCACCGATTCCGATGCTTCGTGTGACTCGCAGCTACCGATCAAATCATACGGCAACAGCACGCCCGAAGCGTCGATGAATTCACACTCGTACTCCTGCGCCCAACCTTCCGGGTCATCGAGCGACTCACGCAGATCTTTGGCATCAACCGGCAACCCGTCGGCGATCGCATCCTGAATCGATACGCGGTGCGTAGACCATTTTGCACCCATTACGCCATGATTCTTGGTCCATAGATCGTGGAACTTGTTTCCGATACCGTTCGCGCTCGAGATCACGCGGATCTTCTTTTCGCCTCGGAGCGGATTCGTAATGGAAGGAATCAGTGCGCGCCAAGTCAGGTCTGGATTCTCGAAGAAGGCGAACTCGGTCAGAAGCACGTTCGCCGCATAACCGCGGACCGTATTGGGGTTGCCAGGAACCGCTATGACCCGGCAACCGTTTTCAAACTCGATCATCGCGGACTTCAACAGGCTTTCGGACCCAGCCACGCGATCTTCCGTAGCCGACTCGATCGCCACCCGGTAAGCCTGTGCCCATTCCTTCCACTTATCCAGTGCCTCGATCGACTGTCGCTCCGACGGACTAACGATCAGCCAGGTCGGCTTGAGTCCGAGCCGAGCCGACTTGTAACAGTCCCGTATCCCTTCTTCTGCTGAACAGAAATCCTTTCCAACCTGGCGCGACATCAATCCAATCTTAAACCGACTGGCGTCATCACACCAACGCCGCTGATATGGCAGCAGAATCGTTCGTGGCGAAGCGATCATTCCATCGCCTCCTTGGCATCGGAATCTTGGCCGTTGCTGACCGGAGACCCGTTGCCGTTGTGAGATTCGCCGTTAGCCATGATCGCTGGACGGCTCGGGATGCCGAAAATCTCGTTGATGCGCCGTTCGGTTTCTTTTTTGCGCTCAGACTCAGGCACCGATACATCGATCGACGTCGGTTCATCCAGACCGAGCAGCTTGATCTTCTGGTCCCGCAGCTCGCGCATCTCGACCAGGAAACGAGGATCCCCGCATTGTCCCTCGCTCTGAACCCGCTTTTTACCCTTGCCTTCGGCGCCGCTCTCGATGCTTTTGCGGACCGCATCCAACTTGCTCCGTTCCCAGGCCGCAACGGCCTCGCGGTAACAATCGTCGATCTCAGCCAATACCCGGCGCTTGTGCGCATCCCGAGTGGCGATGGCTTCCGCCTTCCACATCTTATCCAATCGTTGGACCTCATGCTGGATCATCTGCCGGCTGAGCCTATAGGGACGCTCCTTCGCGAGTTCATCAACGATGAGGCGCGGCGGCCAACCGCGAACGTAAAGACGCTCAATGATGACAAGATCAGCCGTGCGCTGCGCCGGCTGGCGCTTTGGCGCTCGTGACTTCGGGTCCTTGTCCGGCTTGTTCAACGGACCGGCATACCCCTGCTCAGGCGTAAGAATGGACGTTGGGATCGTCAGGCTCCACGGCCGAAACGTTCTCTCCTATTGGTCGAAGGAAACTGTTGATGTTCACGCGCAAACCTATCCCCGAAACCTGATAGCGTGTCAATAGCCAACCTTTTAGACAATCCGGTCCTCCTTTTTCTAAACCCGCGTGCGTCGGATGCGCGGCCCCCGGCGAATATTATTCCAATGCGGGTTCCGGCGCGTCTTTGGGCGCGAATGATGCCGACGGCGGGTTTGCAGGTTGGCCTGGCAACAGCAGCCCCAGGTCTTCAGCCTCTGACCGTGCCACATCCCGCACCCACATCCCGCTGTTGTAGTCGAATGGCGGGTAAGGCGCGTCGAATCGCGAGATCGACTCCCAGATCGGGTCTTCCTTCAGAGCGATCATCCGGTCACCGAACAGCTGCCCGCCAGCCTCCTGCCATCTCTCCGGCCAGTCCCGCGGTTCCATCCGGTCTTCGGCGCGGAATAGCTCCTGGGCCGGGTAGGCGTCAATGGCACCGGTCTCGGTGCTTTGGAGGAAGTTGCCGAAGCCTTGCGCGCTTTCAGTATTCTGCGTGATCTGGAGATTGATCCGCTGGTCGCTCGATAGATCCTCGATGGTGCCGCGTTTGACGCCTGGGTCGTATCCGATGGATTCCAGCATCTGTTTGATCTCAAGCCTGGCGGTGGCCAGGTCCAGCCCGCGGGTTACGCGCTTGCCACCGGGGTCGATGTCAGTTCGCGGCGCCAGGATATCCGCGACCTGATCCTTGAGCTTCTGCAAGTGGCGGGTATTCGTCACCTGCGCCGAGAAAAATGCCCGCTCGCGAATATCCCGCGGCACCTGCGCCCATTGCTCGGCGGTGCGCGGCGACGGAGTCTCGACCCGGGACAGGTGCTTAACGATCGCTTCGAAGAACGGATTGGCCATTACTTCTTTCTTGCCGGCAACAAGACGCCATCACGAATTGCCGATGCTATATGAAACATGCGAACGCGTGCTGGGCGTCCTGGCGGCGGTGGCGGGTGGCCTGGAAGGCCTCGCCTTGCCGCCTGGCTGCCACGGAGCGCGCGTTTGATATCGTATCCATGTCCATGGCTCAAATCAAACTATGCTGCTCTCTGGCTTGGCGCAAATGATTGACCGCGACCTTGTAATAGCTCTCCTTGAGTTCGACGCCAATGAATTTGCGGCCCATTTCGAGCGCTTGGTAGCCCTCCGAACCGATGCCAGCGAATGGCGAGAACACCACATCGCCTGGGTTTGACCACAATTCGATAGCTCGCTCAATGACCTGGAGTTGAAGCGGACAGATATGGCGTTCGTCATTCGATTCACGGGCACCATCGCGTTGGAGCGTCTCGCCCATGTCCACGCCGCATTTATCCGGTATGCCGGCCGCCGGGTTAACCACGATCCGAAATCCTTTATCGTCCAGACCATGTAATGATGCCCAAACCGGCGATGCGTAACGCTGCCACCGTTCGACAGGGAACGATTCATTCGTGTGAACGACGGGGCGCGCATTGGCGCCGGGTTTTCGCATCACGACGAGGTAATCCGGAATCCCTTGGCGCGACATGCACGAGTCCTTTTTGATCTGCTTGTGAAGCAGCCCCAAGGCCTTCGTGCGTTGCATAGCAGTCACGGGGTCTTTCCAAATCGTGACCTTGGAGTGGTAGATCCAGCCTTTGGCCGTGAATGCCTGGATGATCTGGCCAGGAAAGTCGCGCAGTCCGATGACTCCATGTGTTTGTTTGCTAGTCGGCAGATCCATGCAATGTAGCACGCAAACGCGGCCTGGCGCGGTGACACGCGTCAACTCAGCGACGAGGAATCCAAACGCAGCGAAAAATTCGCGGTCGTCCTTGCAATTCCCCATGTCTCGATCGGAATTGCTGTAGGTGTAAAGGCTGGAAAAAGGCGGACTGAACACGGACAAGGCAACACAGTCCGCCGGCAAAGCACGCGTCACATCGACGCAGTCACCGTGATACAGTGTCCAATTCTCGCCGCTTGTCTGTTGGATGCATTGATTTGTCATTGATAAATGATGGGAGGTTGATGGTTTCGTTTGGGTAATACGATGTCGTTTGGCGATTGACCCCGCGCACTTCGGACGATGAGATGTCTGCCATGTGTCGCACCATGTTCTCCGACATTGCTGCGGCATCGCCTTCCTTGCGTCGGATGTTTGCGAGCACCGCGCCCTCGAGGTGCGAGATTACCAAATGACACGATACAGGTCGGCGCTGTCCGAATCGCCAGCAGCGCCGAACGGCCTGGTAATATTGCTCATAGGAATCAGACAGCCCGAGAAAAACCACATCGGCACAATGCTGAAAATTCATGCCGAAACCGACGATACTCGGTTTGCTGACCAGCACGCGGTGTGTCCCGGCAATAAACCCACGCACGGCGGAAATCTTGTGCTCTTCTGTGTCAGATCCAGTGACCTCCACGGCGCCATCAATTGCGCTGGCCGCCGCCTTGCTTTCATTGTTGAGATTGCACCATACCAGAACTGGTCGGCCATGGTCGGCCAGCGACGCTGTCGTCTTGACACGTTGATTGATGGACCCATTACGCGCGGCCCTCCGTTCATGGAGCGTGGACGCCGGGAGCGCGAACAAATAGCCGTCCAGTTTATGCTCGCCCTCTACGATATGCTGTTCAACAGCGAGCGGCGGGAGCACGAAACCATCATCCTCGAATCCCAAATCAGAGGGCTTGCGCAGGTTGACCGCCCATGCGCACAGCCACCGCCAAAAGACATCCTGCGCATGTCCCTTCAGCCGCCATTTTGACGTGTCGCCACCGTCATGTGTAAAAAACATGGACAACATTTCCTCACGGGTCATCACGCCGATGAACTCCGCGTGATTTCCAAGCTCCATATAGTCGTTAGGCGCTGGCGTAGCGGTGCAGGCCAATTTGTAGCGTGTTGACCGAAATGCCGAGATTAAATCAGATCGAGTCTTACCGTCGAAGGATTTCAGGATGCTCGATTCATCAAGGACAACACCGGCAAATCTATCCGCCTCGAATTTGTGAAGCTTTTCGTAATTGGTGATGCATATCGGGGAATCAACATCCTCCATGACCGCAACATGTTTCACCGGCACACCGATGATCCGGCCTTCCGCGATGGTTTGGTCCGCCACGGCCAGCGGAGCAAGAATCAACACGCTCCCTTTTGTGTAGTGCGCTACTTCATTCGCCCAGGCAAGTTGTTGCGCTGTTTTCCCAAGGCCGCAATCGTGAAACAGTGCGGCCCTGCCGCGACGCAGCGCCCAACGGACGCAAGCGCGCTGGAAGGCAAACAGCGGCCGCTTCAGCGGCAGATCCGCTGGTTGAAACCCGGAAGGCGGGGATACAATTGCCTTGGTTGCGATGAATTGCTCGTAATTCATGATCGTCGCGCGGAGAATGTGCGGCATCCGTGCCGCTGGTCCGCATCCTTGCAAAGCTCGCGCAACACCAGCGCCACCGTGCCG
>ERZ1292623.3711-Hain-H51-01um-R1-3711-length-12888-cov-4_pt1 | contig 12888 bp, 13 predicted proteins | sample MGYA00564398_ERZ1292623 | MGnify/ENA primary metagenome ERZ1292623 (study PRJEB36523, sample SAMEA6512633) | groundwater metagenome | collected 2019-01-07 | study: AquaDiva: Metagenomics assemblies of 32 groundwater samples | reverse complement strand
GACCGCATTGGTGATTTCTTTAGCATCCTTCCGCTTTTTCGTCCCCTCAAACACCATATGCTCAATGAAGTGGGCAATGCCAAACAGCTTCTTTTCCCAGTCGCTTCCAACATTAACTAAGACCTGTACAGCAACCGACGCGGTCTTCTTTTGCTCATACAGCAGCGTCATCCCATTCTTTAATACCCACTTTTTCATACTTCGAAACTCTCCGAGTTTTGAGGCTGAAAAGTATCCTCATTTTTCATGAGCAGTCGAAAGATTTTTATGCTATATAAATGTTTATTTTACTATGAAGTTAAGCCAGTTTCAACAACAACTCCAAAAGAGAAAAGTTGACCATGCCCTCCTCATCTCAGGCGAAACCACAAATCCTCACCTGTTGTATCTCACCCAATTGCCCAAACTAACTCATGCAGCATTGTTAATCCCAAAGAAAGGCAAACCATCACTGTTTGTCTCTCCTCTTGATTATGAGCGGGTGAAAAAAACGCGTAGTGTGAAAGTCATACTCCTTCGCACACCCCTGCTCAAACACCTCAAAAACTATAAGCTCAAAACACTCGGTCTCGATTTCAACCACACTTATTCGTCCATTAAAAAAATAAAAAAAGAATTTCCAAAGATTTCCGACATCTCCCCTCTTATCCAAACACTAAGGGAAGTTAAAACCCCTGAAGAAATAAAGTTCATGGCAAAAGCAGCGTCGATCGCAAATGCTGCATTTAAAAAAATAGCAACGAAATTCCACTCTAAAACAGAAGCAGAGGTTGCAGCCGCGTTAGAATACGAAATGGCAAAAAATGGTGCATCACCTGCGTTTCCAACCATTGTTGCATCGGGAAAGAATGCAGCAACCCCACATCACGCCACCACAACCAAGCCGCTTCAAAAAGGCTTCTGCGTCATTGACTTTGGCGCAAATTATAACGGCTATTGCTCTGACTGCACGCGAACGATCTACATTGGAAAACAATCGGCAAAGGAAAAAGAAATCTACACTCTAGTTCTCAATGCTCAACAACAAGCGCTGAACGCGGTAAAGCCGGGCATGTCATGCCAAAAGCTTGACGCAATTGCGCGAAATCAATTAAAGATGTACAAAAAATACTTCATCCATGCGCTCGGCCATGGCATTGGGGTTGAAGTGCATGAAAACCCAACAGTAAGCCAAAAGAGCAAAGGCAAACTCAAGCAAAACATGGTAATTACCATTGAGCCAGGTATTTACATTCCTAATAAGTTTGGGATAAGGATAGAGGATACGGTTGTGGTGGGTGATAAGCCACATGTACTAACCTCAATTTCTAAAGAATTAGTGAAGAAGTCCGCTTAACGTCAGAACCTTTATAAGCCTTCTATCTTTCAAGCATCAAATGACTACACAGGATAAAGATAAGCTTGACAAGGTAATCTATTCCTACACGACAGAAAGCAATCTGCTTGAAGAAGAGAATCAAGTGTTGCGCGATACAGTATCACGCCTTGATCAGGAGCTGAGAAGGATAAAAGCGCCTGCATTGATGGTCTGCGAAGTTATCTCAGTATTAAGCAAAGAGCAGTCAATCATCCGCATACCGAACGGAAACAAATTTCTTTGTTGCGTTGCTTCAGACTGCGAGCTTCTCTCATCCGGCGATCAGGTTCTTGTCGAACAAAAGAACCTCAACGTTGTAAAAAAGATAGAGTTAGAGCACAAATTCAATGTCGAAAAGTTCGTCATTGTCGAAAAGCCAACTGAAACCTGGGAAATGGTTGGCGGCTTAAATAACGAAGTGCGGGAGATACAGGAAGTGATTGAATTGCCATTGACAAAGCCTGAGTTGTTTAAAAAAATAGGCATCAAGCCGCCGAAAGGGATTTTACTACACGGTCCACCTGGAACGGGAAAGACACTCTTAGCAAAAGCAGTTGCGCAAAGCACCCATTCAACATTTATCCAAGTTGTTGGCAGCGAGTTAGTCCAAAAGTTTATTGGCGAAGGCGCAAAATTGATCAAAGAAATATTTGAGCTTGCCCGAAGAAAAGCACCATCTATTATTTTCATTGATGAACTAGATGCATTAGCCGCAACACGCATGGAAGTAGGCACATCCGGCGAGCGTGAGGTGAACAGGACATTTATGCAGCTTCTTGCAGAAATCGATGGCTTTAAGCCGCTTGACAACGTAAAAATCATCGGCGCAACAAACCGAAAAGATGTTCTTGACGCTGCCATCATCCGTCCTGGACGGTTAGATCGGTTGATTCACGTCTGCCTGCCGAATGAAGATGCTAGATTGGAAATCTTAAAGATCCACACAAAAGGTGTCAGGCTCTCAAAAGATGTTAACCTGAAAATCCTCGTCAGAGATATGGAGAATTTCAGCGGCGCAGAAATACGTGCAGTGGTCACGGAAGGAGGTTACTTTGCAATTCGCGCAAATCGGAGCAGCATTAACAAGAATGACCTCCGTCAGGCGATCGAGAAAGTGCGCAGAGACGAAGAGCTCGAGGAAGAGCATATGCATATGTTCGGCTAAAGCCGAACGACCAAAAACATTTTGTTTTTGAGTATGTTTAACTGATGAATACTTATATTATTGTTATAGGGATTGTCCAACATCAAAGCAAAATACTTCTCTTAAAACGAACAAAAGAGAGGGACACTTCTCCGTGCAAATGGCAAACCGTCTCCGGTTATATTCACGAGCGTGAAGCAGTAGAAACTGCAGTGTTGCGTGAAGTTAAAGAAGAAACACAACTTGATGGAACGATAATCCGCGCTGGCAAATTATTTGAAGTAGAAGATAGTTGGGGTAGATGGATCATCCTCCCATTTCTCATTGCAGTTAAATCCTCAAGAGTTAAAATTGATACCAAAGAGCACTCTGAACACCAGTGGGTAACACTATCAGATATTGAACAGTTTGACGGCGTTGCAGGCCTGAAACAAGATTTCAAATCAGTTGGACTTCTCTAGAAAATTTGTGCACGCTCACAAGTTACTTCCGTTCGTCATTAGCTTACGCCTCAGCGGGTGTTCACCAGTTCCTCGCGTTTTACACATATATCTATTGAGAACAGTACTTTTTAAAGTTAACTCAAATGATTTGCAAAATCCGTAGGAATGGGTGTGCCATTTTGATAACCGGTGTATTCAACAGTTTTTGGCCGCCATCCCGGATCGATATCAAAACCGCCATCAACTCGCTCCTTTATCTGAATGTTTGATTCTTTTGCAGTAATTCTCAATCCATCATTATCAGTAATCACCCACACAGTCCCATTCTCACGTTCTATCTCTGTTATGATGCCTCTGCAATAGCCTGAGTAGACAGTCTGCCAACCCTTCTTAGTAAGTTCTACGCCTGTGTTTGCCCGCACTAATGTGCCTCCAGCAAAATCATCAATCGTGACCATAAACGTGATTGCAAACAACTAGCTTATAAATTTATCTTCACATCAAAACAAACCCTGAACACATATGGCGCATGCTGGCCCGCTTTTACTACATTCATTATTTTGCACTTCTTCTTCTCTTTCCCGCAAATCTCTTTTATCCTTTTTTTATAATTCTCAACTTCTTCATCCTTCAAAAAAGCATAGTAATGAACAACACCATTCTTTTTCACATACTTCAATGCCAGCGGCAAGAACTCTTCTCCAGTCTTGGGCAGTGGCATCACAATCCGGTCGAATTTCTTCTTCAACGTAGGCACAATCTTCCACACATCTCCCTCGTACAGTTTCACTTTGTCCCACAGCTTGTTCATCTGCACATTCCCGGCGCCATACTCATGCGCAAGTGGATTGATTTCAACTCCATACACCACTTTCGCTGGACTGTGTTTGGCAATAACACAACAATAGGGTGCACACCCAGAAAACATCACTAACACTTCCTCACCCTTCCTCACTTGTTGTGCAATCCTCAACCGTTCATGCGCCAAACGCGAGCTAAAGTACATCTTTTCCAAATGAACTTTAAATCGTAATCCATTCTCTTTATACACTGTCGCTTTTTTATTTTCCCCTGCAAGCACTTTCAGCTTTCTCGTCCTGAACACGCCAGAATGAATCGCGCTTTTCTTAACGACCGTTTTAACGTTTTTGTAACACTTCAAATATGCTTCCGCGATCTTCTTTTCCTTTCTCTCCAACTCTTTCTGCACTTCCAAGATAAGGATATCTCCAATCACATCATGCGCTCGAGGAAACATCTCCAATTCATTTTTCGTTAATATGTTCCTCAGTAGACCATCAATCGTTATCTTTTCTTTTTTACCCACACTAAACGTCACAATATCAAATCCTTTTACTTTTTTCGTAACAGGAATGTAAAGAAAGTCTCCTTTTCTTTCAACACCGCGCAGAAAAACTCTTTTTCGTATCAACTGCTTCCTCACCCGTTCCGCATCTTTCAGCGCTACTTTAACCGCTAAGCCCACCTTCCCAACCCCGTCTGCTCCCGCACTTCTTTCTCCTGGACAAACTTCTCCAGTTTCTGCTCAACTCTTTCAGCAGAAAAATTATTATCAACAAGCATTTCCTTTATCCCCTCAATATCAGGCATACTCCATTGTAATACATAATCTTTCACGACCGGCATGTCTTTAATTGTATAAAAAATCTCTTTCCAATCAACATCAGTATGCTTTTTCCATTCAGCCTTCTCAAATATTTTGTCAAAATCTTTCTGCCCTTTCACTAATTTCAGCGCCTTCTGTGGCCCGATGCCTGGAATGCCTTTTGGATTGTAATCGGTCCCTATCAACATCGCAATCACGATCAACTGCTCCCGATCGATGCCCAGCGTATTTAACATCTCACTCAACAAAATAAGCTCCGGCTTCACAATCTCATACGCCAACTTCCCAGCCTTCTTTCTTTTCCCTTCAACTGATAAATTTCGAACCAATCGCTCGCTTCCTGACAACAAGCTGTCATAATCCTGGCTCACGGCCGCAAACACATCCTTCTGTGTCATATAGGCTGCCTGTGCTTCCCCTTCACTCGGTGCCTGTACGATCGGTATGCCCAATAACCGAAGCAACTTCTTGCTCTCTTCAATCATTTCCTTTGTCAAAACCGTTGTCCGTGAGCTGTACTTTCTCATCGCTTCAACATCACCTTCTTTCTCTGCTTTCTCAAAGCGAATCCTGGCCTCTTCCTTTATTCCCCTCCGCCGCTCAATTTCTTTCCGCTTCAGCACAGGTGGTTTCCCATCAAAAACAAACACCAATTTCATTCCCTTCTCCATAAACGACGTGCAGCGGTAAAACAGGCCATTTAAATGAGAAGTTACCTCTCCCTTGCTGTTGACCAACAAGCTTCCATCGCGCTGCCTGATGGTTGTCAAAAACTGGTACAGCATGTTATGTGCATCGACGGCAATCACTTTTCCATTCAGCTCCTCAAACGTAATGGTCTTTGCATGGACAAAATCCTTGAGTTTAACGCCCATAACTCAGCTTAAAGAATGTCATTGTTTTAAATGGTTCGGTTTTTATCATCTGCTGTGCCTTTGGGCTAAGGCTTCCTGAATGCAGATAGACAACGGGCACGCGTTTCAGTTGCCCCTCGACCAAAGCGCTGCTGATGTCTTTGTCGGTGCTCTTTTTTTTGTTCGTCACTTTGCATAAATACTGCAATTCGCCCACGGGCGAGGGTATCTTAACGACATAACTCATTTCTGCATTTTTTTTAACAACTTCTTCACTCAAAATCGTTATTTCTTTTTGCTTGAAGAAATTCTGCACAGCCGTGATAAAACCATTCTCAGTCTCTTGAACCAGTTTCGATTTAGTTTCAGGTTTCTCCCGCTTTAACTCTTCCACTTTCGTCTCAATTTTTGGCTTTAATTCTTTTGTTTCTATCCTTGATTTTTCAATCTTTGGTTTCGATTCGATTTTCGGCTCTTCAATCGTTTCTGTTTTCTTTAACCGTTCCTGTCTTGTTTCCAGTCTCTCAACTTCTTTTCTGGGCCTTCCTCTCCGCTTTGACGCTATCTCTTCTTTAACGGCTTCTTTCACTTTTTCAATTGCTTCAGAAACTGTTGGCACCACTTCTTCCTTCTTCTCCTCAATGCCCAACTCTTTACGAATAATGGGTGTTACCTCTTCATCATTTAACATATACCATTTCCAGAACAATTCCTGCTTGCCTTCAAATGTTACATTTAAAGGTGCAGCAAAATCATTGATCTGCCGCAACGCAACTCTCATCAGCGGTGTCAGCTGCTCATCCCGCAGCACTTTCTTTTCCTTCAACACTTCATATGCTCTCAATTCTTTTTCGTTTAAATTATCTGCAAAGTGCTCAAGCTTTGCCTCCTGCCCGGACATGTAATAAAGCGGACTGCCGCCTATTTTTACCTTAGTTATCTTTATTTTCTTTCGTGCAACAAGCTCAGAGAGATACGCAGAGGCGAGAAGAATGTTTGTTTTAAGCCCTTTTGCAATATCAACAGGAAGCACAGGCCCAGTTGCCCGCATAATTGCAAGAATTTTCTCATCATCAGCCATGAAGCTGTGTGGTGGTGGTAGGTTTAAATAGATTTCGAGAAAGGAGTTCAATATGTCTTGAACCAACCGTTACGGTCTTTTCCACGCAATCTCATAATAAGTCACATCATTCTCTTCGTCAACAACCCCCATCAGCAGCCGTTTCTTCGTGCTGTGCGCAACCCTGTTTTTCGCGCTAAAATCATGCCATGTAAGCATTTCACCTTCATGTACCGGATACACAACCCATCGTGCATGATCCTCGCCCGGCTTCACTCCGCGATCATACACCCTGAAATCAGCGCCAAACTTGAGCGCAGTCTTCACGATATAGCCTCTGTTTCTTAAATCTTTGAAAACAACATATTTAACCCATACTTTAGGTTCAATTTTGGAAGCTTTCTTCACAAAAGCGTCAAAATCCACTTTCTTCCCTTTTGCATCCTTGACTAAAAGCTTTCCTGCTTCCATTAAATACAAGCCTTCAAGCAGCGAGAGCTGCACTCTGCCATTGTCAAGGAGAGAGCCAAACCTGCTTTGATTGAAGAGCTCCCGTGCTTCACCACTGTTTTCGGTGAGCACCCGCTCTCTTCCCAAGACAGCTTTGACTTTCTTTTTTACCACCTTTCCAACACAAATGAGGAGATTTAATAAGCTTTTCTCTTGCCTCCCATTTCTCTTCGAAAACTTTATATACTCCCATTCACCACCATCACCAAGAGGGTCAATAATGGTTGAAGACAAAGAAAAGAAATTCTCACGCGATTTGATTGGTAAGACTGTTGTCAGCAAAACAGGAAAGCGCTTTGGCGAAGTGGGTGATATTATTTTTGAAGTCCGCTCAGGCGAGCTTATTCATTTAGTTCTCAGAAATCCAACACAGTATACGGCCAAGCTTGAGCTTGAGAAGGACAAGGATGGCAATATTCTCATTCCATTTTCTGCGGTGATTGCAACCGGAGATTATATGGTTGTGAGTGAAGAAGATATTATTTAATCACCTCACATAACTATTTAAACCCCTTTTCTCCCCGCTTTTCTATGACCGAAAACCACGCCATGTGGACTGAAAAATACCGCCCACAAACATTCTCTGACATCAAAGGCCATGAAGAAATAGTCAAGCGCATCCAAGCATTCGTTGAGCAGAAAAATATGCCTCACTTGCTCTTTTCAGGCCCTGCTGGTGTAGGGAAAACCTCTTTATCGTTAGTCATTGCACGTGCCTTATATGGCGACCAGTATAAGCAAAACTTTCTCGAGTTAAATGCATCGGATGAACGCGGAATAGATGTGGTAAGAATCAAAGTAAAAGACTTCGCGCGAACGCGTTCCTTAGGCAACATCCCCTTCAAAATAATCTACCTCGATGAAAGTGACGCATTAACGCGAGATGCACAGCAAGCATTGAGAAGAACAATGGAACTCTACACGAAAACTGCACGCTTTATCCTCAGCTGCAATTACAGCAGTAAAATTATTGATCCTATCCAGAGCCGATGCGCAGTCTTCCATTTCAAGCCATTAAAAAAAGAGGATATTTTTTCAATTATAACCAGTATCTCAACGAAAGAAAATCTCACGATAACCGACGAAGCAAAAGAAGCGCTCCACCAAATCTCCGGCGGCGACTGCCGTCGTGTTGAAAACATCTTCCAAAGCTCAGCGGTAATACACAAGCACATCACACCTGAAGTTATCTACACCACTGCCTCATTTGCCCATCCAAAAGAAGTGCGCGAATCAATGGAGCTTGCGCTCAAAAATGATTTCATAGCCGCACGCGATAAGCTATTCCAGACCATGCTCGAGCACGGCCTAAGCGGCTTAGACCTCATCAAACAGATTCAGCATGAAATCTGGAATCTGCACATTCCCGACCGTCAGAAAGTCGAACTGGTGGAAAAATGTGGTGAGATTGAGTTTCGGATGACCGAAGGAAGTGATGAGTTCATCCAGTTGGAGGCGTTGCTTGCTGCGATGGTGAAATTAAACGTTTAGAACTAATCCGTACTCTCCTTTATCTTTATCGTCTGCTGAATGATTGTTCGATACTTGTACGTCAGCGTCAATTCAACCTGCTTTGTAAATAACGTATCCTCAGCCAGTGGCGCTTTCAGCTTGCAAATAATTGTTGTCTTTCCTCCAACCAAGCGTGCTTCATTCTCTCTCCCGCCTGCTCTACATTCCCAGTCCGCAGTGTCAGTTTCAACGCTGTACGCAAGCTGTTCATATCGCGCATCAAAATCAGCATTTCTCAGCGTCACTTTCCCGCCGCCAACATTCTCAACATCAAGCGTCAGCACGATAATTCCTCTGCCTGCAATATCCTGCAACACGCTCTTTACCGTAACTGGTGCTCCTGACACAAAGAATGTTTTTGCTTCCTGCAGCTCGCATATGCTCTCATCACGCACATCTTCCTTATAACAAACTTTTGGAATTATAACATGCGTTTTATAGTTATAATCAACAAATGCAAAGATGTCCGGCTGGAAAAAGCCAGTTACCCTATGCTTGTATTTTGCATCTTCATTTGGCGTGAAATCAATAACCTCTTCTTCCCCCTCCTTGTTAAACTCAGAAATCTTCTCGATGGTCTCTTTATTAACAATTTCCCCAGAAGCAATCCCGGTAAAATCACCAAGGTTTATCCCTCTGAGGCTGACGTGCACATCGCCCGGCGCCATATCTTCTTCTCCTTTATTTCTCAGCACAACCTCGATGGGAAAATTTTCTGTGTCAAATATGGTAAAAACGCCGCTTTCTTCGATGCCGAACGGCTCAAAACGAGCAGCAATCCCCTGCGTTCCGCCGTCAAAGACCGATTCGACCTTAACAGTATCATTTTCACCTTTACAACCGACTAAAAACAGAAAGACAACCAACCCCAACAATAACACTCTTTTCATTTTAGGCAATAATTCTATTACTCTTTTTAAACGCTTCGAATTTTCAACCCGGCGTCCTTATTATTTCCACCGGCGTCCGCACTGACTGCATATAATTATAATTCAACTCAATGCGCAACGGCGTCTCATACGCTCTCGTGTTGCCTACATCAAACGTGCAGGTAATCCTTCCTCTTCCTTCCTTTCCCATCCGCACTAAGAAATCCTGCGGCGAGCACGATACCATCGTCCCTGACGCCAATTTAATATTATATCTCACCTGGTCAAACTCATCGTACTTTACCCCGCCCAGACATTGTGTTAAACTGGTTCGCGGCGACACCACCCTCCCAGTTCCAACATTCTGGATGTCTATCTTGAATATCGCCCTGTTGCGCACCATATCAACATCAACAAATGTTACTGCAACCGGCGCTCCCTGCCCGCCGCCAACCGAAAAATCACGTACTTCACATGCACGCTGCTCGCGTGATACTTCAAAAAATGCCGGATCAATGCATACTTGAGGGCTGGCAACCGTCTGGTATTCATAACACACCGTCGCAACAACGCTTGGATTATAAAGATCCACATCGCCGGGCAATAAAATATTGCTCGACTTGATTTCAACCGTGCCATACCCGCCGTCGATAAGGAACTCGCTTTTGCCCGGCAGTTCTCCGCAAAGCTGCCGCGCGTTCGCGCCGACACCGCGTATAATATTCTGGTCAAACCCGCCAAACTGGACAAAGCACTTATTTGCATTAATATCATAATTGCCAAGGTTATACATCTCCAGCACAGCAACTAAATCTGCATTATCATATATTTGCCGTGGCGGGAGATTCTCGACAAAATTCATTTCCACACCCTGCACTCCGGAGCGGACATATTTTGACACCGCAGAAACCTGATTGATATCTTCCGGTCGTTGCTGTGCGCATGCAAGAACAAAAAGCAGTCCAATAACCAGAAGCCTCTTCATTTTCATAATTAATCTCCCTTGATTTTTAAAGTTTGTGTCATCCCAGTCGCCGTATCAGTATTTCTCCTTCCTCAATCGTCCTGTAGGTATAATACAGCGATGCAGACAGCACTGTCGTGTATGGCCCTCGGCTGGGTTCGATGAATGTGCATACTAACAACGCATCACCCCTCTCAACCAGCTCAGCATCAAACTCTCGGCGTTCGCAGCGCAGGCGCCTGTTTGCAATCCTCACACTGTCGACAATCACTGGAGAGATAAGCTCTCCATCACCATTATTCTCAATTTTCAGCGTAAACTGTGCGCGTATGTTGTCTCCTTCACTGCTCACCAGCTCTTTCACTTCTGTAATTGCAATTGGAGCTCCTTGCCCACTGAAGCTCATCTCTTCTTCAACAACACAACTGTCCTGTTCCGCTTCCAACCTCAGCATTGCGGGATTGATGCATACATCTGCGTTAAACACCGTCCGATAATCATACTCTGCCTGCACCCAAAATTTCTTTGTATATTCATCGCTTCCCAGAGGGATGAAGTTATTTTTCCCATGGAACTCCTCAATGTAGAACTCGCCGCTGGGCATGTTTGCATTTCTTCCCTGAATGACCTTCAGCACCTCATGCTCTTTGTCCAGTGTGCTGAGCGCTTTGCTGTAGCCCCATACTGCAACTTCCCCTTGTGTTGTGTCATAGGCGCCATTATTGCTGATCTGCACCGCGATGGTGTATGTTCCGCCTTCTAAAATCTCTTTTGGTGGATAATTAGGCAGTAATTCCAGTTCCAATCCGTCATAGCCTTGCTTGTAATCAACTTCAATCGGCCGGTTTCCTCCTTGCGGCGTACACGCTATCAAAATCAGTACAACTCCGATAATGACAGCGTATTTCATGTGACCGTGACTGAAAATTCTTCCTTTATTTTATAATCATATTTTATATAAGAGAGGTAAAAAGCAGTGAGAGGTACTTTCGGGTTCTTCAGCTCTTCGCTGAGTGTTGTTTTGCATGAGGCATACTGATATTCTTTCTCTTCCTTTTCTATCCCCAAATCTGGATTAACGAGTACTTCACCATCCTTAACCAACTTGCATGATGGTGTTTCTACTAGCGTAATGTCTTCAGGATAATCTACTAACAAAATACCTCCTTCTACCTGCTCAATTTTCCCATCCATTCTGTTTACAACATATGCCGATATCCGCGGGTCATCGCGTATTAACACCTCATCACCTATTTTAAAATCAAGCCAAACAGGATCATTTGAGCCGAGCGCTTCGCTTGCCCATTGGCTTTTCAAGTTTTCATCTCTTTTTTTGTTTTCTTCTTTTTGTTCACCAACATATACCCGATGTAAGCCCATACTTGTCTCCAACCCTTCAACAACAAAACTTACTGCAACACTCACTCTTCCTTTTGGCCATTCACCGGACGGCTCGCACGCAAACTCTTTTTGCTCCAGCTCTTTTTTGAAGTCATATACACCAACACTCCCAGCAATCACATTTCCCGCACTCTTTACTTCACAATAAGATCTTCCGCGCACTTCCTGCCTCCGAGGATTTTTAAAAATGAGTTTAAAATCCATCGCCTGATTTTGCGCAATGCTTGATGGAAATCTATCCGCCTTTTCTATTTTAAGTTCAGTAGGCTCTCTTTCTTTCGGGTCAACGCCTCCCGTAGGTTTTGAATCCTCTTTCAGTCCCATCACCTTGTTCATGCAATCTTTGTACGAAAGAGGATTGTTCTTGAACTCTTCACATTGCTCTTCAGCCCGATGCCGATCGATGCATTCTTTCAAGTTTGCTGCTTGCCCGCTCGTGGCACATTCCACTTTCCATTGAATTTCTTTCCACGCACTGGTCTTTTTCTGCAATTGGTTACTGGTATCTGCGCCCAATTCGTCGACATCTATCAAGTTATATCCTCCTGTTCCAGCTAGGGCAATGAGTGCATTTCCAAATGCAAAAAAAATGATAGCGATGAACGCCGCCACAAGCGAAAACGTTTCAAACCACGTGAGCCCCTTGCCTTCCCGTTCCCTTCTCTTTTTGATTGAGCCCGATTCAATTATCCATAGTACTGCGCCTAACAATCCCCACAGAGGAAGACCACCTAAGATTGTCAAAATGGGGTTGTTTCTGGAGAGATTGAAGACATTCCATATAGCAACAAGATCAAAGAAGAAAATACCCAACGGAATCAGACTTAGTAACTCGTCGCTGACCGCTTTTCCAATATCACCATGATATTTGTATATGCCTCTAAAACCAATGTACCCAGCAATGATGATTGATGCACTTACGATAAACAAGACATTGATATTCCTAATCGCCAAAAACAAAATAACAAGAGCAACATTTGTAACCACCCCTTTCCCTTTGAAAACAAGGAGAGAAACAAACAGCAGAAAGACAACACTATCCCACGGCTGAACACTCGGCAGAAAATCTCTCAAATAAAACCAGGCTATACCAGCGATAAAAAGCAGTAAGCTGAACTGAAATCCTTCTTTATCGTCTTTTTTCTCT
>ERZ1292623.3710-Hain-H51-01um-R1-3710-length-12891-cov-4_pt1 | contig 12891 bp, 11 predicted proteins | sample MGYA00564398_ERZ1292623 | MGnify/ENA primary metagenome ERZ1292623 (study PRJEB36523, sample SAMEA6512633) | groundwater metagenome | collected 2019-01-07 | study: AquaDiva: Metagenomics assemblies of 32 groundwater samples | reverse complement strand
CAAAAGACGAATTCGATAAAGCTTTTTACCCTGTTGCAAAAAAAGATTTAACCAACAATGGCGCAATCTACGGGATTCCTCTTGAGATTGATACCCTAGCTCTTTTTACAAATACAGAAATTCTTAAACAGGCAGGGGTAGCTGTACCTAAGAATTGGAATGATTTTATAAATGCTGCAAGAGGTTTAACTGTTAAAGACCAAGATGGAAAAATAAAAACAGCAGGAGTTGGTTTTGGAACTTTTGACAATGTTGTCCATGCGCCAGATATTGTTTCACTTCTTTTTGTGCAGGATGGAGTAAATTTAAACGATCTTTCTTCTTCAAAACCCAAAGTTAGTGATGCTTTAAATTTTTATACGGCTTTTGCTATTGGAAACGGCAGTGTTTGGGATGCAACTTTGGATCAATCACTTCTTGCCTTTACCAAGGGGAACCTTGGAATGTATTTCGGGTATTACAGGGATTATCTGGCTATAAAACAAGCCTCCCCAGCTCTCAACTTTGAAATTAATCCTGTTCCGCAGCTTGATTTTCAAAGCCAGGATATAGCAAGTTACTTCGCAGAAGGTGTTTCTGTTAAAAGCCTACATCAAAAAGAAGCATTGCTTTTTATGAAGTTTCTATCAGCAAGGGATACACAGGCAAAGATCTACCAAGAGCAAGCAAAAATAAAAACTTACGGGGGGCCTCCTGGAAGAAAAGATTTGGCAATTACGCTGCAGAATGCTCCAATTTATCCTTTTGTATCTCAGGCACAAAATGCGACTTCTTCGTATTTTGCAGGTGAGACTTTTGACGATGGATTAAATACGCAAGTGAGTAGCAGTCTTTCAAATGCAATTACCTCTATTCTGGGAGGAAGCCCAGCTGATTCAGTCTCTGATAGTTTTATATCAAGCGTTTTGCAGATTCTCAATCAGTATTCCCAGCAATAAAAACTGAAGCTAAATTATACTAGAGGCTTATTGACAAACATCTAGCTTTTAGATATCATGACGCTTGAACTTATTAATTATCCCTCAGTTTGGTGAGGGATTTTGTTTTTAATAAAAGTATGGACGATAAAAAAATATATCTAACAAAAGAGGGGTTATCTGATCTAAAAAAAGAATACGCACAGTTAACCGCAGTAAAAAGACCAGGAGTTTTGGAGAGAGTTTCTCAAGCAAGAAGCATGGGTGATCTTTCGGAAAACGCCGAATATTCAGCAGCAAGAGAAGAACTATCATTTATAGACGGCAGAATAGACGAGCTGGAGGAACTTTTAAAACGGGTAATAGTTATCGCAGAAGGACACAATAATCACATGGTTAAGCTAGGTTCAAAAGTAACGCTGAGCGTAAAAGGAAAAAAAGAAGTTTTTTCGGTTGTTGGTGAATGGGAAGCGGACCCTGTTGAGAAAAAGATTTCTCACAAATCTCCTCTCGGTCTTGCTTTGCTTGGAAAAAGAGTCGGAGAGAAAATTGAAGTTGAGGCTCCTGCCGGCAAAATCCTCTACACAATCAAATCCATAAATTAAATATTGTATAATTAGTAATGCTTCAGGTTTCTTGTATGAGTAAAATTACGGATGATTTTTATAAAAAACTAGAAGAGTCTTTAAGCCCCAAAACGCCAGTTGTGATTGAGTCCTCGGAAGGTGCTTATTTAACAATAAACGGTAAAAAAAAGCTTAATTTTTGCTCGAGTCATTATTTGGCTCTTTCTACAGAACCACGAATCATAAAAGCAGTCAAGGAAGCAGCCGATCTCTATGGAATAGGAACAGGTTATAGAACTCTAGCTGGAACGCATAAGCTTCATGTAGAGCTTGAGAAAGCATTGGCAGGATTTAAAAACGCAGAAGCGGCAATTGTACTACAAGGTGGATATATGGCAAATTGCGCAGCAATTCAAACCATAATTGCCAAAGAAGACATTGTAATCTCCGACGAGCTAAACCACGCTTCGATAATTGATGCGGTACGGCTTTCTCAGGTTGGGAACAAATTTATCTATAAACATAGAGATGTAAAGGATTTAGAAGAAAAACTTAAAGAAGTACAGAAACTTCTGAAAACTCCAAAATCAGACGGGCAACAAAGAATACTATTAATAGTAACTGATGGAGTTTTTTCAATGGATGGAGATTTAGCTCCATTGCCTCAAATTGTTGAACTTGCCAAAAAGTACAATGCAATAACCATGGTAGATGACGCTCATGGGGAGGGTGTTTTAGGTAAAGGGGGGCGGGGAATTGTCGACCATTTCAATCTTCATAGGCAAATAGACATAGAAGTTGGAACTTTATCTAAAGCATTCAGCGTTATGGGAGGATTTATTACGGGTAAAAAAATTCTTATAGATTTTTATAAACAAAAAGCAAGGCAATTTTTGTTTTCTAACGCATTAACAATTCCTGATACAGCAGCGATTTTAGAAGGAGTAAAAATTCTTGAAGAGTCAGACGAGAGAGTTAAAAAACTTTGGAATAATGCAAATTATCTAAAGAGCGAGTTTAAAAAGCTCGGTTTTGATACCGGTCATTCGGAATCTCCGATAACTCCTATTATACTTAGGGAAGAAAGCATTGCTCGTGAATTTAGCTCTAAACTTTTTGACCTTGATGTCTTTGCAACACCAATTGTTTTTCCAATGGTTGCAAAAGACAAAGCTCGAATTAGAATTATACCATCAGCTGCTCATTCAAAAGAGGATTTGGATTTTGGAATAAAAGCTTTTGAGAAAGTTGGTAAAGAACTGAAAGCTATATAATATGTCAAAAATTTTAGTAACGGGCGCATTTGGTCAGATAGGCTCGGAGCTTGTTTCGGTACTTCAAAAAAAATACGGAATCAATCAAGTTGTTGCAGTAGGACATAATAATATTCCAGATGACTTTGAGGGAATTTTAGAAAAAGCAGACACCAGAGATAAAGATTCTATTGCTACTATAATAAAAAAACACAGGATTAATACAATCTACCATCTTGTTTCGCTTCTTTCCGTAAAAGGAGAAATTGATCCAAGTGTAACCTGGGATATTAATATGAATGGATTAAAGCATATTCTTGATCTTGGAGTAGAACATAAGTTACAGATCTTCTGGCCAAGTTCGATTGCAGCTTTTGGACCTTCTACTCCTCGCGAAAATACTCCACAGCACACAGTTTTGGAACCAACAACGATATATGGTGTTACAAAATATGCAGGAGAAGGGCTTTGCCGTTATTACAATATTAAATACGGTTTGGACGTAAGGTCCGTAAGGTATCCCGGAATTATTTCCTGGAAAACTCCGCCAGGCGCCGGAACAACTGAATATACTATTGAAATGTTTTATGAAGGATTAAAGACAGGCAAATATGAATGCTTTGTAAGAGCAGATACGGTTTTGCCCATGATGTATGTTGACGATGCGATAAAAGGCACAGTTGATTTGATGGACGCTCCTTCTGAGAAAATAAAGGTAAGAAATAGCTACAATATTGCAGCTATTAGTTTTGAGGCGCAGGATTTGGAAAAAGAAATTAAAAAATATATACCAAATATAAAGGTCACATACAAGCCTGATAAGAGGCAAAGAATTGCAGATTCATGGCCTAAATCTTTAGATGACTTAGAAGCTCGCAAAGATTGGGGATGGAAGTATGAATACGATCTTCCTAGAATGACAAAAGTAATAATAAAAAACCTCAGAATAAAATTTGGAATAGAATAGCCTTCATGAATAAATATAGTCTCGTTATTTGCGGAGGGACATTTGATTTGTTCCACAAGGGTCACAAAGCTTTTATTAAGGAGGCTTTGAATCTATCCGAAAAAGTTGTTTTAGCAATAACAAGCGATTCATATACTAAATCTTTTAAAGAAGAGTCTGGAATAGAAAATTTTGAAATAAGAAAAAATACAGTCGAAGAATTTGTAGATTCACTTGGTGTGCGAAATAGAATTACAATAATTGCAATTAACGATATTTATGGACCTCTTATAACAAATTCAATTAATCCTCAAGCAATTATAGTAACTTCTCAAACAGAAAAAGCTGCTTTGGAAATTAACCGAAAAAGAAAAGATATTCATCTGTCTGAACTTAAAATAATAGTTTTACCCCTGGAATTAGCAGAAGATGGGAAAATAATATCAGCAACCCGCATACGAAATGGCGAAATAAATAGAGATGGTAAACTTTATGTAAATCCGAAATGGAAAAATAAAAAATTAGTGCTTCCCTATAATATGCGTCCAATCTTAAGCAAGCCATTCGGAGAAGTTTTAAATAAAACCCCAAAAACTCTAGAAGGGTCAAAAACTATAACGATAGGAGACATAACAACTCAAGAATTCAATAAAAATAATACAAATCAATTTATATCGATTGTTGATTTTATGGTACGAAGACAAAAGAAATTTAATTCTCTTTCGGAGTTGGGTTTTACAGGGAGCGAAGAAGTATTAAGAATCAAAAACTTTCCGGGTACAATAAATTCAGAACTTTTTAAAACAGCAGAAAAAATATTTCAAGCAAAAAACAGCGCAGCCAAGGTGATTTTAATAGATGGGGAAGAAGATTTATCTGTTTTACCTGTTTTGCTCTCTGCTCCGCTTGGATTTTCTATTTTTTATGGCCAGCCCGGCCAGGGATTAGTAAAAGTAAATGTCACTGAAGAAAACAAAGAAAAGGCATATAAATTAGTAGATAGTTTTATAGTTGAGTGAATTGTTATAATAGTGCTATGTTTTGGGCGGATAAGCTTTTAGAAAATCGTAAAGGAAAAGAATGGGTAAATGATGCATGGACTCCATCGGGAATAATTCACATGGGAGGACTTAAAGGTCCTATTATTCACGACACTTTGCACAGAATAATAAAAGAGCAAAATAGAGAAGTTAAATTTACTTTCGGGTTTGATGATATGGATCCGATTGATGGTCTTCCTCAGGAATTAAAAGCCTCACACGAGAAGTATATGGGAATTCCAATTTTTATTGCTCCGTCTCCTGACGGTAAAGGGACTTTTGGGGATTATTATGGCAATAAAATGCGATCACTATTTAAAAATCTTGGAATTAATGCAGAGATTTATCTGGCTTCGGATTACTACAAAAAAGGAGTTTATAACAAAGCGATTAAATTTGTCTTGGATAATGCGGATAAAATTAGGAAAGTATATGAAGATATGTATAAAAAAGAATTATCTTCGGATTGGTATCCTTTACAGGTAGTTTGTCCTAAATGCGGGAAATTAGGAACTACAAAAGTAACTGCATGGAATGGGAAAGAAGTTGAGTTTCATTGTTCGGAAAATTTAGTTAAGTGGGCAAAAGGATGTGGGAATAAAGGCAAAATTTCTCCATTCGATGGTAATGCGAAAATGCCATTCAAAGTAGAGTGGGCGGCAAAATGGTGGACTTTTGGCGTAACAATCGAAGGAGCCGGTAAAGATCATGCTTCGGCAGGAGGAACATACGATGTCGCAAGAAAGATTGTAAAGGATGTTTTTGGTATAGAACCTCCATTGGCCTTGCCTTATGAATTTTTTCTTTCAGGTGGTAAAAAAATGTCTTCATCAAGAGGAGTTGGTCTTGATGGAGAAGATTTGTTGAAGGTTTTGCCTGCGGAGATTGTGCGTTTTTTAATGATTAAAGCAGAACCTAACCATGCTGTTGAGTTTTCGCCGTTCGGGACAGACGCGATTCCTAATCTATACGACGAATACCAAAAATCCGCAAAAGAAAAATCAAGAGTTTTTGAATTATCTCAAACTGGAGAAAGAAACAATTTCTCAAACATTAGATTTTCTGTTCTTGCTCAGTGGGTTCAGATGCCCAATATGGAAGAGCAAATAAAAAAAGAAGGGCTAGAGGAATGGGCAAAATATGCCCGAGTCTGGGTAGAAAAATATGCTCCGGACGATGAAAAGTTTACGGTTCAAAAAGAATTGTCGGAACAAGCAAAAAATCTTTCAAACAAGCAAAAAGAATTGTTAGCTAAAATAGCCGGAGAACTTGAAAAAAAATGGGAAGGTGAAGATTTGCAGACAAGAATTTATGAAATAGGGAAAGAGTTAGGACTAAAAGGATCAGAAACGTTTGCAGCAATTTACGTAGCCCTCCTTGGTAAAAATCATGGGCCAAAAGCGGCATGGCTAATTTTGTCTTTAGATAAAGCATTTGTTAAGAAAAGGTTTGAAGATGCGTCTAAATGAAAAAACTTCTTATTGCAACCGGAAATAAAGGTAAAGTACAAGAGCTTGAGGATATTTTAAAAATTCCGCTTGAAATTGCAAATATTGATATAGATGAAGTTCAAAGTATGGATTTGGAATATGTCTCCAAGAAAAAAACTGAAGAAGCCTTCAAGATACTTAAAAAGCCCGTAATAACGGATGATGTAGGAGTTTTCATAGAAGTATGGAATAATTTTCCGGGACCTTTTGTAAAATATGCCAACCAGATTCTCGGACTTAAAAAAATTCTTAATCTTTTAAAGAACGAGAAAAACAGAAATGTTATCGTAAGAAGCGCAGTCAGTTATCATGACGGAAAAAAAGTTCACACTTTTATAGGAGAAGTTAAGGGTACGATAGCGCTTAAAGAAAGAGGAACCGATGGTTGGGGATTTGATCCAATTATTATTCCAAACGGTGAAACTCAAACTTATGCAGAAATGGGATTTAAAAAGAAAAATCAATTATCGCACAGGAGAAAATCTTTCGATAAGCTTAAGGAGTTTTTAGATAGTCAAAAGATGTAAAAAGAGATATAATTTTAATGAAATGATAGATATAAAATTTTTAAGAGAAAATTCAGAAAAAGTCCAAAAAGGCGCAAGAGATAAAGGCGTTGATGTAAATATTAGTGAGATTTTAAATCTAGATAAAGAATGTAATGATTTATCTGTTTCTGTCCAAAAACTTCGAGAAGATAGAAATGCAAATGCATCTGGGATAAAAGGAAAGCCAACTAATGAACAGATGAAAAAGGGTAAGGAAATAAAGCAGAAATTAGAAAAACAGGAAAGTGAATTATCAGAAAAGAAAAAAGAATTGCAAAAACGCCTTTTAGAAATCCCAAATCCTGCTGCAAAAGATGTTCCTGTTGGAAAAGATGAATCGAAAAACGAAGCAATCAGGAAATATAAAACACCTACGAAGTTTGATTTTAAGCCTCTTGATCATTTAGAGCTTGGAGAAAAATTAGATATTATTGACGTTAAATCCGCAGCAAAAGTTTCCGGAACAAGATTTGCATACTTAAAGAATGAATCAGTGCTTCTTGAGTTTGCACTTGTTCAGTATGCATTAGAGGTATTAACGAAAGAAGGGTTTATTCCGGTAGTTCCACCGGTATTAATAAAAAAAGAAATAACGGAAGATTTAGGATATTGGAATGGAGGAGGAAATGAGGAATTTTATTACTTAAATGATCCTGATGAAAAAAAAGAAATGTACTTAATAGGGACTGCAGAGCATTCTGTTGTTCCCATGCATATGGACGAAATATTAAATAAAAAAGATTTACCAAAAAGATACATTGCTTTTTCATCTGCTTTTAGAAGAGAAGCAGGAACTTATGGAAAAGATACAAGAGGAATATTAAGAGTTCATCAATTCGACAAGGTAGAAATGATTTCGTTTGCAACAGAGGAAAATGGCGACAAAGAACACGATTGTCTTTTGTCTTTACAGGAAAAATTATTCCAATCTTTGGAAATTCCTTATCAAGTTGTAAAAATGTGCACAGGGGATTTAGGATTTCCAGCGGCTAGAAAATATGATTTGGAAGCATGGATGCCCGGACAAGAGAAATATAGGGAAGTGACAAGTGTTTCGACAACAACTGATTTTCAAGCGAGAAGATTAAATATTAAATATCAGGACGGAAATGAAAAAAAGTATGTGCATATTTTAAACGGAACTGCGTTTGCAATTGGAAGAACTATTATTGCGATTTTGGAAAATTATCAGCAAAAAGACGGATCAGTAATTATTCCAAAAGTTTTACAAAAATACACAGGGTTTTCAAAAATTTCTCCAAAATCTTCATAAAATTAAAAATTTTTTCAAAAAAAGTGATAAAAAAGTAAAAAATACTCATTATGATTTTTATTGATATAGCAAGCAAATCGAATTGTTTTGAAGCTAATAAAAAATCTTGACAAAATATAAAAAATGTTCCATAAAGTAATTAATCATATAAAAATGTTTTTGAGTACTTAAAAATATTTTAAGGAGGTGAATATACAATGGCAAAGAAAAAGAAGAGAAAGAAGAGAAAGTAATTGGTAAGCTATTTGGAGCATTATCAATTGATCAGTTGGTAAAATCCCTCATCCTAATCGGTGAGGGATTTTTTGTGGTAAAATGTAAACTACATGTTTAATATTTTAGGAAAGCTTTTTGACTCAAACGAAAAAGAAATAAGTAAGCTTAATCCTATTGTTTTTGAAATAAATAAATTCGAAGAAAAGGTAAGTAAATTAAAAGAAACTGATTTCCCCAAAAAAACAGAAGAATTCAAAAATAGAGTATCTAGCGGTGAGTCTTTAGATTTAATACTTCCTGAAGCTTTCGCACTTGTTAGGGAAGCGGCAAGAAGATCAATAGGACTTAGGCATTTTGATGTGCAGATGATGGCGGCAACAGTTTTGGCAAGTGGAAAAATTGCTGAACAAAAAACAGGAGAAGGAAAAACTCTGTCAGCAGTTCCAGCGCTTTATCTCCATAGTCTTACAGGGAAAAACGTACATTTAGTTACTGTTAACGACTATCTTGCTCGCCGTGATGCCGGATGGATGGGGCCAATTTTTGGCTATCTAGGAGTTTCCGTCTCATCGATGATTAATCAGGAATCTTTTATTTTTGATCCAGAATTTAAAAATGAAAATGTAAATGATTTTAGGCTTTCGCATCTTAAGCAAATAACAAGACAACAAGCTTATGAAGCGGATGTTGTTTATGGAATAAATTCTGAATTTGGCTTTGATTATTTAAGGGACAATATGGCAACTTCCATAGAAGAAGTTGTCCAAAGAGGTTTTTATTTTGCAGTTGTTGATGAAGTAGATTCAGTTTTAATCGACGAGGCAAGAACTCCTCATATAATTTCCGCTCCCGATGCAAAGCCAACTCAAAAATATTATGAGTACGCAAAATTAGTTTCTCAACTATCACAAGAATCAGATTATAAAGTTGACGAAAAATTGAGGACAGCTCATTTGACAGATCATGGAGTAAGCAAAATTGAAAAAATGTTTGGGATTTCGGATATTTACGAAAAAGATTTCGATACAGTCTATCATTTGGAAGCAGCACTAAAAGCTCACACATTATTTCACCGAGAAAAAGATTATATCGTAAAAGAGAACGAAGTAATTTTAGTTGATGAATTTACTGGTAGGCTCATGATTGGAAGAAGACTGTCGGAAGGATTGCACCAGGCAATAGAAGCGAAAGAAAATGTTCCAATTCAAAGAGAATCAAAAACTCTAGCGACTGTTTCTTTGCAAAACTATTTTAGAATGTATGAAAAATTGGCAGGCATGACAGGAACAGCAGTAACAGAAGCAGAAGAATTTCACAAAATTTACAAACTTGATGTTGTTGCAATTCCAACAAATAAGAATATGGTAAGGAAAGATTTGCCGGATGCAATTTATAAAACAGTTAATGCGAAATTAACAGCAATTGCAAATGAAATAGAAAATGCCAATAAGATTGGACAGCCTGTTTTGGTTGGTACGACATCTATCGAAAAAAATGAAATTGTTTCGGAGCTTCTAAAAAGGCGTGGAATAAAACACGAAGTTTTAAATGCAAAAAACCATGAAAAAGAAGGGGAATTAATTGCGAAAGCAGGAGAAAAAGGATCAGTTACTATTGCAACAAATATTGCAGGGCGAGGTGTTGATATTATCCTTGGTGGTGATACACCTAAGTCAAAAGACGGACAGGAACTTAGAGAAACCTCAGGATGGAAGGAATGGGAAAGGCGTCATAATGAGGTCGTTTCTCTTGGAGGGCTTTATGTAATTGGAACAGAAAGACACGAATCAAGAAGAATAGACAATCAGTTGCGGGGAAGATCCGGAAGACAGGGAGATCCGGGCAAATCCTTATTTTTTGTAGGACTCGATGATGACATAATGAGAATTTTCGGAGGGGATACGATTGCAGGTCTTATGACAAAATTTAATATGCCTGAAGATACCCCAATTCAACATCCTTTTGTATCCCGAGCAATTGCACAAGCGCAAGGAAAAGTAGAGGGGCACAATTTTGACATAAGAAAGCATTTAGTTGAATATGATGATGTTTTAAATAAGCAGAGAGAAATAATTTATAAAAGAAGAAGGAAAATTCTCGAAACAAAAGAGGGAGAAGGATTAAAAGAAGAAATATTAGAGAAATTAAAAAGCTCAATTACGAATTTAGTGCTAATTCATTCAGACCCGTCGCTTGTAGATGAGGCAACGTTTAAACTCGCCTCGGATTTTGCGACAATTATTCCTTTTGACGAAGAATCTATAAAACAAATCGCAAAACAATTAGAACAATATAAAGGTAGTGAAGAAAAAATAGAATTCTTAAATAATGTTGCGCTCGATTTGTATAAAAAAAGAGAAGAAGAACTAGGAGATGTAATTAGACAAATTGAAAAATTTGTAATGCTGTCTGTTATCGACAGATTTTGGGTTGACCACTTGGATGTAATAGAAAATCTAAGACAAGGAATAGGCCTTAGAGGCTATGGACAAAAAGATCCTTTGGTTGAATATAAAAACGAAGCTTTTGGATTATTCGAGAAATTAATTGTCGCAATCGATGATGAGGTTGTTCACACCATTTATAAAGTGCAAGTACAACAAACACCTCATCTTCACCCTCAAGAAAACATGGTAGAGAATATTCCAGCAGAAGAGGTTAGTTCAAAACCTGTTCAAAATTCGAATAAAAAGCCCGGCCGAAACGATCCCTGCTGGTGCGGATCTGGTAAAAAGTACAAAAAATGTCACTATCCAAATTAAATAAAAAAGCACTGTTATATCTTAAAAAAGATGCAAAGCTCCGAAAGATTATAGAAAAGTATGAATTATCGGATTGGGAAAAAGAAAGTGATTTGTTCAAAGACTTGATTGAGTCAATTATAAATCAGCAATTATCCGGCAAAGCAGCTGCAACTATTTTTGGAAGATTCAAAAAATTATTTGGGACAAAAAATTTTCCAAAGCCTAAAGATATCTTCAAAGTTTCAGACGAAAAAATAAGAGCATGTGGAATTTCTTACTCAAAAATAAAATATATAAAAGGAATCTGTCAGGCGATAGTTGATAAAAGTTTAGATGTTAAAAAAATTCTCAGTCTTTCGGACGAAGAAGTAATAATTGAGTTAACAAAATTAAAAGGAGTCGGAAGATGGACAGCTGAGATGATTTTAATTTTTTCTCTTCAAAGACCAGATGTTTTTTCAACAGGCGATTTAGGTCTTAGAACAGCAGTTTCAAAACTTTATAAAATTGATAGAGAAGACAAGGAAAAAATTGAAAAGATTTCAAAAAAGTGGAGTCCTTACAGAAGCTTAGCATCAAGACTTTTATGGAGAAGTTTGGACAACAAACCCAAGACCTAAAATAGCATGATACATAAAGCTAAGAGTTTTTTGGTGGTATAATAAATCTATGGATGCTGAAGAATATAGGAAGAAAATTGAATTTGATATTCTTAGGATAATCGAAGAAAAACTCCAAAAAGGCCAGATGAGTGCGGATCTGGGAAAAAGTACAAAAATGCCACTATCCGGAGCTTGGCTAGGCTTGACATACTATGAATAATAGTGCTAGCGTTAAATTATGGAAGGAAATAAAATTCTCTCAAGGAACTTATTAACAGTAGCCCTCCTTCTTCTAATTATCGCTTCAGGTATCGTTGTTTTTCTTTTAACTCAAAAGAAGGAGCCTAAAGTCTCCCTGACAAAAGATTACAGTAACCCTTTTGATACAAAGACACAATATACAAATCCATTTTCCGACTACAAAAACCCGTTCGACAGTTTAATTAAATGAAGAAAATCTTAATATTGTTATGTAGCTTTGTACTTGGATTGCTGATTGTTTTCTTTGGAGGAGAACAAGTTCTTGCTCAAACTACATCCCAAACCCCAGAAGAGATAGCGGCCGAAAAAGGAATAACATTTCCAATTCCGGAGCTTGGCAATTGTTCGAATTTTAATTCCTGTCAAACTTTCTGCGAGGATCCTATAAATCAAAATACTTGCATTAATTTTGCCAAAATTAAAGGCTTTTATCAAGAAGATCAGAGCTCAAAAAAAGGTGAAATTATAAAAGCTGCGCAAAGTGAGCTTGGATGCGATTCGGAGGAGTCGTGTAGATCTTACTGTTCGCAAGAGTCAAATTATGATAAATGCTCAAACTTTGCCCAGAAACATAACTTGGGTGGAGGTCAAACTGTAGATCCTTCTAAAGCTCAAATTCTGGAAAAAGCAAAAGAAGTTTTAGGTTGTAATTCCTATGAATCTTGCAGATCTTTTTGTGAAAATGATGCAAATAGACAAAAATGTTCGGAGTTTGCAAAGCAAACGGGACTGCGGGGTGGAGAGCAGCAAGCAGGGCCGGGTGGATGCACATCGGAAGAGACTTGTAAAGCATTTTGTTCTGATCCTGCAAACTTCCAGGTTTGTTCAAGATTTCAATCATCTGTAAGTTCGGATGCAAAAGATTTCCGAGGACCTGGAGGTTGTAATAGCGAGGAGTCCTGTAGAACCTACTGCGAACAAAATCCATCCTCTTGCGGAAATATTGGAGAAGGTTCCCAAGGAAGTCATGAAGAGTACTGTAATAAAACCCCCAATTGCTCATGGCAAAATAACACCTGCCTGTGTTCAAGCGGA
>ERZ1292623.331-Hain-H51-01um-R1-331-length-51668-cov-12_pt1 | contig 12892 bp, 15 predicted proteins | sample MGYA00564398_ERZ1292623 | MGnify/ENA primary metagenome ERZ1292623 (study PRJEB36523, sample SAMEA6512633) | groundwater metagenome | collected 2019-01-07 | study: AquaDiva: Metagenomics assemblies of 32 groundwater samples | reverse complement strand
AACATACCGATTATCGCAGTGCTACCGACTGACTACCTGACTCAGGCGGTGCTGGCGTCTAGTGACCAAGCCAAGAGTAAGGCTGCCGAGCGTGAACCGCGTGCGTTCAGTTCCGGTCGCCGTGTAGTCTAGGGAGAAGACACATGCCAGATAAACCCATGTCGAAAAGAGAGTTGATTGCACAGCTAGAAGGGCTCTGCGTCGAAGGCCCTTGGGACGACCCCCCAGCCCACGTACAAGCCGCACAGTTGCTCCTAGATTATATTGGGGACGACGACATAGAGGAAACCTTCCACGAAGTCAAAGGGTGCTGACAGGGAGAAGACTATGAGTTTCTGGGAGTCTGTGTTCGTTCAGGCGTTCGGCTCGCTGCCGGTCTGCTACGTCATGTGGCGGTGTTTTCACTCGAAGGCCGACTTTCACCCCGTGGTGAAGCAGCCTGAGCCTCCGGTCGAGCGTGACCCCTACGCGACCGCCGAGTCCATCGCCGAGGAACTGCCGAAGGCCCTGACGCATACCCGCCGCGTGGGTCTGCCTAGTTTTACGACTACAAAAGTTGACAAAGGGTAACTCGAATGGCACTCTTAACACTGCCGGAATACGGGACCGTCAAGGGGAAAGCCAAGAGCACAGCCCGCGAGCTCTTGGAGAAGGTAGTCACGCCCATGATTACCAGTGCGGTCACGGTTCGTAACCGTTACCAAGTCTGGTGGTGGGTAATCCAGAGCTACCTGCAAGGGGTCCGCTGCTTTAACACCCTCGACTACAGTTCAGGAGAAATCGAAGTCGATGACTTCGACGACCCCGACAACTTGGTCGGCTCGGGTGACTCCGAGGTCCCCTTCCGCTGGAACGAGTTGCTGGCTTGGCGGCAGACCGAGATTGGGCGTCTGCTCCGTATGGACCCAGCCCCCCGCTGTGCCAAGAAGGCGTTCTCGCTGCAATCACTCCGAGACGCCGCCACATCGCAGGTGCTGCTCGACCACATGCTGGCGGGGACGCCGACCGCCGAGCAGTTCGCCGAGCTCGTGACGCTTCTCGTAGACTACGGGACCGCTGGTATCTTGCATCTCGACGGGGCGACTGTAGGCGTTCCCTCAGAGTCTGGTATCAGGTACAGCAGCGAGATTGTGCCCCCGTGGGAGTTGCTCTGCGTCCCCGGCGACTTGAAGTCGCGTGGAGACCTGCGAGCCCTTGCCCGGACTCGGTGGTACCCACTCCGCGAGCTTGAGTCACTCGAAGGCTTCGAGTGGCCGACCGACGATGAGTACCATTTGCTCGATGTCCAAGAGTTGCAGCACGGCTCTCCGACCTCGACGCTCAAGACTACGACCGCCATCGCCGTCAACCCCGACGACATATACGACAAGATGCGGCAGTACGAAGACCCGCCGAAGGGGAAGAAGCTCGCCGACAAGACGCCGAGCGACCGCGAGCCCTTCGTGCGGCTCAACGAAGTATACGTGATTGGGCCTCACAACACGCTGGACCGCTACATTGCGTTTGCCGGTCGGTGGCCCATCCGCGACAAGTCGAGTCGGGGACAGAAGGTCCCCATGCCGCTGAACATAGCGACCTACGACGACACGAATCAGTTCTACTCGAAGGGATTCGTTGAAAGACTGCTGCCGGGGGCTCTCCGCGAAGAGAAGTTGCTGCACCGGCTGCTGACCAACACCAGCGACTTCACCAAGTTCGGTATGCTCATGGTCCCGATGGACCAGTCGATTGATTTGCAGAACTTCAAGGCGACGAACGATCCCCGAATTATCACGTATGCCGCCGACCCCAACTCGACGCGGGACCCGGTGCAACAGATCACCCCTGTCAACTCTTCCGACATTCCGGGAAGGGTCGCCGCCATGCTGAGCGAACGACTCCAAGCTGTTGCCAAGCAAGGACCCATGTTCGAGGGCCAGTCGATGGGCCGAATCGACGGAAGCCCAGCCTACCAGATGCTGGCTCAGATCGGCTCGACGCACCTGCTGACGACTGCGGGCTCTATTGGGCGAGTCTATGGGAACCACTACCGATCTATGCTGGCGTCGGCCTTCCGGCAGATTGCCGAGTCCGACGACGTGCGAGTCGAGCTCACTCGCGTTGAGAACAGTGTGGCGGGCATCGTGTTTGATCCGCAGACGGGCCAAGTGAAGTTGAGCGGCAAGGGCGGCATCGACCCGTGGAAAGTCGAGATCGGCATCCGCAGCCAAGACCCAGTTTCCGCCGAGACCGAACGCGATCTCGCATACAAGATGTTCATGGACCGGACGATCAAGCCGCTTGAGTTCTACATCTTGAACTACAAGAACAACTGGGGCTACCCAGTGGGCTCACGGTCCCTGTACGAGAACTATGTGAAGGCGGTCTTGCAGAACCTGATTCTGTTCAACGACGGCGAGACCCCCGGCTTCGTCGAGAACTTTGTGGGCACCTTCGATCTACCCGAAGTCCTGCTGTTCGCCACCCAAGAGTTTACCCGCACCGCCGAGTTCGGTCTGTCGGGCGAGGCTGTCCGAGTCGAGTTTGAGAAGCGGCTCTTGTCGCTGCAAGGCGGGATGCCGGGTATGCTGCCTGCCGGAGCCCAGTCGCCCGACGTAGCCGCCGCCATGAGTCAGGCCGTTGGACAGCAGCAAGGGGCGGGGGGTCCGCCTCCTGAGATGCAGGCCATGATGGGAGGAGCCATGCCGTGAGATTCAGGAAGAAACCGATTGTAATTGAGGCGTTCCAGATGACGGTTGATCGTCGGTGGGACAATGTTGACTGGCCAGACTGGTTGCACGAGGCGTGGAACAAGGACTCAAACGAGGCCGGAAGCCTGTTCATCCGTCCGATGGACGAGACGAGAGAGTCTTTAGCTATCAGCACAATGGAGGGGCCCCTCGCAGTCACGTTTGGCGACTGGATCATCCGTGGAGTCAAGGGAGAGATATACCCTTGCAAGCCCGACATCTTTGAGGCCACTTACGAAAGGGTCGATGAGCCGTGAACTACTTCGAGGGCGTAATCGTCAACGTGGGGCCTCGGTCGTTCCCCGTGAAAACCATGCACCCCGACGTAGGAGACCAACTCGATGCAGTGGGTTACTGCCGGGGGACTCCCGCCGACTGGATCGAGGTTGTAGACGGTCTGGCTCCGGGCCGGGCTCTCTCGGTGCTCTGGCACGAGATTACCCACGCCTTTGACTTCGAGACCAACATCGTGAATCTACTGCGGACTGCCGCAAGGTCCGAGATCACCGACAAAGCGTTCGCCGAGCTTGTGTGCGATTCCGTGGGAACACTGGTCGCCTCGGCTCTTGTATGCAGTCCAACACTACCTCCTAAGCTGTGGAAGGCGTGTGCCGCCGCCGTGGTGGAGCGGACAGGATCGGGAGGCATCTCCGACTGTCCCGAATGTAATCTGATGCCGAAGGAATAGGCAATGCCTGATTTCACTCCCGAAATGTTGACCATGAAGGTGCCGGTCAAGATCAATGGCACTGTCGTCGAGAAGCCTTTGCAAGAGGTTATCGACGAGCACCAGTTGAAGGCTGCATCGCACGCGAAGATGCGGGAGGCCGCTGAACTCAAGACCTCGGCAGAGCGTGCCATCGAGTTCGAGTCGCTGTTCAAGCAGGGCACCGCAGGCGATCCCGCCGCCTTCCGACAGGCGTTGCTGATGGCAGGCTTCGACAACGAGCAGGTGTCGGCCTTCCTCCAAGGCAAGGCGTCACCCGACGACGGGGCCTCCGATTACGTCGAGCCGACCGAAGGCGACAACGCCGAAGTCACCGAGCTCCGGTCCCACGTCGAGACTTTGACTAAGGCCGTGAAGACTCTCGTAGACCGAGACAGGTCCCGCGAAGTGACCACCACCGCCGATGCCCGCGTGGCCGAGATTTACACCGCCCTTGACAAGCACCCTAAGCTGGGTACAATTATACGTGGCCTCTCGGAAGAGGGCCGGGCCGACTTGCAAGAGTTGGCTCGATCTCGTGTGGGACGGCGGGCTAAGAGTCCTGAGTACGCAGGCCGTGCGTGGGGACCGAGAGTGATTCAAGCAGGTCTTGATGACCTCGTGGAATCAGTTACTCGTCTCGGTATCACCCCCACAGCCGACAGTCAGGAAACTAGCACCACAGAGGACGACGACGTGCTGGCTCTCGACGAGAGTGCGGCGTCCATCCTCGGGATTCCTAACTCAGGGAAGCCCCACCAACCTACGACGCCGAATCAACTGGACAAACTGGCCGACAAGCGGGTCCCGCTTGACCATGAGGACCGAGACTCCTACGCTCTCGCCCGCATGGCCAAGATTGGCCGTGAAGTCAGCAAGCGTTCGTGATCTGTCGGTGTGTCTGTTTGTCTGTTTTGTTTTTCTCTGTGTTTTTGTGGAGTATTTTCGATGGCGAATCTCAATTCGACCATCTCGAAGTACCTGCGGGAAGAGATTGGGCCGGGTATCAGGGAGTCTCTCCCTGCACTCGATAACCTGTGGTCCAAGCTGCACACGACCTACATGGGCGTGACCAGCGACGGCATTGGCCGTGACTACAAGGTAATCCATCCCTTCTACGAGGGTCTTTCGGGAGCGGTCCAGTGGGTGGCGGCGGGTGGCGAAGACGTTTACGCCACGCAGATGACGCATGGCGTTATCCCCGGCACGCCGCGTGTGTTCCCCGGCCTTGACCAGTCTGTCATGCCGGGTGCGTTCAATAAGACGATCACGCTGACCGAGCTCTTGGCCAACGTGTTTATCCCGGACGAGTATCTCCGGGGCGACAAGCTGTCGGCCTCCATCGCGTCGAGCGTCGAGACGATCTTCAAGGGCCACTACAAGTTGGCGGCTCTGGCCGAGATCATCCCGTTCTTCTCGAACGACGGGACCAAGCAGCATATGTACAAGATTGCCAACTCGCCGACTTTGACGGGTGCGACAATCTCGACGATTGTGCGAGACGGCTCGGTGCAGACGGCATACACCGGCACACACGTTGACATCTACGACTCGACGTTGGCAACGAAGCGTAACTCGGTCGATCTCGTGATCGACGGTGTCCGCTACATTCCGGCTTCGACCGACACGTCGGGCTATGGCAGTGTGACCCTCCGCACTGTCGATGGCTCTACGTTCGCGGTGTCGGCGGCTGGCGTGGTTGCAGGCGACCTTGTGGTTCTCCGCAGCAACGTGAGTTCGGCTGCGGGCCTTGGCCCGAAGTCGCCGAAGTCGTGGCTACTGACGACCGGCACGGCGTTCGGCATCAACGTGGCGACCTACGAGCAGATGCAGTCAGTGGTCGCGTCGAGCCTAAATCAGGCCCTCGACGGCGTGCTCCTGACCAAGATTTGCTCGCGGTACTTCCGTGCCTACGGCATGGATAATCTGCCGGACACGATCCTCACGTCGCAAGGCGTGAAGAACGCGATGGTCGAAGTGACCCCGAGCCTTGGCTCGTTGCAGGTGTTCCGCAACCAGAACGACCGTTACACTCCGAAGGAAGGCTACCGAATGGATAGCTCGCCCTTCGAGTTCAACGGTATGCCGATTAACCTTATGGTCTCGGCGTACTTCCCGAGCGACACTGACTTCACCGCTCAGGGAACGTCGTATGGTGGGTCTGCGTGGGGCCTCAAGCTCCGCGACAAGAACCTGATGCGGTACGTGCCGCCCCCGATCTCGGGCTCTGGCACCGATCCGAAGTTGGGCCGTGAAGCCGAGTTCAAGTTCGGCAACGGTTATGGCCCGAACGGTTTGTTCTGGCCGGTTACGTCGGCGGATCGTCCGACGTTTTGGAGTCAGGCTCCGTGGACGAAGCGAGTCGCTATCTGCCCGAAGGTGCTGCAAGGCATCAGGCTTGAGAACCTCGCCGAGTCCCTGTAACGGAGTGTAGTCCGAGCGTCGTGGTGGTTTGGCCTCGTGTGTTTTTGGAGTAACTAAGTAGTCAACTAGCCTTGACACGGCATGGCGAAAAGCCAACCCGACTTGAGACGTGGAGACTCAACGGTTTCTCCTTCTCCCGTTGGCGGGGGGCAGTCGTCCACCACCGACTCGCCCCCTGCCTTTTGGGAGCACGATAGTCCAAATTATTTGTACCTTTGTACGGAGAGAAGGCGTGTGGACTTGGCATAAATACGATCCCGGCATCTACGAAATCGTAGAGCTCGACGTGACGAAACACCTGCGACGGGAGACCGGCATCGCAGACCTCGTGACTTTTCGGAGCCGGGTCCATCCCTCGTGGATGGTCGGCATCCGTGACCGTGACCAACTGGTCACGGTAGACTGGCTCGTATGGCCCGACTACAGTTCTCGGCACCCGAGCCGATCCGACATTGCGAGAATCACGCATGGCCTCAAGGTCTTCGAGGACCGAGGCGAAGAGCGTAAGCGGGGCCGTCGCAAACAACAGGCCCACGAAGAGTACGTAGACGGGGCCGAACGTGAACGCCTCGAAGGCATCGTCGGTGTGTACCGGCATATGTATCTGAAATACGGCGAGATTGCAGCCGAACGATGGCTACGAGCCATGAGGGCCTCGCCGAACCACTTGGCACTGTACGGGTTAAAAACCTGCTGAGGAGATTCCTATGGGACGCATAATGCGGGTCTCAACACCCGTCGATGTAACGGTGGTCGCGGGCAACACTATTATCGCGGTGGAGTGTACGACGGGGACCACAACTCTCGGCATACGTCGTTGGGGTTTGTATTTCCGAGGAACCTCGGCTACTGCCTCACCCATCTCCGTCGAGATTTGCCGGTGTTCAGCGTTGGGGGCCGGGACAAACATTCCCTTCGGCTCGGCTGCGTCGGCTCGATTCGTGAGCGTAGATGGCCAACTAGCGGCAACCCCGGCGTCTCTGGCTCGGTACAACTCGCTTGGCGGGGACACCATCACGGAGATTCTTAACAACATCTGTATTCATCCCCAAGGGGGCTATGAGTCCGTCGAGAATCCACCTATCCCTATTGGGGCTGCGGGAGGTTCAGAGTTCTTTGCCATACGTATCCAAAACGCGGGTACGGACCCTTTGGCTCGGGCATGGATTGAGTTCGAGGAGTAAGCATGAGTCTTCCCTCTATGGGTGCGGGTTCTACGGTGACTCCCTCGACTGGGGCGAGCAGGGAGAATGATCTCTCTTTGGGGTCGAAAGGGCAAGGCGTCTCTCGTGTATGGATGGCGGGAGCCACCAAAGCTGATCCGGTGGCCCTGACGGCTCGGCCTTACTACCAGTTGCTCATGCGAGTAATCACCAATGGCTGACCTGCGAATCAAAACTGCGACGACTGCAAAGTTGTTCTTCTATCTCGTAGATGCCACGGACGGGATTACGGCAAAGACCGGCGAGGCTGGGGGCCAGCCTCAGATTTCGGTGAATGGAGCCGCGTTCAGCAACACCGGCGTAGGCACTCTGGTCTCGATGACCAATGGGCATTACTACGCCGACGTTGACCTAACGAACGCCAACCTTGGCGGGACCGGAGCCGCTGCCGTTGCAGGCGACCGCGTGGTCGGTCGCTACAAGAGTGCCGCCACCGCCGAGGCTCCCTCGCTGAACCAGATTCACGTAGTCGAGTTCAACCCGAACACCGACATAGACACACTGGTAGACCGGCTGGGAGCCTTCGCGGGTTCGGGAGCCAACACGGTTCTCGGAGTGCTCCAAGCCTTGGCTCGGAAAGACGCATCGCTGCCGAGCGATATTGGCGGCACCTATGCGGTCGCTACGGACTCACTTGAAGCCACCGCCGAGCAGTTGGTGTCGGCAGAAGGGGCAGCGTTCGCCACGAGTTCGGACTCGCTTCACGCGATTCGCAACGCCATTGACACACTCATCGCTCCCGCGATCACGACTGCGACTTCGGTGGGCACCGGCTTCCTCGGCGACGTTATCGACCGGATTCGCAAGTATGCCTCCGAGCCTTCACTCGACGCGGCGTACTCGAACACCGACCTGATTCGCATGATCCAAGATGCGTGGACCGAAGTGTACCGCGAGACCTGCATGGTCGCCGACTGGCAGCAGTGGGTTCGCTACACGCTGACTATTGCGGCGGCAACCACCGAGTATGCACTGCCGCCGAACTTCGACCAGATACTTAAACTAGAGAAAATGGATGAGTCGGGCCAAGGCGTTGTGCTCTGGGAGTTCAACCCGAGGCACCCCCTCAGCCCCTACGGTCCCGGCTGGTCGATTGAAGGCACGACTCTGCGGCTGGAGCCCAAGTGGTCGAACGCCGAGACGCTCCGGCTCTCGTACCGGCCTACGGGGCAGGTGTCGGTGCATGAAGCCGACGCGACTGTGTGGACCTCAACGACCATCACGTTTCCGGCAGCGGTCAACGTCGGCTCCCTCGACAAACGAGTCAACGCATATGCGGGATACATTCTGCGGCCTATCACCGGCACGTATGCCAGCGGATCGTTCTACCAGCAGGAACGCACGATCACGAGCTACGACCCCAGTACCCAAATCGCTACGTTCAGCCCGGCATGGAGTCCTCTGTACAACGGAGCCACGCTGACCTACGAAGTGCTGCCGCAGTCTGCCGACGCCTTCCGCAAGGTGATTGCACTCAAGGTTGCCCGACTGCTCGCCGTGAGCCGGGCCAACAACGAGCGTGCGACCATGCTGAACACCGAGTACCAAGACGCGAAGCGACTGTTGCAGGCCCACTTCGCCAACATGAACCAGCGTATGGGCAAGAGCTTTGCTCGCGGAGTCCGCCGTCCGTGGGCGTCTGGGAGAATGTAGTCCATGATGATATTCCCGAAACCTAGAGGGGCCGAGTCCCGTGACCGGCTCAACAACGAAGTCGGCTCGCCGCCGTCGCTCGCTATGTCGAGCAAGTTGGCACGCCGAAGACTCGACCGTCCCCGTGGCTTGGAGAAAACCATCGGCGAGTCGGGTCCCAGCGGCGAGTTCCGTTTCGGTACGACCGGCCTTGGGAGTCTGTAGTTCATGGCGACTTTGCCTAAAAACGACGTATCGTTCGACTACGTGTTTGACACTCCCTCGGTAGACTTCCGAGAGAACCCCGGTCTCATGACGCCGGGATCGTTCTCGCGGTTGGCTGGCGTTGATGGGCGGTACAAGGGTCGCCTCCGCAGATTCCCCGGCTTCCGCCGCTACGTGGCGATCCCGAAGACCATTGGCGGTGACACCTTCTCGTATATCGGGCGTAGCAACGGCGGGTTCGTGTTCTTCAAGGGCTTTGCGTTGCAGAAAGACTCGTCGTCGGCATACCTGCTGAGGGGATACCTGTTTCTGGCCTCCGTCGATGGGAGTCACGACGACCTGTATGCCTACTACTACAAGACCGAAACTGCCGCGTGGGAAACCAAGAAGCTGCTGACGATCCCCGGCTCGGCAATCATTGCGATTGATGCAACGTGGGACCACCGGCATATATACGTGACCGGCGAGACTGTAGGAGCCACGGCGTTCGCCTACCTGCTCCGCTACGACGGCACCAACTGGCAGTCCGACAACCTGATTCCGAGTACGGCTCCGGCCTACACTGCGGACCCCTCCGCCGTGTCGGAAGGTGGAAAGCTGCAAGTAGCCCGTGGGTCTACCGCAGTTGCCTATCGGATTGTGTACCCCGAGCACGACAAGTACGAGCAGTTGTCGGCGATCCAGACCGTACAGGCTCCCGGAAGCGGCACGGCGTTCTACGTGACGGCTACCATCAGTCTCCCCGCCAATACGTGGGCAAAGTCTCGGTACATCGAGTTTTATCGCACAGTGCAGTCTGGATACAACAACACCGAGCAAATTGGCCGACTCTACCTTGAGCGTCTCGTAGACGTGGGGCTTGCGTCAAATAGCTCGCTCACCCTCGACTGGGGCAAGACAGCCACGGGCCTCGGCGACGACGCCTTGGTCCAGCAAGACACGCTGGACCCCCAAGAGACCAAGGTAGTTACCACACTGCCGCTGCAACCGCACCACATTGAGTTCTACGAAGACACGATATTCGCCTCGACGGGGCCGGGCTCGGCCACCCAAGGCACCGATCTCGAAGTGCTTCGCTGGTCGGCTCTCACGCTGAAACGACCCAACTTGTTCCCCGTCGAGTACCATCGTCGGCTCCCCGATCTCTCGGTACGAGTCAAAGACATAATCCCGGTAGGGCCTTTCCTCGCCGTGATCTACGACTCGGGATTGCTACGCCTCCACAAGTCGGGCTTCAAGCTCTCCATCGACACGATCCATAACAGGTTCGGCTCGACGAGCCGATTAGGCTCTGTGGCAGTCGGCTCAAACCTGTATTCTACGTCTTCGGTCGGCGTGCTCATCTGCGACATGCTGTCGGGGCAACTTGAGGTTTTCCCCACGACTCAGCACCTGTTCGACGATGGGGCTCGGTGGAAGCCGGACCTCGCCAACATACAGGCTGCGTTCGACTCGGTTCTCGGCACGCTCTGGTTCTGGAACCCGACCGCGAAGGAAGGCTTGATTCTCTGGCTCAACGAGGGAACGCTCACCGAGCTCCGCGACGGACCCTTTGCTGCGGTCACAACGACAACTCCCCCGGTCGAAGGCGGTCTCCCGCGAGCGTTCTTCCTGCACGACCAGCTTGCCAACAACACCTTCGACGTGTACGTAGTTGACGAGACTCTGACCGCCGAGACCCGATCCATGCGTGGCGGCGTGGCTACCGATTCGGTGACGGGAAAGACCGTCGCGTGGAACGACACCGTGACGACGGGCTCGGCCACGAACACGGTGAAGATTACCGGGACCACGAGGGTCTTTCACGCCGACATGGTGGGCTTCTATGTTCGGTTTTTGTCGGGGACCAACAAGGGCCAGCGGCGGAAGGTCCTGTCGGTGGACTCGACGACGCAGATCACGCTCGACTCGGTACTGGGAACGGCTCCGGCCTCGGGCGACTTGTTCGCCATTGCTGCAATCCCGTTCTTGGCGACGATGTGGCCGACTTCGCCGACCATCTTCGACGTAGACAAAGTGAACGCGGGCATTGCCCTTGTGACCGAGCTCTCCGGCGATACCGGAAGCGGCAACCCGAACCTGACGCTGACGTATCAGGTGTTCAGGCCAACGAACATGGCGACCGCAGCCAACGATGCCGCAGGTACGCTATCGACGGTGCCGAAGACTACAGCGGCAGGCTTAGCCTATGCCCATAACCTGATTGTGCCGGGAGTCGAACAGTGGGCGTCGAACGTGCAATTCGATTTGACAGGGCTCCGGTTCGCCGGTACAATTGAACGGTCAATCGTGACCAACTAGGGGGACTTTATGGCCGGTATTCTTGGCACTCTGACGGCTCCGGGGGCCCAGTTCCTAGGTAACACTGTCCTAGGCGGGATCGGGGCGTTCCTCGCCAACAAGAACAAGCCGGACTCCACGACCACCGGCGAGATGATGGGTGTTAAGCCCCCGAAGCCTCGCACGACGTTCTCGGAGTCCTTCCGCAACAACCAAGCAACCGGAGCCGTCTCGGGGAACGCTCGGCGACTCGACACCCGACTTCCGGGAGTCGATACCTTCGCCGAAGAGTCTCCGTTCGGAGCCGTGTTCGCCGACCAAGGCCCGATGGACCCGAACGCGATCACTGACGCGATGATCTCGGACGCGGGCAAGCTGTTCGAGGCCGCAGAGATTGAGCGAGATCGAGCCCTGTCGGCGGGAGCCGACGTGAAGGGTCAGTTGCAGTCGGTCGAGGCCGAGGCCACCGACCAACTCGCCAAGTTCGACAGCTTCCGCGAGACCCTTGGCACCGGCTTCCGCGATGCAAAGAAAGCACTCAACGCTTCGTTCGACTACGCGAAGGCCCTGCCGCTGCAAATCACGCAAGCCGTGAAGGCGGGGACGGCCCAAGTTATGGCGTTGTACGGGTCTACCCGGCAGCTTGCCGGAGATGCTCTCAACAAGGCGGGCCTTGAAGTCGCCCGCTTCATCGACGCCACCCGCGAAGGCATTGACCGTCAGACCGAGACCCACAAGGCCCAGCTTTCGGCTGAGCTCGCGGGCCAAGGCTGGGACGCCGACTCGATCAACGTGGCGATGCGGGGCATCGACTACGAGAAGGGATCGGTGCTGCTGTCGCAGACTGCGGCCATCGCCGAGCAGCAGACCCAGCGGCTCCAAGACATGACGCGGGACCTCGTGGGGGTCGTCGGGTCCGCGGGTGCCGCCGCTGGGGCTCAGGTCGCTGGGCTCCAAGAGATGGGAGCGAACGCCAAGGTCGAAGCCTCGAAGAACATGACGGCGACTGCCGACGCCATGACTCGGCTCTCGGAAGTTGAAGGAACCGTGCAGGGTAATCTGTTGGCTACGCAGGCCAGCTACCGTTCACAGGTGCAGGCCCTTCGCGTGCAAGGCTACGGTCAACTCGCCGAGTTCATGGCGGGGATCGAAGAGCCTGTGCTGGCAGTCAGCCCGATCATCCTTGCCAATATGTCCCTGTGGCAGACTATCGCCGCCGAAGACAATCAGGCTCAGCTTGAGTCGTTCCAGAACACGCTGGCTGCGTTCGGCATGTTCCAGCAAGGCGTCCAGAGTGGCTACGGTTCATACAACCAAGCCATGAGCGTCCAGCCCCCGCCGAAGCCGAAGTGGTACGAAAGCGTCGCAGGGCCCATAGCGGGAGGCATCGCCAGTGGAGCCTCACAATCTGCATTTGGCAAAAGAGGCATATTTGACTTGACTCGTGGCGGGGGTGGGGGCGGCGTAACCGATCCCAAGTTTGGAGGCTAAGCAGTGCCGAAGACTATCACAACTCCCGTGCAGATCAACACGGGTGGACTCTCAGAGCAGATAAGCGGGACCAACCAAGCGTTGGCGGCTCTCGTGGCTTCGATCATGCAGAACGCTCGGGGAGGCGGGGGTGCCCTCGCCCCGCCTCCTCAGCGGCAAGGCCCCACCATCGTCGAACAGAT
>ERZ1292623.3709-Hain-H51-01um-R1-3709-length-12893-cov-5_pt1 | contig 12893 bp, 15 predicted proteins | sample MGYA00564398_ERZ1292623 | MGnify/ENA primary metagenome ERZ1292623 (study PRJEB36523, sample SAMEA6512633) | groundwater metagenome | collected 2019-01-07 | study: AquaDiva: Metagenomics assemblies of 32 groundwater samples | reverse complement strand
GAATCTATTTTTACAGATTTATTAAAAGAAGATCCGAATTTTGGACCGGCTCGAATAAATTTAGAAGTTCTTCAAAAGAATATCGGACGCTTAAATAATGATTCTTTTATTGAATCTACGATTCAAGCGCCGGCCGTTGAGGGAAATATTGTAAATTCCGGAATAACCGGTCGAATTGTTTTAGAGGGCGGCGTGTCATTTGAAGCTAGTTTTGATATATTTGAGAGCAATAATTTTTCTAAACCTTTTATTTCAATTCGCGCGCATGACGATGGAACTTTTCAAGTTCCGCTAAAACCCGGTTCTTATGTTTTAAAACCGATGGATCCCGATGGCCCCATTGCGCCGGTTCGCTCAAATTATTCATTTTCAATCGGCGACGGCCGGTGGCTACAGGTAAAAATTGAGTATGAATGATAATGTCCAACAAATAAAAGAGCGTTTGAATATAGTGGATGTTTTATCCGGCTATCTTCGGCTAACTAAAGCTGGCGTTAATTATAAAGCACTTTGCCCGTTTCATAATGAGAAAACACCGTCATTTATGGTTAGCCCGCCAAGGCAGGCTTGGCATTGTTTCGGCTGCGGCGAGGGTGGCGACATTTTTACGTTTATAGAAAAGATAGAGAGCGTTGAATTTATCGAGGCCTTAAAAATCTTGGCGGAAAAAGCGGGAGTGATTTTAGAACATGTTGATCCCAAGTTGCGCACCGAAAAAGATCGGATGTATGAAATTTGCGAAAAAGCCGCTCAATTTTTTACGCAAGAGCTTAATAATCCGAATGCCAATATAATAAGCGACTATTTGCATAGAAGAGGGTTTAAAGACAAAACTATCGGAGAATGGCGGCTCGGATACGCGCCCGATTCCTGGGATGCTTTACTGTTGTTTCTTTGGAAATATGGATACCGCGAAAACGAGATTGAAAAATCCGGTCTGGCTATAAAAGGCCTGCCTGCCGGCAGGCAGGGAGAAAAATGGCATGACAGGTTCCGCAACCGTTTGATGTTTCCAATTTTTAATGTGAGCGGCCGGGTAGTAGCTTTTTCCGGCCGGCTTATGTCAGAAATTATTCATCCTAAAACCGAAAGGGAAGACAGCGGCAAATACATTAATTCTCCGGAAAGCGTTTTATTTAACAAAAGCCGGATACTTTATGGTTTGGACCGGGCCAAAACCGAAATTAGAAAAGCCAATCAGGCAATCTTAGTTGAAGGGCAAATGGATATGCTTTTGAGCTGGCAGGACGGCATTAAAAACGTTATTGCCGCTTCGGGAACGGCCTTAACCGAAGATCATCTGATGATTTTGCATAGATTAACTGAAAATTTGATTTTGGCTTTTGATATGGACGATGCGGGATTTAGAGCGACAAAACGCGGCATAGATTTAGCGGGAGGGCTTGGGTTTAACATTTCGGTTTTAGAGCTTGGGGTCGGTAAAGATCCGGCTGATTTTGTAAAAGACAACCCTGGAGAATTAATAAAAATAATTCAAAACGCCCGGCCCATAATGTCTTATTATTTTAATCAGGTTTTTCAAAAATTTGACGTAAATAAAATTGATGGAAAAAAAATTATTGCGATTACACTGCTTTCTGAAATTAAGCGCCTCCCTTCAGCCATTGAACGCTCCAGTTGGATTAGAGAATTATCGTTAAAATTGAGTGTTTCCGAGCGCGATCTTGAAGAAGAAATGTCTAAAATAGAATTACAGAACGCAAATAATTTTCAGCGTAAATCAGCGGAAAATCCGAGTTTATCTACTTCTAAAACAAGAAAAGAAATTTTGAGCGAAAGGCTTTTGGCGTTATTATTAAAAGCGCCGGAACTAGTTAAAGAAGCGGCAAAAATAGGTTCAATGTTGCCGCCTTTAGATTTTGAAATTTTATCCGCTTTCTCCGCCAAATCGGCGGATACGGCAAACAAGTCGGCGGATGCAGCGAGCTTTTCGGATATACGCTCAGCCTTGTCAAGTGATTTAAGACCACGGCTAGATTTTCTTTATTTAGCGGGCGATTACGAGTTTGAAAAAAACGATTCTGATTTTAATCCAATAAACGAAATTGAGCGTTTAATGAGTGATATTGAGAAGGAGCATTACAAAGAGATGCTTAATAAAATAGAGGTTGCGATTAAAAAAAACGAAAATCTTTCAATAATCGAAAATGACGGTCAGGACTCTCTAAGCGGTAAAAATTTAGAAACTTTGACAAAAGAATTTCAAAACATTTCAAATAAGTTGTTAGATTTATCCAAAAAATAGAAACACGGTGCCAATATGCGTATGAAAAAAACAAAAAAATTTAAACCAAAAAAAAAATTCGGAAAAGCCGTTAAAAAAGCGGTAGAGCCCAAAAAGAAGACGGTAAAAAAGCTGGTTGTTAAGCGCGCTAAAAAGAAAAAAACAAAAGAACATAAGCTTGGCAAAAAAGAACGGCTTTTTGAAGACCGCGTAAACGCGATAATCAGCCGCGGCCGCCATAGAGGTTTTATCACCGAGGCGGAAATTCTCAAATTTTTTCCCAATGTTGAAAAAAACATCGCCGAATTAGAACGTCTTTATGATCGACTCGACGACGCAAATATCAAGGTTGAAGAGAGCCATGAATTTTTAGTTAAAACCGATGAAGAACCCGGTGAAGAAGAAATCAATCGCGCCTTAAATATCGCGGCAGACGATACTATCGCTTCTGATTCGATCCAGATGTATTTAAGAGAAATCGGCAAGACACCTCTTTTGAAAGGCGAAGAGGAAAAAGAATTAGCCAAGAAAAACGAAAAAGGAGATATGGAGGCCCGCAACAATTTAATACAGGCGAATTTGCGTTTGGTGGTGTCAATTGCCAAGCGTTATGTTGGTCGCAGTCCCAATCTAACCTTGTTGGATCTTATTCAGGAAGGAAACATCGGTTTGGCGCGGGCGGTTGATAAATTTGATTACCGCCGCGGTTTTAAATTTTCAACTTATGCTACTTGGTGGATCAGGCAAGCCATTACCCGCGCCTTGGCCGATCAGTCCCGAACTATCCGAATTCCGGTTCATATGGTTGAAACGATTTCAAAATATACTCAAATAAAACGGCGATTGCTTCAAGATTTGGGACGCGAACCGGTGCCGGAAGAGATTGCCACCGAAATGGGCATTGATATTGAAAAGGTGCGCCATATAATAAAAATTTCGCAAGATACTATTTCTTTTGAAGCGCCGGTCGGCGATGACGACGAAGATTCGTCGCTTGGCGATTTTATTGAAGATGAAAAAAGCCAGACGCCGGCTCAAGGGGCGGCGTTGCGGCTTCTAGGCGATCAAATAAAGGAAATTATCAGTGATTTATCGCCGCGGGAACAAAAAATTCTCAAGATGCGTTTTGGACTTGAAGATGGTATTACTCACACGCTTGAAGAAGTCGGCAATGAATTCGGAGTTACCAGAGAGCGCATCCGTCAGATAGAATTTAAAGCGCTTGAAAAAATCCGCGAACATCATAATCTAAAAAAATTAGAAGGATATTAAAACAACCCCGCAACTGCGGGATTGTTTTAATTAATTTTAATTTTCTGACCTTCTAGTTTGCCCAGATGACGAATGTAAATACTTTATTTCCCTTGCCCAAATCTCTCTCATGGAGAGCGCTGCGGCCGTCGCGAGATTTTCGTATAACCTTACCCCACTCCTTAGCATCTGAAATGTCAATATCACCATTAGTAGAGGCCAGCGCCGAAAGCGTTCTCCCAAGCCTAGCGGCAAGTGCGTCAAGATGTGTATAAATGGTAACTAGCTGATCATAGTCATGCGTGTTCGGATGCTGGTTGGTTGATGGGTCGTTTGTGTAGTCCATGCAAGTGCCAAGGTTCGTGTTGTCGAAGATCTCATCCTGATGGTCAAGCCCAAGCGTATGCCCAACCTCTTGGCACATAACAAGGTTTCTCCACGCCGGAGTATTGTAATAAGCGGTATTAAAGTACGTATCATTCACCTTAACAGTGCCTTGTGTTATGTGGCTGCCGCTGACCCATATTGAAGCTACGCCTAGCCAGCCATTGTTACCGTAGGTTTTGTTGCAAACCTCTACCCGTCCCTTTGTGGGCCCACAATTCCGTTTGGCTGCACCGGCAACAATCGTGGTGTCTAATATAGAAGACACACTCCATTCAGTTGATGCGGTAGTAAGGTAACCGTCCCAGACCGTTGAAACATTATCGCCCAGTTTCAGGTTAAATGGGTTGGCGGTACGCATCCAATGGTAAGAACCCCACGAATGAGTGGCGTAGGCGATTGATGAGAATATTCCCGCTGCCACTAAAGCCGCCGCGGCAACTAAAATAACTAAAAGTTTTTTGTTCATATATTTCTGACTTTAATAACTTATGGTAATGATATAAAAAAACTGAAATACTGTCAATATATAAAAAACTGCCAATTAATTGGCAGTTAAAGCATTAAGCGCGCCCAGCCACGCTTTATCAGAAATTCCCCAAAGAAATACCCCAGATCAAATTCGTTTTCAAAAACCGAGAACTTAGCACTGCTGGGGTTTTTATGGTGGTTATTGTGCAGCCCTTCTCCCATAGTAATCCAGGCAATGAGGCGGTTATTAAATCCGACTATATTTGGAAAATTTTTATAACCTCTGGCGTGACACCAGCCGTTAATAAGATTACTTAAAAAGAACACATACAAAAACGCGTGTATCGTGGATACAATTATCCCCATTTTAAAACCAAGGATAAGACATGCAATACTGATACCGACGATTAAACCGATAATACCGGAGCCCGGAATTTTAGAAATAATCTTCTCAAAGCCAAACGGTCTGATGTGCCGTCCGTAATACAACACCTCCGGCTTGCGGGCGGCGCGACAATAGTAAAACACGTTAAAAAGCTGTATTTTCCAGAGGCCTTCAATAATCGGGCTATGGGGATCGTCTTCTTTATCAGCGTGCGCGTGATGGTAACGATGAACGGCAACCCACTCTCTGCGATTCTGCCCAGTCGTCAGCCAAAGATAAATCTGAAACAAAAATTCTATCGGCGGATTAAATTTAATCGCGCCATGCGTTGAGCCGCGGTGCAAATATAGTGTTGTTGAAAGCGTTGCCATTTGGGCAATTATAAAAGCCCACAAGAAACACCATAACCAATACATAATTACTTCCAAGACTTTAACACTTTTGAAATTACATGTTTGATGCCTAATTGAACGGCTTCTCCGTTTCCCATATTACCCTTCCAAGCGTTAACGGCAAATTCTATCGCTTCTTTCCGGGCTTCCGGAGTCAATTGTTGTCCGATGGGATCCCTATCAATATTGCCAGCCATGATTTGCCGAGCGTTCTCTCGTCTTTCTTCGTCCGTCCAAGTTCCCATAATATTGGCCTCCATGTTTTATTAAGGAACTACATATTATTTATATTATAACAAATTCTGATTTATTTCAAAATAAAAAGAGCCCACACGGTAAGTTGTATGAACTCTTCCCGTGGGGCTCATGGCTCCCAAACCTCATCAAGCATTTTCCCAAGTCCTTCCATGGAGAACGGCTTTAGCAAGTTCTTCTATGGAGAACGGCTTTATAACGATGGCACTTGCACCAGCTCCGGTGATCACTCTCCGTTCGGTGGGGGAGAGATCATCTCCGGTCATCAGGACGATAGGCAAGTGCGGCTTGCTCTCCTTGATGTGCCTGATGAGCTCTTCGCCGCTCATCTCCGGCATCCGGCGGTTCGTGATCACGATATCTGGAGCGTAGCTCTCAAGCAGTGCGAGCGCCTCTTTGCCGCTTGATGCCGAGCGAACCTCGTGGCCATAACAGATAAGCAGTTCTTCTACCACGACTCGAACTTCTTCAGTGTCGTCCACTACTAGTATTCTCATTTCTGACCCTCCTCCGTTGCGGTTTTGATAACTGCAATGACAATATCTGCTGCCACTCTTCCGTTTGTTGCTACTCTTCCGTCTGTGAGTTGTCTTTTCAACATTATCTGATGAGACGGATCGAAACGCGTGATGATTATCGTGACGCCGCGCGGTTGCAACTCTTCGTCATAGAATTCCGAGACTGAAATCGTCCACTTGCCTCGTGTAGCTGTTCGGCCTCCGTTCTGCCACCACTGTATTAGTGCCTTATTGAAGAAATAGAAAAATCGCACAAACATCGAACTCGGCTTGGGCGCATCCGAAATCACTATGATTCCTGGTACCTCGGTTTTATCCTGAGCGAATGAAGGGACTGTGACGCAGATAACTAGAAAAAACAGGGCGACGCTTGACGATATCTTCTTCAAGATTTGTTCCCTCCTTTGCCTATATTGTAGCACAAACACCAAAAACCTGCAAGAAAAATAAATACAAATTTTTTATGTAAAGAAAAACGCCTGAACCTATCATGAGATTCAAGCGCACTACGTCGAAACCCAATAACCTAGCTATACGATAACAAGAGAAAGAAAGATTCGAGTCGCCACGCACAGACGCGCGCGGCGACTCGAGAAAAAAGATGCGGCAGATGGGATTGTCGGGAGCAACTGATCTTGGTCTTCACACTCCTCGAGCGACGACATTCGCGAATGTGCGCCGCCCGATTCGGAAAATCATCCCATTTTGGAGCTAACAGCAGCCTCACTGGACTGAACTCACTGTTAGCAGTAGTCCTTACCTCGGCGGCAAAATCGGCTGTGCCAACACCGCCGTCTTTGTCAGCCCTAGGTCCACCACCATTGGGCGTTGGCTATCTCCGCTTCCGCGCCAGCAGAGGTTCCAGCTCTGGTTGACGCGAAGGAGCATCACCGGCTCTTAACGTGTCCCCACGGATCCCACGCTCCCTTTTCGGCCGCCGCACCAAAAGATCTATATTAAAACATAAGGTACGCTTGCTCGAGATGCTATAATCTATACAAACTTAAGTCAATAGAACTCTCTAGGAAATTAAAGTAGTGAAATAGCCTTGGCTAAAATAAGCCACAGCAAATCCGGCGATCACGGCAATCGCAAAATACACAAAACTCTTTAGAGAACGGACGGAGGAAAGTTGACGAAGCACCATTCCAGCAATCGGCGCAAGCACTATGTATGGCGCTGCGGTTGTGGCAAATCCAAACGCCGCCATTTGTTGTCCATAGCCCGTAAGCTTAATAAGATCTCCCGCAAGCTTAGATCCGTAGGCGATCACTTCTTTTGGTCCAATAAAAATCATTAGTCCCAGAACAAATCCAAAAGCGACATTAATTAAAATGCTTAAAAGATTAGTTCCTTGAGCGTCTTGCCCGAAACCGCTGGGTGATGCCATCATTGGATTCACGTTAAGAGGGTTCATTATAAAACCATTATATCTTAAAAAAATTTGTTCTACAAGTTTTAAATTTACTCTATTTGAGTAGCGGGGTAAGGATGGTATATACTCGCTTCGCGATTACTTTATTTCCGGCGTTGTTCGGGTGAATCGTATCCTCCATAAATTCTGCTTTCCCAAATAGACCTTCCAGAACGTCCGGAACATACGCTGTTCTGTACTTCTCGCTAAGCTTCTCGAACTCCGGCTCAAATCTATCACCAAAAAGATTTCCTTTTACTCCAAGGAGTACGACGACTGCCCCCCTCGACTGAATGTTTTCTATAATTTTTCCCAGATTTTCAAAAGTCGTTTCAATCGGAACTTTTCTGAGATGATCATTGCCTCCCAATAAGAGCAAGACGACTTTGGGGCGGTACCGATCGAGCTCACTCACTCGGGCGAGTCCGCTTGACGTGGTATCCCCGTTCACTCCCAAATTAATAATCTCTTGCCCAATTTTTTTCGATAAAAGCGAAACAAAATCATTTCCGCTGGTTGCTCCTGTCCCAACCACTAAGCTATCCCCGAAAGCAATGATATCTATGCCCGCCGACGGGTAATTTGTGATCTTAATCTCCCGCGCGGAATAGAAAAAGAAATACCAAACAATCCCGATAATCAAAACACTAACAACAATGTAATAGGTTTTTCTTTGGGGCATTATTGTCTTTTTGAATTGTAGCGGTAGATTAAATAACTATACAACGAAATCAAAACAATCCAGTTTATCGTGAAAAATGGCTGGCTGGCCCAGGAAATGCCGTCAAGTTTGTATGAAGAAAATGGATATAGAAACGGCGTCGGGAAAAAAGCATGATTATGGGTTGGGATATCCATTAAAATGTGCAATCCCCATGCCAGTATTTCCAGCATCGGTTTTTTAAAAATAATCCAAACGATAATAAAAACTGCGGCAAAAATAAACAGACTATGTGTGAAATTATAAATTGTATGGACGTATTGCGGCGCTAAATCTTTTACCGGCGGTTCAAACTTGGTAAAATTAATTTTTCCAAGCCCCAGATTTACCAAAAGAGTAGTGAAAAACCAGCCAAAAGCTAAAAAATCAGGCATCACGCCGAATGTAAAAGCTGTCCAAAAACTTTTTCTTGATTTATGATAAAATCCTGCTCCGCCCCAAAGCCCATGAGAAATTATATCCATAATTTATTTTTATTTTCCCTTCCCAATCTTACCTTATTTCTACTTGGGTTTTCAATGTAGCGTTTTTATCCACAGTTGCCAGAGCGTCTTATTTATTGCTATATTGAGACATCGCGTCAGTTCATCCAAACGAATCAGGAAAGGAGAGACGAGCAGTTCACGTCGTTTGAGAGGTGGGAGCCTCCTTGTTCTTAACCTAGTGTTGGAGGATCTGATTGATGCGACCTGATGGGGCTACTGGCTTGCTGACAAGTAACCACGAAGCGCAAGCGCAGCGCACCCACGACGGCCCGAGTTCCCACGAGAGGGTGCTCGGAGAAAGAAAGAGACGACCTCGTCCGGAAAAGAAGTTCGTTCTGGGAAGTACGGTTTGCCCGTGCAATGACAAACTACCCCCGGAGAAGCGCTACCACATTGGCGAGAGAGACCCCCGCTCGGAGATCAGGGTGCAGGATGAGAAGTGTCCATGGATCTGGTGGTTCTACCGCGGCTGCATGGGTCATGCTGAAAAGCTACGGGAGAAGTGGCTGAAAAAGCCGCAGGAAAAGCGCGCTGCTGCTGCGTGCAGGGCGACATCGAAGTTGTCGGAAAGCATACTGAATATCCGGATCGGCGCCGGCACAAGCCGCACGCACGGCAAAGCACGGCGGGCGATACCCGTCCGGGATTAGCGGCCACACGTCGGCCATTCGCCGTTGGACTCGTCACAACGAGAGTCCAACGGTTTTTTTATTTCTCAGCTCCCCTCGCTGGACAAGTTCAGAACAGTGGATTGGAAACGAATAATACAAGAATTTGAATGGCTAAAACCATCGTTCTCATTTACATAATTAAGAAAATATCCAATTAAAAAGCTTTTCTTCTATTCTTTTCTGAACAACTAAATCCGTGATCTTTCCTACTAACTGGTTTTTGGCCAAGGCATTACCATCTATTCGTGTGGATTGTGAAATAATCACTCGCATAGGTTGATGCAGGGCCTTATTAGAATGCTGAAAAGAATAATGCGGAAGTAGCACTATTTCATTGACTGGATCTGATCGTAATTTAGTCGCTGAGGTTGGTATACCAAAAGACATGCTGTCAACCCAATTTTCTTGGTTTGTCCAAACTACAATGGGGCGTGGTTTACCAATAAGGTGACTAACAAGATTCTCATGGCCACAATGAGAACAGTTATGTTTTACTATAGAAAAATGGTTATGACACCGAGAACATTGAATAGTATCTGGAAATTTAGCGGCATAAACAATGTCCCATCGTTGAAACATAGTTAGAAAGGAAGTTCTTCTGCATCTTCATCTTTGGTATTAGGGTTTTCTTTGAGCGTTTTTGCCAAATCCAATAAAGAGTTGTTTTTAGTGCTCTTTATAACTTCCAAGTCATAAATGAAATCGAGTAAATTTCGTAAACCCAAATTGCCAAATGAATCCACTACTTCATCAACTACAATAAGTTTTTCGGGCCCAATCAATGAAAGAATGACATCCTTTTTTATAGGTGTTGATTTTTTAAGATAATATCTCGTATATGTTTTATTGGGAATGCTATATAATGGAAATTCTTTTACCTCAATAAAACCTTTCTTCACAAGATTAGAAGTATAAATGTCTACCGATTGTGCATACGGACCGTGTTTATAACGCCGAAATTCAAGAGCTGTAACTGGCTCTTTTAGTTTTTTTATAGCGAGAAGATCTGTCAAAAAAAGCAGTTTTTGAAGATGAGTTTTACCAAGAACGCCATCAAGTCGAGAAATAAAATACAGAATTACAGCTAAAGTATTTTTATCAAGATTTTGGCTCATAGTTACATCTTATACCAAATAAACAAAAAACGAAAGTATTTCTATGAACATTTGAATTATAGCAAAATGTGAAGTAAAGTAAAGAACGATGGAAAATGTAACAAATGAGAAAAACTTTAACTATCTCAACACCGACGTATATCTACTTACCATCCACATTTTGCTTGAGGGATTTTATAGGGGCCAAGGTGTCTTTACACTGGACCAATTCTTAAAAGGAAACTACTGGAAAATTGAAGAGATCAGCGACGAAATCCGTGATACTAACGACTTTAGTTCGGTAGAAGATATGGTTTTGCATCAGGTTTTTTCCATCGTTGAAGGTTTGAATCTCGGCAAGATAAGACGGCTTAGTATTAAGGATATTTCAGGGCTTTTGGAGTTAGTTGTTAGAAAGGCCGTGAAAACAGAAAATCAAATCGAAGATGATATTGTGTATTATACTGGTGTTATTAACGAGATTTACGACTTAAGAAAATTAAGCGAGGCAAAGATTGAGGAAGTAATCAAAAAGAAAAAAGGTGCCGATTTCAGAGGGATGATCAATGGGCTTAATTTTGATACAGCAGATGAAGCATTAAAGCACTTAAATTACATTGCTTCAATTGCCGCGCCACATATCGAATTGGAAATAAGTTTTATTGACAAAGTGGCATATGAAATAGATGAAGCGATTGATGGTTATTTGTATTCTTTTTCACAAGACAGTTTTATTGATCAAAAACCTGCTTACCGACAAAAGCGATATTATTTTTCTAAACAATTAGAAAACTTTTACAACTATATCAGGGAACTTCCAGTAATAGATGGCAGTGTCAATATCCCGTTTTCTTCGTTAGAAGAGCAGGGATTTGAAGTGATCAAGGTTTTATCATATTTAGAAAGAGAAAAAAGAACGAAGGTCCGAAACTGGAACGATGTTGATATGTGGAATGTTAAATTCCATGTAACGCCTATTACTCTCGCTTCTTTTTTTGGGCAAGAAATTAGTGGTCAGAATCAAGAGCCAGATAGAGGACTTAAGCTAAACTTAAGTTTTTCAATGCAAACAGGAATCATGACCCTAAAGGATCAAAATGGACAAGAATATAAAGTAAAAATTCAGGGGCAAGTCCAAAAAGAAGTGCTGAGAGTGATCTTTCAAAATCCTAAAAATACTTATTCAGAGTGGAGTTTATATGAAATAAGCGAGATTTTGGGGCAAGATGATGTAAATGAGGTAGCGGTCAAAAATGCAATCTATCAATTCAACAGAAAAGTTAAATTAGAAATACCTGAAGTCAAAAACTTATTTGAACTAACAAAACATTCGGCTCAGCTCAACCCGAAATATGTAAGTAAAAATTAAGCAAACTTAAGCGAGACATATATTAACCTGAGAGTGTAATCTCAGGTTTTTATGTTTTTACGAGACAAAAACAAACAAAAAATTGAAACAATCTCACAAGAAAAAGTGGACGAGATATTTTTTGATTTTGAATCCCGAAGCAACATTGTGGGCTTATACGACCTGTTGCTTAAAATCGCAAAAAGAAACCCAAAACTTTGGGCAGAAATTAACGAGCAAAACAATGATTGATACTATTATCCTTTCACTTCCAAAAACTAAAATCATAACGCTTGATCTAACGACAAGCGGCGTTCAGCCATGGGACCTTCAAGCACGGACGCCGATATATGACAAGTATGTCAAAAACCCTTCTAAGCACGACAAGCTCAACGGCTTATACTTTCCTCGGCTAACGGGCTACAAAAGAAAAAATGGACAGCTCGAATGGGAATCATCACTCAAAATCGAGTTTTCTGCCCCGAAACTTTTATACGAAAACAACATTGATGAACTTACAGATTCGCAATTTGAAGAAGTGGTTGAAGTATTGCGGGATCGCCTTAGCAGAATGGGCGTCATTATCACTTCGGAAAACCTAAAGAGCGCAACAGTTACGGCAGTTCACTACTCAAAAAATATAGAACTTCAAAACGGCTATACATCGCAGTATGTCATCAGCGAACTTGGCAAGATAAACCTCAATAAGCGGTTTGACCTTACCCGAGCGCGGTATATAAATGATGGGCAAAGTTTGTATGCTTACACTCATGCGCACTCGTTGGTAATATACGATAAGGTTGCCGATCTTACTCGCGGCAAGAAGCGATCCATAGATAAAGAGCAGACTGCATATCAATCGAATTTATTCGAGCCGCTTGCCAAAGCTGGACAGCCGCGCGAGATACTTCGGTTTGAAGTGCGGCTTAGCCAGAAGCAGAAACTCAACTCTTTATTCAATAAACTGGGATTTGCCAAGGATCCAACATTCCAAGACGTGTTTTCCGGAAAAAAGAGCAAGGCGGTATTATTACATTATTGGGATACTATGGTTGCTGAAAACAGTGTTGCGCTTTTCGCGTATTCGCTCACGACAAAAGACCTTCTCAAACAAGTGCTTCTTGCTCGTAAGAGCACTAAAGGGAAAACAGCGATCTACCTTACGGGGCTTCTGCTCCTTGCCCGCGAGGGCAGCGGATTGCGAGAATTACGCACGATGTTGGCCAAAAGAACCAATGACCGCACTTGGTATCGCTTGG
>ERZ1292623.3708-Hain-H51-01um-R1-3708-length-12893-cov-23_pt1 | contig 12893 bp, 10 predicted proteins | sample MGYA00564398_ERZ1292623 | MGnify/ENA primary metagenome ERZ1292623 (study PRJEB36523, sample SAMEA6512633) | groundwater metagenome | collected 2019-01-07 | study: AquaDiva: Metagenomics assemblies of 32 groundwater samples | reverse complement strand
TTCCGTTGAAGAACCCATGGCAAACTCATCCATATTGGTTTTGCCGAGAAAAATTGCGCCGGATTTTTTCAATTTTTTAATAACCGTGGCGTCATAACTCGCTTTATAATTTTCCAAAATTTTTGAAGCCGCTGTCGTTGTTTCGCCATTTATTAAAATATTATCTTTAATCGCCAAAGGCGCGCCGGCAAGAATGCTAAGCTTATTGCCATTATTTAATTCAATATCAACAATATTCGCCCGCGCCAAAGCCGCGTCTTCGTTTAATCGCAAATATGCGCCGATTTTTTTGTCTTTCTTTTTTACTAAATCAAAAAACGCTTTTGTAATTTCAAAAGCGGAAAATTGTTTATCAAACAAGCCCTGATGAAATTTTTTAATGGTTAAATTTGATAAATCCATATTATTCAAATACCGCTGGCACTTTTAAAAATCCGTTTTCTTTTTCCGGAAAAGCGTTTATTAAATCAATAGCCGCAGTTTCACTTTTGACCAATTCATCGTCGCGGAAAACATTCGTTAATTCCGCGGCGCCGGCCATCGGCTCGACTCCGGAAACATCAACTTCGTTTAATTCTTCGAAATGCCCGAGGACGGCGGACAAATCACTTAAAAGTTTTTCTTCTTTATCGGTACTGATTTCAATTCGTGCCAATTCCGCCAATTTTTCCAAAGTTTGTTTATCAATGATTTCTTCCATAAAATTTCTTATAATTTGGATTTTATATCATTTATATCTTTTTCAATATTTCCAATTTTTTCCTTCAAATCAAATAATATTTTCATTTGAGCGCGCTGCAAATCCAAATCAGCTTTAATTTCTTCTTCCTCTTTTTCCTCTATTTTCTTTTCCTGTTTAAGTCCGGAAAAAATAATATAATGGCCGATAAAAAAAGAAACAAAAAGTCCCGTCATTAAAAGCAAAATAAGGCTAATTATTATTGAAGTCCAAGAACCCAAACCCATATCATCCGCCACATGCCAAACTCCGCGCCAAAAAAGCACGATACCGACGCCGCCGACCAAAGCGTATAATATCGGATAATGGCTCAATCTCGCCCTCACCTTGTCTTCTAGTTTGTCAAAAAATTTGATTATTTTACACGTCATTTGATTTTAAATTTTATTTGAAATAATCTATTTTCATCGCTTTACGGACACGATTTAAAGTTTCAGATGCAGCTTCGCGAGCTTTCTGAGTCCCTTTTAAAATAATATTTTGGACTTCACCAAGATCTTTTTCATATTCTTTTCTGCGCTTGCGAATTGGTTCTAAAAATTCATTAAGCACTTCCACTAGTTTATTTTTAATTTCCACATCGCCGATTTTTCCTTTTTTATATTTTTCTTTCATTTCTTCAACCTCTTTTTTATTTGAATTAAACGCGTCATGATAAGTAAAAACAACATTCCCCTTAATATGGCCCGTGTCGGTAGCACGAATTCTTGTCGGGTCAGTGTACATTTTCATTACTTGTTTTTTCACAATTTCCGGCGAATCGGAAAGATTGATAACATTCCCCAATGATTTGCTCATTTTAGCTTTGCCGTCTACGCCGGGCAATCTGGAAAATTCAGAAAGCAATTCTTTCGGTTCAATTAAAGTTTTCCCGTATAATTTGTTAAATTTTCTGACAATTTCTCTTGTCTGTTCTATCATCGGCAATTGGTCTTCACCAACCGGCACAAAATCAGCGTTAAAAATAGCGATATCAGCCGCCTGACTTATGGGATACATAAAAAATCCGGCCGGCAAACTTTTTTCAAATCCTTTTTCTTTAATTTCCTGCCGCACTGTCGGATTTTGTTCAAGCCGCGACACCGTAACCAAATTAAGAAAATAAACCGTCAATTCCGCGATTTCCGACACCAATGATTGAATAAAAATCGTCGCTTTTTTCGGATCAATGCCAACGCTTAAATAATCAAGCGCCACTTCAATGACATTTTTTCTAACTTTCTCCGGATTTTCAAAATTATCAGTTAACGCTTGAACATCAGCAATTAAAATAAATTCGTCATATTTATCTTGAAGTTCAACTCTATTTTTCAGCGAACCGATATAATGCCCCAAATGAAGCGGTCCCGTCGGCCTATCCCCCGTTAGAATTCGTTTTTTTGTTTCATTTAAATTCTTCATATTTATCATAATAACAAATTTTTAATTTTATGCCAAATAGTCAACATTCTGTGCGATCGCATTGAATGTTAACTAAAAATTAATAAATAAAATTCAAATTTAAATAAATATCAAATTTAATTAGAATCAATAATTTCTTCTTTTGTCGCTTTAAAAAATTTCAGATATTGTAAAAGATTTGTGTCATTTAAATATTCAATGAATTTTTTTGGCAAAGGCGCAGGACCGAACCAAACACTTTTTTGTAATTGCATAAAACCAAGCGCCATTAAATCTCCTCTTAACCAATTTCTTTGTTTTTTTCTAATTTCCGGAATATCAAAAATGACTATCATATTGTTTTTTGTATTTTCAAGTTTAAGATGACCAAAATGAGGAATTTTAGAAGATATTTTTTCTTTTAAATAATTCTTTCCTTTTTCGGTAATTTTCCAAATCTCATTTTTATTTTCCACTAAACCGCGTTTTTTAAGTCGGGACAAGGTTGTTTTTAAAATTTTTTCTTTAACTTCTTTAATTTCTTTAATTTTTTGACCCTGAGTAAGAACTTGTTTTTTATAATAAGACGGCCAAGGATAAGTCGGCATCAATAATTTTTGACGCATTAATTTATACCCTCCAGAATAACTGGTTAAAATTACAAGTAAATCTTCAACTAAACTCATGTTTTTTACTTATTTTTTTATGTTTTAATAATAATTTTAAAACATCTCATAGTCAACATTCTGTGCGATCGCATTGAATGTTAACTATATAATTAAGTTAATTTTATAATTTTGAATTTCATAAAATTACTTTTCAACTAAATGTTTTCTATAATATTTTGGCTCAAGAATAAATATCCTTTTAATTTTTAAATATTTAAAAATTATATTGGGGCTAATAATTTTAATTTTTGGTTTACGTTTATCTATATTCTGCACCATATAAATATAATAATTTCTCTTATCTTTACCGAGTTTTTGTTTAAGTTTTATATATAAATTTATAGAATTAAGCATTTCTCCTATTTTCCCTTTTACTTCTATACATCTATATTGAGATTTATTTTTCTTATTTACTGAAAATACATCATAGCCAGAATTTTTATCAAAACTAATTTGCGCCTCCCATTCTCTGTTTCCTTCAAATTTAATAACTTCCCTAACGGCTTTTTCTCCTATAAATTTTGTCGCAATATTTTCTGTGGCATAAAATTATTTTACCATATTCAAAAAATCTTTTTCATCTAAAATTTTTACGCCTAATTCTTTAGCTTTTTCATATTTTGAACCGGGTTCGCTGCCAACGACGACATAATCGGTTTTTTTGCTGACGGATTCCGAAATATCACCGCCCAATCCGCGTATTTTTTCCTTGGCTTGGTCACGACTCATCAATCCTAAACTGCCCGTAAGAACAAAAGTTTTTCCGTTTAACTTCTGAACTTTTGAACTTTGAAACTTTAAAACTTCTATTATAATCCCGACTTTATCCAATTTTTCTAAAAATTTTATATTTCTCTCCTCGCAAAACCAATCATAAACGCTTTGCGCCACTTTCGGCCCGATATCCGGAATTTTCTGTAATTCATTAATAGATATATTTTGAAAGAATTTTAAAATATCATTAATTTTGATTTTTGATTTTTGATTTTTGATTTTCGCGATTACTTGCGCGGCAAGTAATCGCGATGTCTCTTCCCCAATATGCAAAATCCCCAAACTGTAAATAAATCGCGCCAAATAAATTTTTTTATGTTCGTTTATTTCACGAATTATATTTTGAGCCGATTTTTCACCAAACTGTTCAAGAACAGAAATGTCGCCTTCTTTGAGTTCGAAAATGTCAGCAGCGTCAGAAATCAAGCCTTCATCTAAAAACCTATCCAAAATTTTTCCGCCCAAACCGCGAATATCAAAAGCCGCCCGCGAAACAAAATGCCGCAGAAATCTGCTATTTTTAGCGCCGCATTTCGGATTTGAACACCGATAAATTACGCCTTCGGCGACTATTTTAGTATTATCAATCGGGCAACGCATCGGAATTTTAAAATCTTTTTCCTTGCCGGTTCGCAATTCTTTTAACACTCTCATAATTTGCGGAATCACGTCGCCGGCGCGGCTCACAATAACCGTATCCCCTATTTTTAATCCCAGCCGTTTTATCTGGTCAAAATTATGAAGCGTGGCATGGGTTATTTTTATACCGCTTAATCCAACCTCCCTTAAAATCGCCACTGGAGTCAAAGCGCCAGTTCTACCCACCTGTATTTTTATATCTTCAACAATCGTCGTCGCTTCTTTAGCGGAAAATTTATAAGCGATTGCCGCTCGCGGCGCCTTGCCGATAACGCCAGCTGTTTTAAAAATTTTATTATCGTTAATAATCGCCACAATGCCGTCAATCTCATACGGAAGTTTCTCGCGGTTTTTTTTCTCGCCCCAATAATTCCTGAATTTAAAAACTTCTTCAAGCGATTTTGCCGATTGATTATGCGAATTGATTTTAAAACCGAACGCTTTTAGCATTAAATGTTCTTCTTCATGGGTTTTCTGCCCCAAATCAGTCGCAATGCTGTATTGGAAAGAATCAAGCTTGCGGCCAGTGGTTATTTTAGAGTCAAGCTGGCGAACCGAACCGGCTGCCATATTGCGCGGATTAGCAAAAATTTTTCCATCTTTCTTTTGGGCGTCTTTATTCATTTTTTCAAAATCTTTCTTATTTATAAAAACCTCGCCCCTTACCACCAAGCGTGGTGGAATTTTCAATTCTAAATTTTTAACCTGCCCCGCATCGAACTTGTTCTGGCGCGGGGTTTCTAATTTCAATGGAATCGCTTCGATGGTTTTCAAATTTTGCGTAATGTCTTCGCCAATTTGTCCGTCGCCGCGCGTTGAACCTTGAATAAAAATGCCGTTTTCATAAACAAGTTCTACCGCTAAGCCGTCTATTTTAAGTTCGCAATAGAAATTAGTGGTTTGTAGTAAGTAGTCAGTAGTAAGGTTTAAATAATTTTCTATACGTTTCAACCAATCTCGCATATCCTGTTCGGAAAAAGCGTCATTAAAAGAAAGCATCGGCGTTTCACGCCGGACTTTTTTAAATCCTTTTAACGGTTTCCCAGCGACTCTTTGCGTGGGCGAATCCGGAGTGATAAATTCCGGATAACGCATTTCCAAATCAAATAATTCTTTTTTAAGAGAATCCAAAGCGGCGTCGGAAATTAAAGATTTGTCTAAAACATGATAAGCGTAACGATAGCGGTTTATTTCTTTTTTAAGTTTTTCAATGCGATTTTTAATTTCCCGCATATTAAAGGCGCGGAAATAGTATTTCCGGCATTTTGTTTAATTTAATGGATTCCAAAATTTTTTCCGATGTTTGCGGTAAAAAAGGCTTTAATATTAAAGCGATATTTTGAAGACCGGAAACAAGTTCAACTAAAATTTCTTTCGCCTTTTTTTCATCTGTTTTTATAAGTTTAAAGGGTTCTGTTTTTTGAATATATAAATCTGATTCGGAAATTTTTTTCCAAATCAAATCCATTGCTTTATTTAACTCAAAATTATCCATCAGCCCCGAATAAAAAACTTCGTTTTTATACGGGGTAAAATTTTTATTTTCTACTCTCAACTCTTCACTTTTTAAATGCTGTTCGCTCATTTTCATTATTCTTGCCGTTAAATTTCCCAGACCGTTCGCCAAATTAGCGTTGTACGCTTCCTTAAATTTTTCTTCGGTAATATCGCCGTCTTCAAAAGGTGTAATCTCGCGCAATAAATAATAACGCACCGCATCCACGCCATATTTTTTTACCAAATCAAACGGGTCAATAATATTACCAAGAGTCTTAGACATTCTTTTACTATTGGAAAAAATAAAACCATGGACAAAAAGAGTTTTAGGTAACGGCAATTTGGCCGATATCAGCATTGCCGGCCAAATCAAAGCGTGAAAACGCAGAATGTCTTTACCGATAACATGCAAGTCAGCTGGCCAGAATTTTTTGAAATTTTCCTCATTATTGGAACCATAACCAAGCGCGGAAATATAATTAGCAAGCGCGTCGCACCAAACATACATCAACTGCGATTCATCATCAGGCACCGGCACTCCCCAGCCGGATAGTTTTTTCTTAGGTCGGGAAAAACTGATATCACTCACCCCTTCTTTTATTATTCCCAATATTTCATTTTTTTTGCTTTCCGGAAAAATTTTTAATTCGTCCAACTCTATTTTCTTTTTTATTTCATCGGCATAACGGGAAAGTTTGAAAAAATAATTTTCCTCTTCTATTTTTTCCGGCTCTTTAAAATGATAAGGGCATTTACCGTCAATTAAATCTTTTTCCGTCACATAAGCTTCGCAACCCACGCAATAATATCCACTGTATTTCCCTTTATATATGTCTCCCGCCTCAACAAGTTTTTTCCAAAGAGATTGCGCGCCGGGCCAATGGCGATTTTTATCAGAAGTGCGGATAAAATCATTATTGGAAATATCCAGCTTCTTTGTTAATTCCACGGATTTCCCGCTATTTTCATCAACAAAATCTTTTACGCTTTTGCCGGCATCCTGGCTAGAACGGACAATTTTTATTCCATGCTCGTCAACGCCGGTTAAAAAATAAACTTCTTTATTAAGAATTCTTTGATAACGGGCAATTGCGTCAGCCTGAACTTCTTCCAGCGCATGCCCCAAATGTGGAGAAGCATTCACATAATGAATGGATGTTGTAATATAAAATTTTTCCATAAAGATTATTTTATTATATAACACAATGGAATGTTTTACGATGAATTAAAGAATGGCCGAATTTGCGTAATGCCTTGATGTGTTTTTTTGTTCCATAGCCGACATTATTAATAAAATCGTATCTTGGATATTTTTTATGAAGCCGTTTCATCAATTTATCGCGATGAACTTTGGCGACAATAGAGGCCAAGGAAATTGCGGGAATTTTTTCATCGCCTCTAATTATTGTTTTTGTTTTTAAATTTTTAAATTGTAATTTTGATTTTTGATTTTTGATTTTTGATTTAATATACAATCCGCCGTCTAAATAAATTGCGCAATTCTTAATTCTTAATTCATAATTCTTAATTAAGCGCTGAAGCGCTTTGGTGGCGGCTAAATTTGCCGCTTGAGAAACATTTATTTTATCAATAATTTTCGGCGACACGCTCGCCACAACAAAATAAATTTTTTGCTGTTTTATAAATTTAAACCATTCTTCCCGCTGTTTTAGAGAAAGTTTTTTAGAATCCCTTAGTTTTAATTTTATTCGCCAATTGGCGGATTTAATTTTTAATTTCAAATTCATTGGCATAGCCAAGGCCGCTACCATTACCGGTCCTGCCAAAGATCCTCTGCCGACTTCATCTATACCAATAATATATTTTTGACTTAATTTTCTTTTACGCATAATCTAATTATAATACCATTATGAAATTTGTTCACCTTCACACTCACTCGCATTATTCTCTTTTGGACGGCCTTGCTAAAATTGACGGTCTTATCAACCGAGCCAAAGAACTGGGAATGAAAGCGCTTGCTTTAACCGACCACGGCAATCTTTACGGCGCCGTTGAATTTTACCAAAAAGCCAAAAAGGCGGAAATTAAGCCGATATTGGGGATTGAAACATATGTCGCCCCTAAAAGCCGATTTGAAAAAACCGCCGGCAAAAACGACGATAGATATTTTCATCTTACTTTATTGGCGGAAAATAATATCGGCTGGCAAAACATAATTCAACTGGCAACTAAGGCAAACTTGGAAGGATTTTATTATAAACCAAGAGTAGATAAAGAACTTCTCCGCCAACACAATCAAGGACTTATTGCTTTATCCGGCTGCCCGAAAGGAGAAATACCGCAGCTTATTATTAATAATAATTTTGAAGCGGCGGAAAAAATGGCTTTGGAATATGAAGAAATTTTCGGCAAGGGAAATTTTTTTCTGGAAATCGGACATCATCCGCACATTAAAGAAGTTGTCAAATCCCAGGAAGGCATAATTAAAATTCATGAAAAAACAGGCATCCCGCTTGTCGCCACTCAAGACATCCATTATCTTAAGCCCGAAGACGCCGACTATCAAGATATTCTTCTTGCTGTTCAAACCGGCAATAAAATAAGCGACGAGGGTCGGCTCTCAATAAAATCAGATGACTTTTCAATGTTTTCTCCGGAACAAGCGGAGGAATTTTTCAAAGATTTTCCAGAAGCGATCGCTAATACGGTAAAAATCGCCGAACGCTGTAATGTGGAACTTAATCTCAGTCAAATTCTTCTGCCGTCTTTTCCATTGGAAAACGGCCTTACTGCCAATGAATATCTTGAAAATTTAATTAATGAAAAAATCCGCAACCGCTACCCTAAGCCCGATACAAAAATAACTGAACGGATTAATTATGAGATTGAAATTATTAAAAAAATGAAATTTGCCGATTACTTTTTGATTGTTCAGGATTTCGTCAATTGGGCAAAAAATCACGGTATTACCGTGGGTCCGGGCAGAGGTTCGGCGGCCGGTAGCGTTGTTTCTTATATTTTGGGCATCACCGATATTGACCCGTTAAAATATGATTTGCTTTTTGAAAGATTTTTAAATCCAGAAAGAATTTCTATGCCGGATATTGATATTGATTTCGCGGACAAACGGCGCGATGAAATTTTATCATACGTCAAACAAAAATACGGCGATGATAAAGTGGCGCAAATAATCACATTCGGAACAATGGCGGCAAGAGGAGCTATTCGCGACAGCACGCGAGCGCTTGGATTCCCTTATATTTTAGGTGACCAAATCGCCAAACTCATCCCCTTCGGCTTGGGCATAGAAGAAGCGCTGGAAGCGTCTCAGGAATTAAGAAATTTCTGCGATATGAATCCCGATGCCCAAAAAATCATTGAAGCGGCGAAACATCTTGAAGGCGTGGCGCGGCACGCTTCGGTTCACGCTTGCGGAGTCGTTATTAGTAAAGAATCTCTCACAAATTATGTTCCCTTGCAATACGCGCCGCAAACCACTGATGTTATCATCACTCAATTTGACATGAACAGCGTTGAAGCTATGGGATTGTTAAAAATGGATTTCCTTGGATTAAAAAATCTGACGATTATTGAGGAAACAGTCAAACTTGTAAAAGAAATAAGAGATGAAAAAATAGAAATTTCCGAACTCCCGCTTAATGATAAAAAAACTTTTGAACTTTTACAAAAAGGCGAAACCTCTTCCGTATTCCAGCTTGAATCCGACGGCATGCGCCGATATTTAAAAGAATTAAAACCAACTGAATTTGAAGACATTATTGCCATGAACGCGCTTTACCGGCCCGGACCGATGGAACTTATTCCGAGCTATATTAAAAGAAAACATAAAATTGAAGAAGTAAAATATCTTCATCCGAAACTTGAACCGATTTTAAAAAATACTTACGGCATCGGCGTTTATCAGGAACAAATGATGAGAATCGCCAGAGATTTAGCCGGATTCAGTTTAGCGGAAGCCGACATATTAAGAAAAGCCATCGGCAAAAAAATAAAATTCCTACTTGATATTCAAAAAGAAAAACTAATAGAAGGAATGAAAAATAACGGCATTGAACAAAAAACCGCGGAAGCTATTTGGGAACTTTTTCCACCTTTCGCCAAATATGGATTCAACCGAAGCCATGCCGCTTGCTACGCCTTAATCGGTTATAGAACCGCTTATTTGAAAGCCCATTATACGATTGAATTCACCACGGCATTATTCAACGCCGACAGCGGCGACGTGGAAAGAATCGCGTTTCTTATCAACGAAGCGAAGAAAATGAACGTTTCGGTGCTTCCGCCGGACATTAACGCAAGTTTTGTTGATTTCGCTCCGGAAGGAAAATCCGCCATACGTTTCGGACTATTAAGTATTAAAAACGTCGGCGCCAATGTCGTTGAAGCGATTATCCAAGAAAGATTTAAAGCCGGGCCGTTTCAAAATTTTTCCGATTTTATAAATCGTGTTCTTCATAAAGATTTGAATAAAAAATCTTTGGAAAGTTTGGCTAAGGCCGGCGTATTTGATTCCCTCAACATTGAACGCGGCCAACTTTTAGCGAATATAGATGAGATATTATCGTTCAGCCAAAATCTTAAAAAATCGCAAACTTTGTCGCAGAACAGCCTTTTTGGCTTGGATTATTCGTCAAACGGCGCCTTGCAATTAAAACCCGCGACTTCCGCCTCAACTAAAGAAAAACTTCAATGGGAAAAAGAATTGGTCGGGCTTTACATTTCTGAACATCCGCTTAATGGACACGAACGAAAACTGCTGATGAATAAAGTAAAGCCGATTAAAGAATTAAAAACCATAAAAATCTCCCCTGCTAAAAACGGCAACGGTCTATACAGAATCGCCGGCGTTTTGACGAGTATTAAAAAAATAACCACCAAAAACGGTCAGCCGATGATTTTTGCCAAAATTGAAGATTTGAACGACAATGTGGAAATTGTCGTTTTTAACGATACGCTCGTAAAAAATCCCGCCCTCTGGCAGGAAAATAACGTTTTAATAGTTGAAGGACGGCTTTCTTCAAAAGATAACGAGCCGAAATTAATCGCCCAAAGCGCGGTAGAGTTATAAATTCAGCCATGATGTGATATTATTATTTTAATTATGGATAATAAAAATTTAGAGAAAATCAGGCATTCGTTCGCCCATTTATTGGCAATGGCGATTTTGGAAAAATTTCCGAACGCCAAACTCGGCATCGGGCCGGTGATTGAAAACGGCTTTTATTACGATTTCGGAAACATTAAATTAACTGACGCGGATTTACTGGAATTGGAAAAAAGGATAAAAGAATTAATAAAACAAAATCTGCAATTTAAAAAAGAAATTATATCCCTTGCCGCGATAAAAAAAATTTTTATAAATCAACCGTATAAATTGGAACTTATTAAAAAACTTCAAAAAAATAAAAGGGCAATTTCAATCTACAAAACTTTCGGCGATAAATCCATAATTCATAATTCAAAATTCATAATTCAATTTACTGACTTATGTGCCGGACCGCATATTAAATCAACCCTTCGACAAAGCTCGGAGCAGACTCCAGAAATCAATCCGGATGCTTTTAAACTCACGAAAATCGCCGGCGCGTATTGGCGTGGCGATGAAAAAAATCCCATGCTCACCCGCGTTTACGGCATGGCGTTTGAAACCAAAAAAGAATTGGAAGATTATTTGAAACAAATGGAATTGGCGGAAAAATGCGACCATCGCAATATCGGCGAAAAACTCGGCTTATTTATGATTGACGAACAAATCGGCAAGGGACTCCCCCTTTGGCTACCCAAAGGATATGCCATCCGCAAAAAACTAGAAGATTATATTTACAACATTGAAAAACAAAACGGCTATCTGCACGTTCTCACCCCGCAAATCGCCAAAGAAGAACTTTATAAAAAATCCGGCCATCTGGCGCATTATAAAGACGATATGTACGCGCCCATTGAAATTGACAATGAAAAATATTATTTAAGACCGATGAATTGTCCGCATCATCATTCAATTTACAAACACGGCAAAAGAAGTTATCGCGAACTGCCCTTAAGAATCGCCGAATTTGGCACTGTTTACCGCCATGAACGTTCAGGCGTACTTTCCGGACTTATCCGAGTAAGAGGATTCACGCAAAACGACGCCCATATTTACGCCACCGAGGAAAATTTGGAAAAAGAAATTATTTCCATTTTAAATCTACATAAAAAAGTTTTTGACGATTTCAATATAAAAGATTATTGGTATCGCCTATCTTTACCGGATTTTAAGAACAAGGAAAAATTCGGAGACGTCAAAAACCGCAAAACATGGGAAATCGGAGCCGCAATTCTTAAAAAATCCCTTAAAAATCTCGGACATAAATTCACGGAAGCTGTCGGCGAAGCGTCTTTTTACGGCCCTAAAATAGATATTCAAATGAAAGATTTATACGGCAAAGAAGATACTATCGCCACTATCCAAATTGATTATTATTCCGCCGCGAAATTCAATCTTTCTTACATTGACAAAGACGGTAAAGAAAAACCGGCTATTGTCATTCACCGCGCGATTTTCGGCTCATTTGACCGATTTTTCGCTTTTCTTATTGAAAAAACCTGCGGCAATTTACCGCTGTGGCTCGCGCCTCTTCAAGTAAAAATTCTAGCCGTGAGCGAAAAACACAACGATTACGCCAAAATAATTTTGGAAGAATTGATAAAAAACAACATTGACGCCGAACTCGCTGCCAGCGATGAAACGCTCGGCAAGCGCATTCGCGAAACGGAAATGCAAAAAATCCCGTATATTCTTATTGTCGGCGATAAAGAAATACAAAATCAAACCGTCAATGTGCGGCATCGCGACCAAACCGAAGAAATAAAAATTAACGAACTTATTGAAAAAATTAAAAAAGAGATTAAAAATAAAACAATTTAAAAAAATACCCCGTTGAATGGGGTATAATAACGAGAGTGGGATTATAATATAACCCACAAAATAAATAAATTATGATATCTCGTAAATAAAATGATTTAAAAGAACAAAATTTGGTCGGGTGGCAGTGGCACTTCGACACTTCCATCTCTTTATGCCAAGTGCCACCCCACCCTAGGGGGATTCGCTAAACCATTAACCCCAATACCTCGATCTTCTTTTCTTATGCTACCACCATCGCTACCATTACAAACGATCTCATAGTATCACCTCCTTTTTAATACGCGTTCGGTGAAATAATTTTCCATCC
>ERZ1292623.3705-Hain-H51-01um-R1-3705-length-12896-cov-6_pt1 | contig 12896 bp, 2 predicted proteins | sample MGYA00564398_ERZ1292623 | MGnify/ENA primary metagenome ERZ1292623 (study PRJEB36523, sample SAMEA6512633) | groundwater metagenome | collected 2019-01-07 | study: AquaDiva: Metagenomics assemblies of 32 groundwater samples | reverse complement strand
CGGTGGAGGTGACGGCCCGAACGAGGTAGAGCGCGGTGCTGATCGAGATGATCTCGATGGTGTCACCCAGCGCCGCCGTGCCAGTCACGAACGACAGCGTGGCGCCGGTCGCGGGGATCACGCTGGTCACGTCGTTGACGATGGTGCCGACGAAGGTGGCGGCCGCGGCCGCAACGGTGATGGTGACGGTGTTCGCGCCGGCACCGGTCAGGTAGAACGTGTAGCGGCAACCGGGGCCGCTGGTCGGAGACGGGAGGTCGATGTCATAGGCCGCGCCCTGCGAGACCGAGAAGATGCCGCCCGAATCGCGGAGGGTCAGGGTCGTGGTACCCACAATGGCACCGTTGGTCACGCCTGCCGCGCGGAGGCCGGTGATGGCGACCGAGCCAGGGACGCCCGTGCCCGTCGGTGCGCCCGGGGTGATGGTGATGTTTCCGCCGTTGGCGTTGCCACCCGTGCCAGCCGCCCCGGCCGCGATGGCGAGCGAACCGCCAACGCCGCCCGTCGTGCCACCGTTCCCGCCCGCGCCGCCCGTGATGTTGACCGCCGCGCCCGCGCCGCCCACTCCAGCGCCAGTGGCGGCGCCGCCCGCGCCGCCGGTGAGTGCCACCGTGCCCGCCGCGCCGCCGGTGCCGGTCGCCGTGGTGCCACCAGCCCGCGACTGGACGGTGACCGCGCCCGAGGCCCCGCCAACGGTGCCACCCGTGGAGTTGGAGCCGAGGCCGGACTGCACCGTGATGGTGCCCGAGGCCGACGTGGACTCCGCCGTCGTCACGCCCGAGGCGAGAGTCACGTTGCCGGAGAGGCCGGAGGTCGCGCCGCCGGCGCCCGAGGTGAGCGAGAGATCGCCGCCCGCGCCGGTCGCGCCGCCCTGGCCGCCGCCGACAGTGTGAGCGCCGCCGGCCGCGCTGCCGGAACCCGCACCGCCGGTCCAGGACACTGCGCCGCCCGCGCCACCGGTGCCACCGGCCGTCGTGCCGCCCGCGCCGCCAGTGCCACTGATGGCCGCGCCCGCGCCGCCGTTGCCGGTGCCCGCCGTGGCGTCGCCGCCCGCGCCGCCGGAGAAGGTGATGCCACCCGCCGCGCCGGCGTTGTTGGCGCCGTTCGACGCGGTGTTGCCGCCCGCTCCGGAGGTCAGGGTGATGGTCGAGCCCGCGCCGCCCGCCGCGTTGCCGGTGCCGGTCTTGGCGCCGCCCACGCCGCCCGTGATGGCGAGTGCGCCACCGGCGCCGCCCGGGTCCGTGCCCGCGGCCGCGCCACCGGCGCCCGACAGGAAGGTGGCCGCACCGCCGACGCCGCCCTGGGCGCCCGCCGTCGAGGTGGCCGCGCCGCCGGCGCCCGCGGCGATGGTCATGGCGCCCCCGGCGCCCGCGTCCCCGGTGCCGGCGGCAGCCGCCCCGGCGCTACCCGCGCCAGAGAGGAAGGAGACGAGGCCGCCCGCGCGGGCCACCGTCGCCGTGCCGCCCGCTGACGCGGCGCGGAGGAACAGATCCTGGCCCGCCGTGTCGGTCGCGGCCGCGAAGGTCGGGGCGCTCCCGGCGAGGGCAAGCCCCGCGACGCCGCCGAGGGCAATCCCCAGCACGTTGGCCGCGCTGCGGTACAGCCCGGTGTCGGGGTCGGCGCTGAACGTGAACGAGGGCGCCGCCGCCGTGCCGTTCGGGGCTGCGATCACGCCCGTCGTGGTCCACGTCCCGGTGACGGTGAACCCGGCGGCATCGACGTTGATGAACGCCGACATATCGCGGTTGTAGATGCGCGCGTTGGTGTCGAGGCGCAGACCGCCTTCGGTGATCTGGTCCAGAGGAAGGATGACGGCCACGGGTCACTCCAGTTCGACCCGGAGGGTATCACGTAAACCGACTGGCGAGCCACAAATGCGACCACCGGGTCAGTAAGGCTCTGACCGCTCCTGCAACCGGGCCGCAGCTTCCGCTTCCCGCGCGCTCTTCTTCGACAGATCGTCGAGGCGCAGTACCCGGGTCGGGACGCGCACGGACTTGATGGCGAACAGGCCGCCCAGTTCCTCGCTTTCCTTCATTCCGACGCGTCGCTCCTCGACATCGGGTGCGGCGGACGGCGCGTAGGAGCGGTCTGGATACGGGTTGATTCCCGGGAGCCAATCGATCCCGTCGCGCACCAGGGACACGAGGGGGTCGGTCAAGCGCGCGCGGCCGCTTGCGCGATGCTCCTGCGCGGCCTCGACAGCGGCGGTGACGATCCCGCCCTCGAACGCGAAGGCGAGCCAGTCCGCGCGTGCCATCGCGGTCACGGTGTCTACCGTGCGGCCACCACCGATCGGCATGAGGTTCCGGAACGCCCACCAGTAGCGTGCGTTCCGGGCTTGGAAGTGCGATTCCCCCGGGTTTGCCTCGCTCATGGGGTCGCGCTCTTCCATCGCATCTACGTCAAACAGGTCGGTCGTGAGCAATCCGTCGAACGCTTGCTGGTCAAGCTCCACGAGCCACGCGGGCACGGTGTTGAAGGCGGCCACGTCCCTGCCGGACCAGATGTCGTACCCGGTGGCGGCGACGATCACGGACTGGTACCAGGGGGAGAGCATCGCCATCAGTTCCCGGCGCCCCTCTGCGTCCCCGGTGACGGTCCCGAGGATGCGGGCCATGAGCACCACGGCGTCGGAGACCCCGATGAGCGGTGCGATGCGGGCCACCCCGGAGTAGGCGCCGTACTGGTTGGAATCGCTGGCGGTCTTGCGCATCGCCAGGATCAAGCGCCCGTCGAGATATTCGGGCCAGATCAACTCGCTTTCCTTGCCCAGCACGATCTCCTGGGCATCGCGGATGCCGCGGAGGGTGCCGAGGAAGCGCGACGGGTGATTCAAGAGCGTCCACCACTGCAAGTCCAGATTGCGCCGCATGTAGGTGTAGAACATGACGGCCGGGCGGATGACCTCGCGCTCGAAGTCGGTCACGGCGTTGTAGTCGAACGCGACGCGGCGGGCGGTCTCCGCCGCCTCGTCCGCGCCCTTGCCGATCGACAACTCGTCGATGAAGGAGCCGACCCGGTAGAGGTTGTCGATCGCGGTAGACGCCTCCATCAGAGCGTCCTGCCACCAGTTGAAGGGCCGGACGACGAACTGCCGCATCGCGGCGCCCATCGGGTTGTTCTCGGAGAAGTCCTTGGTGATCCGTTTCCACCGCGTCCCCTCGTTGCGCCGGAGGGCGTCCACGAGTTTCCACGTCGATTCCGCCCGTGCCTGCGAGGAGTGAAGCCCGGTCTTGCGGGCCTGGTTCGCGAGGCTTTCGCCGGTGTGAACCCCCCCGCGGCCATCGATCCACACGGCCGACGGTCGCCACAGCCCCGGGGCCCGGATGCCCCGGTAGTCGTTGAACAGCGACAGGAACACATGCCGGAGCACCTTTCCGGAGGCCGTGGGGGCGACGTAGCGCCCGAGCACCCGGAGCGCCCCGATTGCGCCCTTCCCTTCGTAGAGTTGAACGGCGCCGCCCAGGAGGTTGCCGATGAAGTTGGCCGGGTTCGGGATGCCGACGCCGGTGACCATGTTCACGCGGCTCATGGTGTACGACCAGCCGGCCACGTCCAGGATTCCCTGCGCGACGCGGGCAACACGCCGGTTCAACGTGTCCTCTCGATCGGCGGCCCGAGCGGCAACGGCACCCGTAACGGTAGCCTTGGCGCCCTCCATCTTCTGCGCGATCCCTTCCACGTTGTACCAGCGCCCCAACACCGGCTGCGCTTCGCCGCGGGCCGCCCACGCGAGACCCGCCTTCGCCGCGCGGTCCATGACGCCGGTGAGTTCCCCCCACAGTCCTTCTGGCACCATGACCTCGGTACCGTCGCCCAGCACGAGCGCCTTCCACGCGGTATCCGCTCCTGGCTTGAACCCCCAGGAGGAGAGGATGGAGAGACCCACGCGGTAGGCGTCCGGGGAGAAGCTACCGAGCGTCCCCGGGGCAGGATCGGACGCGACCTTCTTCCGGTGTGCCATGTCCACCACGTCGGCGCCGATCATCTTGAAGCTCATCTCCGCCTGGATGACGCGCAGCACCTCGTCGCGGAAGGCGGCCCGATCGAGTCCGGACGCATCGGTCGAACCGATCGGCCGGAACGTCTCGAACTGGCGCCCGAGTCGGGCAGCGGTGTCCACGTCGAGGGCGATCCCGGCGTCCATCATCTTCGTCGCGAAGCGGTTGAGCACGTCGAGCGCCATCATGCGGGTGATGGCGGCAGCGGCAGCGGCCACAGGGTCGAACGCGGGCGGAGCGGTGGCTTGGCCGACCGCGGCCGTCTCTTTCAAGATGCCGTTCCAATCGCCGTCGTAGAACTTCTGGTAGAACTCCGCCGCTTTCTCCAGTTGCGCCCACGGATTCTTGTCCCGGTGAAGGCCGACCCACAGCTTCTTTTCGTCGCTACCGCTCATGGCGATGCCGATCTCGGCGCCGGCCTTCTTCACCGCTTCGCCCCGGCGGCGGAGCGCATCGTGCAAGATGCCGACCGCATCCTCGATGGCGGCTCGCTCGGTAGGGGCGAGGAGGCCGATGTCGCGGGGGTCGGCTCGGTACCCGGCGAGCGCGAGAACGGCTTGCTGCTCGCTCTCCTGCGTGGTCCGAGCGATGGCGGGGTTTCGAGCAACGAACCCGGCCACGTTGTCCAGCGTCGCCAGCAGGTCGGCCAGCACCGGTTCTTTCGCCACCCGCTCGGTGAACGGCTCGACCCACACGCGATGGAGATCCAGCATCTCGGGGATGTCCGGTACCTGCACGCTCATGGCGGGCATGGAGCGAGCGATCCTGGTCACAAGCTCGTGCCGCATCGCCTCGGGGTTCGTGCGGCCCACGTCGTCGAGGGCGCGCTTGAACAACCCGGTGATCCCGCCCAGCTCGCGCGTTGTCTCCCCAAAGAGGTCCACAACGGTTGGATTTGTGTACTCCGCTACCCGGAAGTTGACGGTGAACGCGGCCTTGATCTCGCCGCTCGCTCGCTCGGAGTAGAGGAAGGCGCCACCGAGCGCGCCGATCAATGTTCCAGCGCCGGGGCCGGCAACGACGGTTCCAACCGCAGCTCCGGCGATGGCGCCACCGGCCGGGCCAGAGTCGGAGATGAACTTCAAGAGCCCATAGGCGGCGTTCCCGACGTTCTGCGCGGCTACGCGGTCCGCGCGGGTTCCCGGGCCTGCGTCCCGGTCGATCGTTGCCTCGCGGATGCGGTTGTAGTCCTCCAGCGGCATCTCGGTGAAGTCGTAGTCGGGGTCCAGGAGGTCGCTTCCTCGCAGGGCCTCGAACCCCATTCCCGAGTCCGCGAGCATGGCGACGTGAGCCTCCATCTTCGCGGCGGACACCGGGTCGAGCCGGACGGCATCCGCTTCGACCACGAGGTCTTTCCCGTGGATGGCGCGGAACAGATTGTCCACCTTCCGGAGCACGCGTTCCACCCGGGCCTTCGGGACGTGCGTGCGCCGGGTCAGCTTCGTCACGTCACCGGTGAAGCCCCACTGGCGCCGGGCGGTCTCAACGACGGTGTCGGCGATGGCGTTGATGGCGGCCTGCACGGCGTCGATCTCCCGGGCCGAGCGCGACCCAGCCACCACGTCGATCGCGGCGCCCGGGGAGTCCATGGTGCTCACGTCGCCGAGCACCTGGCCGGTGCGCTTGACGCCCTCTGCCTCCAGTCGGGTAGGCACGTCGGCCTCCACGGTCGTCCGAACCGGACGCCCCGGGAGCCGGCCTTCGGGCGTGACCGGCCGGTCGATGAGCACTCGTTTCAGCGGCCCACCCGGGTTGAACGCGGCATCGAACCACCGGCGCAGGTCGGGGGAGACACCAAGGGGGAGACCGCGCAGGCGCATCCAGAGGTCGGCCAGCCGGTCCTTGAACTCATCGTAGTAGGCCCGGAGCCGACCGCGCGGGGCGATCTTGCCGCGAAGCAGGCGCCCGAACCCTTCGGCGAACCGCTCCTCCCCCGCGCGGGTGAGTCGCAGCTTTCCCGGACGCGCGGGGTCAGGCTCGTTCGGCAGGAACCGCACCAGCTCGTCCACCCATTTGTCGCCCATGACGAACCGCATGAGGTGGGCGTTCTCGTGGAGCACCGTTCCGATGTCGGCGGTTGCGAAGTAGCGGAGCAGCCAGCGCGCGGCGCTCGTAGGCTCGATGCTACCGAGCACCGCCGCGGCGCGGCGCTCGAACAGGGGCTGGCCCTCGTACAACACGGCCTCACGCGCCTGTGGGGTCAGCGGGAGGTACTTGGGCACCTCCGGCGACCGCACCAACAGGGGGCCGAACACCGCCTTCGACAGAGCGGGCGGCACCCCGTTCCCGATGATCGTGGTTGCAAGCGCCTTTTCTTTCGGCAACGGGTAGTCATCCGGCAACCCCGTGATCCGCGCCATCACCTGGGGCGTCACGTCCTTCACGCGCCCGTCCGGAAGGATGATCTTGTGCGCTTCGTGCGCGGCTTTCAGCGTCGGTGCCGGGCCTCCTGCAAACGCGAACGGCACATTCTTGCCCGCGCTCCCGCCCATGACGATGAGCGGTTTGCCTGGCGCTTCGGGGTCGATCCCGGCCTTCTCGATGCGCGCCCGCATCCACGGCGCAAGGGTGCTGTCGGGGAGGGCTTCGACGATGTCCGCCACTGTTGCGTACCAGTCAGCGTACGGCTTTCCGATGATCGCCAGACCGTGTGTCGGGGAGGGAGGGGGCGGAAGCGGCCCGTCCTTCACCGCCCGGAGCAGAAGTCGCTTGCGATGGGTAGCGGCTCCGTAGTCGGCCGCATCGTAGATCCGCGCATCGAATGTGTAGCCCTCGCCGCGCAAGGCATCCTCGATAAGCCGCATCGCATCGAAGTCAGCGTAGCCGCTCACGTTTTCGAGCGTGAACACCCGTGGCTTCTTCTCTCGGATCGCCTTGGCCGTGGCCGTGGCAGTTGCGATGTCCAGCGGTTGTTCGCCGTCACCGGTGAGGTTGGCCTTGCTGGCGTTCTTGCAGACCGGCGAAGCGTGCAGGTAGTCCACCTCACCGGCGTCGGTGAGGTCCACGTCTTGCACCTTCCCGACCCGAATGGGGCTTTGGTGGGCGGCTTTGTGGACGGCGGCGATGGCGGGCTCCGACTCGACAGCCATCACCGGGTCGATGAGTCCGCGCAGTCCGACCTCGATCAGGCCGCCACCGGAGAACAGCGTCACCGTGCGCGGCGGACCAGCCGTCCCGTCCTTGCGCGGAGGGAAGGCCGGAGCCGTCGGCTCCAGCAGCGTGACCTGCTCACCTACCGGCGTGGCTCCACGGCGGGCGGCGAGGTCAAGAGCCTCGGGTCCGGCTCCGGGAGCGTCACCGGCTGGCCGTACTCCGGCGCCCATTCGCTCCGCACCACGATTGGGGACTCGCTCGGCGACGATGCCGGTGCGGGCGAAGGCGTCGTTCCAGGTGTCGGAGAGGGCGCGGGCATAGAGTCGTCTCCAAGTCTGCTTGTCGTAACCACGGGCGTTCCTGCCGTCGGTGATGTCGCCACCGGCGGCGCGCACGATATCGTCCATCTGGCGGGTGGCTACCCCCGTCGCCGGCACGGCTGCCTCGTTGTAGGCCGATTGCATCGCTGCCGGGTCCGGCCAGCCGCCGGTCGGTCGTTTCACGACCCAGGTGAAGCCGTCGCCGTCGGCCACGGCGCGGATTTCCGCCACGTTCGCGCGCCGTGCCACCAGCAAGTCCTCGGGGGAGAATGGGGCACCCGACGGGTGGACGTGCGTGTAGACGCCGTCGCCGGTCCGGGCTAGGGCGTCGAGCGCGGATGAGTAGACGACACAATTGACAGCGGGATCGGCACCAGCGACCCGCGTGTCCTCGGGCCCCCAGCGCGCCACCTGCCGCCCGGCCCCGTCGTAGAGCACGATGAACTCCTCCACGAGCCCGTGGAGCGCGTCCTCCACCTCGTCGAGCGGCATCCACCACCCGAGCGGCCCACGCGTGTCGCCCCAGGTGTCGGCCGCGAGGCGGGGCGGGAGGTCGGCTGGCGGTACGGGGGGGGTGTAGGTGGCGGCGGCCGCGGGGCCGCCGGACGGGTCGCGCAGGATGCTCGGGTCGGTCGGGTCGAACGTCCCACGATTCGCGGTGGCGGACTTGATTTGCTCTGGGCGGAAGGCGATGTAGACGCGGTGTGGCTTGCCCCCTGTTACCGCACCGCCGACGTGCGTGATCCCGTCGTAGCCAGCGGATTGTAGGATCTCGTTCGCTACCCGCTTTGGCTCGTCGATACCGTCAGCCAGCGTCCCCACGATGGCGTCGTAGGCATCGGCACCAGTAGCGTACACGGGTGCCGTGGTCGCTCTGGCCGCGTCGTCGAGCGAGGCAAACACCTCGCGCGGCGCGAATGCCGTGTGGTACAGGCCAGCGTCGTCGCGGAAGATGGGCCATCCAGCAACTCGCCAGGCATCCGGACCTTCCTGAACAGGGTTGGCCGGAGGTTCTAGCTTTCTCCGGATCTCTGCGATCTGCCCTGGCGACAGGGCCGGGTGACCGCGTGCGGCACCGACGATGGCATTACGGGATGCCGCGTCCAACTTTGCCTCGATGTCGAACGGGCGTTGTACTCGCAGGTACGTGGGCAATACCCCTGGACCCGGCCGACCCTCAATGCGGTGGGGTTGTGGCTCGGTGAAGTGCCACCGGGGCGGTTCAATGGCATTGCCAGCATCGTCCACGCGCTCTACCTGGACTCGCCACGGAAAGCGCGGATCGTCCCCATCAAAGGCCAGAACACGATCCTTCCCGGCGTACCCTTCCACGATGCGACCAGGGGTGAAGTGGGCCTCGATCTCGGCGCGACTGACACGGGGTGGCGCCTTGCCCGTGTAGGACGACGCGATCAGCGGGTCATCAGTGAAGTAGAACCCGGGCCCGTATAGGCCGCTTGAATCCGCACGATCTGGATCGAACGCACGGATATCGCCGTAGCTACTCCCGTGGTACACCACCAGCGGCTTCCCCTCGGGGTCCACCACCTTCGACGCGCCGAACCAGTTGCGGAACTCTGGCGTCTCTGGCGCCTTCTGAAAGTACGCCCCCGCCCCCGGCGTGCCGCCCAACTCGACCGCGTGGGCGTCGAAGAACTCCTCCGGGGTCGCGTACTTCCCCTCGCCGACGGCCTTCCACGCCAGCGACTCCAGCATCGCCATGGTCACGTCCGCCTGCCGGGGGGTGACGTTCCCGGCGGCGGCCAGGTCGTCGTACCTCGCCCGGACGGCGGCGTACCCGGGGGCCGTCCGCAACGCCACATCGGCGGGGCCGCCACGGTTTTTCAATCCGCGCGCGGTCGCGTTCCACAGTTCCCGGGCGTTCTCGTCTGCCACGGCGTTGACGGCCGCGGCCGCCTCTTCCGGCCGGTACCCGGCGGCCTCGATCTTGCGGGCGATGTCGCGCTGCAACTTCCAATCCACGCTGCCCGGGTCTTCATGGGGCGGCGGCGGCTTGTCGCCCCGCACGTTTTCGCCGAACAGTCGATGGCCGGCTCGCAACTCCGCGTCCAGCCCCTCGCGCACCACCTTGTCGAGCGCCCCCAGCCGGTCGGTCTCTCCAACCAGCGCGGGGACTACGCCGGCCGCCGCCGCCTTTGCCAGCCGCCCGCCCCGCAGACCGGCCCGGGACGCGGTGTTCCCTGCAACCCACGCGCGCCGCGCCCCGACCGCCGGGGTCGCCAGTCCACCGAACACGAGTTCGTCTATCGGCATGAGAACGTCCACGGCGACATCCACGGCCAGGGCGAACTTCGACAGAGCTGATTGCGGCGGCTCCCCCTGCCGGCGAAGCGCGTCCGCGAGCCCGGGGCCCTGGTAGTCGGCAAACGCCACGTTGGCGCCGACGCGCCCCATCCACGTTGTCTCGGCCCCCGGTCGCAGCAGCGGCGCCCTGCTCCCCCGCCAGCCCCGCTCGTGCAGGTAGGGGTCAAGCGATCCGGTGGCGACCCAGGTCTCCCACCCGGCCTTCGTCGGGATGCGGGCGGTACCGATCATGCGGGCCAACTGCTCGTACCCAAGCGCGTCGGCTACCAGGGAGCCCAGGTTGACGCCGCCGATGTTCAGCGGGATGTCCGCCTCCCACAACACCTCGCCCGTCACTCCGGCCCACGACAGCGCCCGTTGAATCGGCGACGGCGTGAAGTAGAGTTGCCCGTCCTCCTTGTCCACCGTCATGGCGGTCAGGAGTCTCACCGCCTTCGCCGTGTCCCCGATGCCGGTGAGCTCCTGCATCTTCGCCCGCTTCTGCCCCTCGTCGGTGATCTGCTTGTTGGTCGGAACCGAGAGCGGGGAGAGCCACCGGAGCACGCTGATCGGCAACTCCGATGCCTCGCGTTCCACCAGTAGTTCATCCTCGCCGCGCTCCACGGCCCGCTGCAACAACGCGGCTTCCGGGCGGTCGTACAGCGCCCCCCCGGGCGTGACGGCACGTCGGACAAGCGCGAGGTCGAGTCCGCCTTGAAGGGACGCAGGGAGAGAGTGGTAGGGCACCTCCTCCATCGCGCTGCTGTCACCCTCTTCGTACAGAGCCTTCCAGGCTGCGTCGAACTCCGGAATCGGTGTGGCGCGCTCTATAGCCTCGTCCCAGATCGCCACCTCGTCCGGATCGGCCCCGAGCACCTTCAACTGCGCGGACACCCCCTCGCCGCCCGCCAAGGCCAGCACCACCCGGGACGCCACCTTCACCGGGTCCAGCCGCACGTCCGGGTCGGTGGTCAGCCCTTCGAGGCCCTCCCGCACATCCGCCAGCTTCGACGGAAGCGCGAATGTCTCTCCAAGCGACGGCACGAGGGGGATGTCGTACTCGCCGCCCGTGAACCATCGGACGGCGGAATCGACCGGCGAAAGGCCGGCGAACAGTCCGGTTGCAGCCGAGGTTGCCGACCGGGCCAGCGCGCGAGCCCAGGACTTGTCCACAACCTCCTCGGCAGGGCTCGGCTCGGCATGCTTCGCGCTGATCCCGGATACGAGACTCAGCACCCCCTCCTGGCTCAACTTTGTTGCGCCGGGCTGCCACCGGGCGTCCCGCTCCATCGCTCCAGGCTCGCGAATGGGGATGGGGAACGCTCCGGCGGCCATGCGAGCGCGCTTTTTCGCCAGCGTGTCCGGGGACGTGTAGGCATCCTCCAGGTTCTCGGCCGTCTCCGGATCGACCGGGCCGAGCGGGCCGAGGATGCCGTAGCGGTCCAACTCGCGCTTGATCTCGGCCTGCACGAGTTCTTCCGGGCGGTCCTCGCCGTGCTGGGCCCGGATGCGCTCCTGGATTGCCTGGTCCCTCTTGGCATCGGCCAGTTCCCGGGTCGAACTGGCGGAGTCGTACTTGTCCATGCCCAGCGCGGGCCCCTCGCGCGGCAGGTCAGAATCGGCGGGGGCGTCCGGTGGGACGTAGCGAGGGATGCCAAGGGGCGGCGCGTCGGCGCGCTGCTTCTCTTTCTCGGCTTCGGTCAGCGGGCCCGGCATGGGCGCCGACGTGCTCAGGATATAGGCTTTCTCGGCTTCTATCTCGGCTTCGGTCAACGGGCGTGGCATGCCGCCCCCCTATCCGGGTGCGGCCAGGGCGGCCCGCACGCGCGAGGAGGCGAGGGCGGCCCGCACCGCCTCGTCGCTCATGCTGTCCACGTCGAAGGGGTAGTTGCCGATCGTCTTCAACAGATCGCGCTCGCGCCGGAGCGCCTGCGCGCGCACGCTTCCGCCCGTTTGCGGGTAGCGATCGGGAAGGAAGGACGCGACACCTTCTTGCGGGGCCGGAGCAGAGACGGACGACGAAGCTACGGGAATCTCAACGAAGTCGCGCGTTGCCTCGAAGGCCGCACGTTGCTCTGCCTCGGTCCGGGCGCGCGGGGTCGCGACGACCGCCGGGGGCGCGCGGGTTTGACGACGTACGCTTTCCGACAGGCGGCGCTCGGATTCCGCTTGCTGGGCCTTCGACCGCGACGCCTTCGCAGCCTCGCGCTCGGTCATCTCCTCCGCGCTCTTGTATCCGAGCGCGCGTGCGTAGGAGTCTTCAACCATCCCCGCACCACGGACGACGCCCTCCACGACCGCAAGGGTGGGAGCGACGCGCTTTTGCATGCCTTGAAGCATCTTCTCGCTCCGCTCCCGCCGCTCCGCGCGGGACTCCCCGTAGTCCTTGGCACTCTCGATGGTCACCCGGTCGTCCATACGGGCGGCTCCTGGCGACGGCATGAACGCGACTCCGCTGCGCGGCGGCTCCGGCACGGTCGCTCCGGGGATCGCTGGCGTCTGCTGCGTCACCGTCCCCTTTGGCCCTCCCATCGGGGGCGTGGTGTTGTCGCCCTTCTGCGCGGCGTTGGTGGGCTTCCTCGGAGCCGGCGTGGCGTTGGTGGGCTTCCTCGGTGCGGACGTGGGCGCGGGCACCGGCGCGGCCTTCTCTCGCGTCCGGAACTCCGCGACGCTCGCCACAGCCTCATCCTCGGAGAGCCCGGCGTCGCGCGCCATCTGGAACAGCACGGCGTCGGAGGCCATCTACTTCTTCCCCTCGGCCAGGAACTTCAAGAACGCTTCGGTCTCGATGTCGGGGGTCTCGGCGATGCTCAGCGGAACGGGGGTCATGATCGTCTCCGTGAGGGGGGCGGCCTCAAGGGCAACGTCCACCGCCCGGGCCCGCACGCGCTCGCTGAGGTAGTCGAAGCCGCGCTGCTCGGGCCTCGCTGCCTGCTCGGCGCGCTCGGCGACCTTCTCCGGAGTCCAGTAGTCGAGCTCGGTCTGCTCGCGGTAGGGCTCCTCCGACACGTCCGGCGCGGAGACGGCGCCGACGGAGAGGGGTTGGCCGCGGGTGGGCCGAGCCGCTTCCATCGTGCGCTCGGCGCCCAGCGGTTGAGGGTCCACGCGGGCCGGGATCATCGCCTTCTCCACCGCCTCGTTGATGCCTTCGACGATCCCGCGTTCGTACTCGCTC
>ERZ1292623.3704-Hain-H51-01um-R1-3704-length-12897-cov-23_pt1 | contig 12897 bp, 12 predicted proteins | sample MGYA00564398_ERZ1292623 | MGnify/ENA primary metagenome ERZ1292623 (study PRJEB36523, sample SAMEA6512633) | groundwater metagenome | collected 2019-01-07 | study: AquaDiva: Metagenomics assemblies of 32 groundwater samples | reverse complement strand
ACCGTGCTGACGCTCACCCGCGGTCAACTGGTGTAGGAGTTAGCGATGGACGACAGTTCGTTGGTGAATGTAGAGGGGGCTATCCTCGAAGAAAGGACGCAGGCTGCGCTCGGGCCTGCGCAGTCGGACGACGGCGGCCGCAAGCAGTGGGACTGCCGCACGCTGCAACTCGCCGTGGTGTGCGAGATCCACGAGCGAGCGCACGCGGCCCGCGTCAAGCTGCTGAACCACCCGTCGGTCGAGATCAAGCACGTACCGATGGTCCGCACCGTCGCCCCGGTGATCGGAGAGCACGTGCTGGTGCAGTGGATCGGCGGGCACGTCAATAACCCGGTCGTGGTAGCGGTGGCCGACACGCGCACCAAGGAGCAGTCGATCGCCACGAAGCGGCCGATGGTGGACATCGTGGGCCCGACGGGCGGCGGCGGACGACAGGGCCGGCATATCCGCGAGTACCCGCTGCAACTTCTCGCCCTGCCGACTGGTGGGGACATCCTGGCGACGCAGGTGTACGTCGGGCAGTCGAGTTGGGAATCGTACATGCCCGGCGGCGAGCATCTGCAAGTGTTCGGCCAATACCTGCCGCACCCGCTGGACGCGGATCCCGAAGACAAAAGCATCCCGCCGGACTTCCGGCGGGTCTACCACCAGACGTTCGTGTCGGCGACTCAGGGCGTCCATTACCGCCAGATCGCCACGCCGACGGGCGCGAACGCTTGGCGCGTCACACAGAAGCTCGGAGCGGGTAACACGTTGGAAATGCTGTTCCAGTGGGGCCGGTACAAGACCGGATCGGTGCAGGATTGGGAACCGCTCGGCACTCAAGCGTCCGTGACCATCGACGCTGCCGGTAAATTGACCGTGAAGGCCGATACAGTGGTCGTCGAGAGCAACGACGTTCGGATGGCGCAGCAGACGCGGCCGGTGCTCGTGGCGAGCGGCGACGCACCGCTGCCAGCCGGAGTAGTGGAAGCTACCGAAGTCAAAGTTTGAGACCTCCTGCCGCACAGGTCGGACATTAGGCGTGCAAGGTAGGGTTTCGCGGGAACCCGTGCGGTAGGATTTTTATTCACGGACACGGGGACAGCGATGGCAGCCGCTGGCATCAATACGAAGCGTGGCGAAACAGTCGGCGGCGTTGATCCGCCCACGGCCGCAGTCGCGAGACGACGTCGGCTGATTATCGCAGACGCCAATGGCGGCAATCCCTACCAACTCTGGGTCAACCCGCAGCAGTTCAGCCAGCGCGAGGGTCCGCTGGCCTCTATCCAACACACGGCCGATGGCGGTGTGGTGAATCACTGGGGGCCAGACTTTCCCAGAATATCCTTCAGCGGTACTACAGGCCGCGGGTACTACCCGCAACTCAAGGAGTTGCGCGACCGCGTGCGAGACAATTACCAATCCGTGTCGCTCGGCACGCCGCCCTGGATGCGGTTCTACAATTTCATCGACCTCGAAGCCTGGTACGTCGTCATCACGAACTTCGAACTCAAGAAGTCCGTCGACCAGCCGATGCTATACGGCTACGCGATCGAGATGACGTGCGTCAGGCTGATCGTCGGCCTCGCCATCGACGACGTACTGAATATCCTGCACGGCAACAACGACGTAGACGACGCCGCGAACCAAATCAGTGAGGCGCTGACGACCTGATGTCCACCCAAGGTGCTCTCGGCCTACTCTCGAACGACCTGCGCGACCGCATCGACGCGGCCAAGGCCGAACTCGCCGCCCTGCAGGCTGCCGTGGCGCAGTGGCGAGCCGAGTCGGGCCAAGAGACCGGCGCGGCCATTCCGTTCGCCTACGGGCGCGCCCAGTCGCTCGTCGAGACGCTCCGCTCGCTGCTGGCCGATCTGGTCGCGCTGGACGACGACGAGATGACCGAGTTGATCTGGCGGCTGCGGCAGGGCATCCGCGGCACGGCCGCACTGCTGGTTCGGTCCGAGCGGCTCTTGCCCACGCTCGAGCGATCCGCTGCCGACTTCGCCGACACCGGCGGCCGGTTGGAACTAGCCGAACTGCCGCACCGCAAGGTGCAAAACTACATGGTCCGCGACGGCGACACGCCTCACAGCATCATGCAGCGGGTCACCGGAGACGCCGAGCGGTGGATCGAACTGGTACTGCTCAACTCGCTCGACGCCCCGTACATCACCGACGACTCTACGACGGACTTGGAGCACAGCGCTGTCGGCACGGCTACGTTCACCCACGAAGTCGCGCAGGGGTCGAACTACACCATTCCGGCCGGCACGCTGATCGAGACCGTCCCCAGCGGCGGGAATCCGCCGGTCCAGTTTGTCACGCTGGCCGACGCGACGATCCCGGCCGGCCAGTTGTCGGTCGAAGTCGCGGTCGAGGCCGTGGTGCCCGGTTCAGGCGGCAACGTCGGCCCGCAGCGGGCGCGGATCGTGCGCACGACGGCCTCTACGGTGGACTACGCCTACACGCTCCAGGTGATGTGCAGCGATGTGGCGTGCAACGAAGCGACTGGTAGCCGCACGTTCACGCACCGGGCGTATCCCCGCGTCACGATCTCGCAGACCTGCGGCGGCTCGAAGCTCAACGTCAAGTTCCCCGGCGAGTTGATCTACGTGCCCGTGAACGAGACCACGCCGGGCGGCACGCCGAGCATCCTGCAGCGGGCGAATCAGGACCGCATGGACGCGCTGTACGGAGTGGACTACTACTTCACGGTGGACGGGAAGCTGCGGCGCGACCAGACCGGCGACATCCGGGTGAGTCGCGGCCTCGAAAACCTCGGCATCGCGCTGCGCAATCGCGTGATGATCCCGATAAATGATCTCACCCTACATCCAGAGTACGGTTGCGAAATTCACTCGTTGATCGGGCAACTGGATGGCCCGCCGATTGACGAAGAGATCGACATGCTAATCCGCATGGCGACGAACGCCGACCCGCGGGTGAAGGATACGACGGTCACGGTCGATTCGATCGCTGGTGACGAGATTCGGGCGACGGTGAAGTGGGAGGCCGACCCGACGCGGGACACGGGAGTGGAGACGCTGGTGGTTCAGCGATGACAATCTACCGGTGCTCGGATCGCCACTTCCCACCGCCCGTTGCACACGTACACGCTGCACGGCTCCGTTTGGAACTTCGGCTTGCCTTCGTCGTTCAGAACTGATTGGAACTTCGCGCCGCCGAGCACGGCGATCGCGAACCGCTGCTCGGCGGTGAGTTGCGCCGCGTCCATGTGGCGGAACGCGGCTGCGGCGTTGTCGTACACGTCGCTCCAGAACTTGTGGTACGCCTCGCGCACCAACCGCGCAGCCTGGTCGCTCTCGGTCCGGCGACTGACGACCTTGGTGTACGTCGGGTATAGGTCGAGCGTCGATGTCATTTCTCAGCATCCCCCACGGTTTCGTGTTCCTTTCGTGGTCTATGGTAATCAAATGCCCCGAACTTTTGAAGTCCGCCACGTTGAAGACATCGTCAACGGCGCCGTCAGTTGGATCACCGGCACGTCGCCCGAGCCTACCGACTGGCTCGTCGGCTCCCGCGCCCGCACGCTCGTCGAGTCGTTCGGCATCTCGATCGAGGAACTGTACTACCAGATGTACCGCGGCCTGCTGGACCACCTCCCGCTGGCCCTGTTCGACACCTTCGCCTTCGCCGCCCTCGCCGCCCGCCCCGCGTCCGGCGTGCTCACCTTCAGCCGATTGACCGCCGCCGGCAGCGACATCCCCATCCCGCTTGGTACGCGGGTCTCGACGATCGGCAGCGCGTCGGACCCGGCCCGCACCTATAAGACGATCGCCGCCGCCACGCTGCTGACTGGCCAGACGTCGATTTCCGGCGTACCGGCCGAGGCGGAAGCGACCGGGCCGGCCGGCAACGTCGCGGCGAACCAGATACTCGCGATCATCGGCTCGCTGCCGAACATCGACGCGGTGACCAATCCGGCTGCGTTCTCAGGCGGGCGCAACGAAGAGACGTTAGAAGAGCGCAAGCAGCGGTTCGTGGACTACCTCGCGACCTTGCACCGCGGCACGCCGCTGGCCCTGCGGCTGGCCGCCGAAGCCGTGGCCGGAGTCGCCTCGGCCACAGTCGTAGACAGTCCGTGGCTCTACGTGTTCACCCACGACTCGGACCCGACCGGTCCAGGTGTATTCACCGACAACTCTGTGCCCGGCAACGACCCGAGCGACGCGGCCTTCGCGGCCTACCCGGCGGTACCGGCCAACGGCGACGCGCTGTACGTCGGGGCGGACATCCGGTTCGACCTGCTCCGCGTCCATGTCCGGCTACCGGGCCAGTTCATCGGCGAGCCCGGGGTGTGGGAATACTGGAACGAGAAGATCGAAGAAGTTGACGTGTGCGAGCCGGACGACGTGACGGGCGTCCTGGGCGAGTGGCTGCCGATCCCGAACGTGGCCGATCAGTCGGTCGGCCTGTCGCAGTACGGGCCCGTGTCGTGGTCGTTCGCCTCGGTGCCCGACTGGGGCAAGGCGGCGGTGAACGGTCAGATCGCGTACTGGGTGCGCTACCGAACGACGACGGTGGACGCGATCAGCCTGCAGGCGGAGTTGCACCACCTCGTGGCCGCGCCGGACCCTGGATTCGTCTACGTGTACGCGCACGAGGGCGGCGGCACGCTGTCGGCCTCGAAGCAGACGGAAGTGGCCAACGCCGTGGGCGACAAGCGGGCGGCCGGCATCAAGGTCTCGGTGCGGGCGCCGGTAATCAAGGTTCAGAACGTGTCGTGCGTGCTGCTGATCCACCGCGGCGCGAGCCGGTCCGCGCTGCGGACGCTGGCGACCCAGGCGATCACGCAGTTTTTCGGCCGGCTGCGCATCGGGCAGGCTCTCAGTCTGGAGGATCTCAGCCGCGTGATAATGAATGTCAGTGACCAATTAGCCGACATTCAATGGATGTTGCCACCAGAGAGAGATGTTGCTGCTAGTCCAGAACAATTGATCAGGTTAGGTTCGTTGTCGGTAGAGTAATGTGTTTCCAAGTTAGTCCTTTCAGAACACAGTAGATCGCTGTTTTGGTAACGTGGAAATGTTCAGCAATTTGAAAATATGTTAGTCCGCGTTTTCGCATCTCAAAAATCAACGGTATATCGGAGTCGATGAATGACGACTTCCAGTGTCGTGAACCTTTAGTCATTTTTTCTGGATGAAGCCTTGCACCATTTGCGTCGCCGCGAGCCCGTCGTTCTGGATGCAATCTCGACCCATTTCGATCACCTCGTGCTAGTCTTTCTGGAAATCTCCGTGCAAAGCTTCTGTCGCCTTTGAGACTTCTTCCCTTGGCAATCATGTCTTCCATGTTGTCTGCCTGTGTTCCGAGAAATAGGTGGGTTGGATTAACGCATGATGGGTTGTCTCCGTTTGGGCAATCATGGCAAACATCAAGTCCGTCTGGGATTGGTCCAAAATGTAACTCCCACGAAACGCGATGCGCTAACTTACTTCCATCGCGTTTACCTCCAACGCTGATGCGACCATACCCTTTTGGGTAACAGTACCCAGTCCAAATCCAACACGAATCAGTCTTGTGAACTTTTTCCCAGAATCGATCTGCAATGGGGCGACGGGTATACTGACGTGGCATGCTGGACCTCCACAGAAGGTTTGGTGTGTCAACGGGCCGAGCGTTCACAGCGCTGCGGCCCATATTGTTGGCGTCCATTTTATCATCTGGGTGGCTACGGTAAATACAAGGCAGTTCCCGCCAAGTAATCTCCGCGCCGCAGCCGTTACGATTTTCGGTCATGGCCAACCGCATCGCCCTGATCGGCGTCCACGGCATCGAACTGAAGCTCGGCCGCAACTGGCTCGCGCCGTGGGCTCGCTGCGTCGAACAGGCGCTCGGCGAACCGGTGGCGCAGCAATACCCGATCACCTGGGACCACTTGAATCCGAGACAGCGCGGTTGGTTCTGGAAACTGTTCGGCGACAGCGGCGGTCTCGGCAATCCAAAGGTCCAAGACTTCATGGATCAAGAGTTGGGCGACACCTGCCGCCTGTGTGCCAACGACGGTTTCGAGCCGCTCATCGTCGCGCACTCGCTCGGCACGCTGCTGGTCCACCAGAGCCTGCTGCGGCAACCGCAGCACGGCGTGCGGCTCGTGACGATCGGTTCGCCGTGCCGACTGCGCAACATCAACGGACTGAGCGTCCGGCCGCTGGGCATCCGGTACTGGCTGAACGTCTACAGCCCGTGGCTCGATGTCGTCGTATTGGGTGGGCGAATGAGCGGCGCGAATCCGGTGCTGTCGTCCGCGTCGCGCAACGTGAAGGTGCATTGCCGGCACCCGGCGCTCAGCTACCTGAAGCGGGCGGCGACGCAGCGGGCGATTCGGGCGGCGGTAGAGTAAACGCAATCGGAACCTCCGCTGTCGGGTACGTCGCCGACAGGAACGGGTTCCCCATGCACGCCGACACGATCTCCTCGCGGCACTCCGGCGACAACTCCGAGTGCTGCTGCCTCGCGTGCTCCAGCGCGAACTCCACCACGTTGTTGCTCGACATGATCTTCGCCGCCCGCCGCCCGCACGCCGCGCAGCGCCAGCTCACCAGTACCGGCGACGGCCGCTTCAGCATCTGGCAGAAGTCGATCCAGAGCGACACCTGGTCCTCGCGCTTCAGTCCCAAGAACCAGTCGAGCGTCGGACTGTCGTACCGCGGGCGGCGCTGCGACCGGGTTTCTGAGGTGCCTGGTACGTCGGCGATCGTGTCCAGCGCTTCGTCGAGGTTCAGGAACAGCTCCGGCGAGCCTGGCAGCGACACGACGAGTTGCGCGCCGTCGGCGGTCTTCGCGATGCCGATGGACAGCAGCGCTGTCGCGTCGATGGTCGTGTCGCCGTTCGTGGGTGCGTCGGTGCTCATGGTCGCGAAGCATATCAGGCATCGCTTTTTGGGTAAATGACGTGCTTCCACGTAATCCCAAGAATTGCTCTGCGAGCCGTATTGATTGCACACTGAAATTCAGCGGCGACTTTGGCATAGGAGCAGTTGCCTCTGAAGTATCGTGCCCGCATTTTCAAAACTATCTCTGCTGTCAAAACCGACATGCCGTGTTCTTCGCCTCGCATCACATCTCCTGGATGAAGATGTGACCAATGGTTTTCTCCTCGCGGCCTGCTCTCTGGATGAAGTCGCGATCCGCTACGATCGCCACGTGCCACTCGTTCAGGGTGTGTTCGTGAGGAATGACGGTCACCAGTTGCGGCTCGTCCTTTTCTGGCCATGTCCGCACCGTTATCGGCTTGTGTGCCCAAGAATAGGTGGTCTGGTCGCACGCACGGCGGGTTGTCGCATTCGTGAAGGACGTCGAAACCTTCTGGGATTGCTCCAACATTGAGTTCCCACGAGATGCGGTGCGTAAGTTTTTGTTTGTCGTCGAAGTTGAAAGTGCCGTAGCCGCCGTGAACTCGTGCCCCAGTCCAAATCCAACAGCCATCAGTCTTACGAACTTTGTTCCAGAATCTCTCTTCGACGGGTCTGCGGGTATACTGACGTGGCATGCTGAACCTCCTTAACAGGTTTGGTGTGACATCGGGCCGGGCGTTTCGAGCGCCGCGGCCCATTTTGATTGAAGTATTCTACAGCGATCTCGGTTCAGCGTCCACTACGACGACTTCAATAACCGTCGTTGCATACTCTCATTCGATTCTCACCCATCGAAGGAGAAGTACACGATGCCGATTACCAGTTCTGATATCAAAATCCACCTCTCCGGCGGTGCTGGCAACACGAACCCCGCCGCGTCCTTGGGCGGCGTTCGATCGACTACGGAACTCGTAGACAACGTCATCGCGAACCTGTTCCCCAACGTCACCGGCAGCGAGTCGGCCGCGGGCGTGACGCACTACCTCGGAATTTACGTGAAGAACGGCCACGGGTCGATCACTTGGGAGTCCGTCAAGTCGTGGATTGAGTCGCAGATCGCTGGCGGAGCGGTCATCACGGTCGGTCTTGATCCGGCCGGCGTGGGCGACGGTGTCTCCACGGGCGTCATGGTTACGATCGCCAGCATCACCACCGCGCCGGCCGGAGTCACGTTTTCGAATCCGATCGACGAGGGCTCGTCGCTCACCACCGGAGATGTCTTGACGGCCAAGATGTACGGCATCTGGCTCAAGCGCGTCGTTACGGCCGGTACGGCGGGCCAGGCGTCTGACGGGGCGGATTTGAAATTCAAGGGTGACAGCGCACCTTGAGAGTGACGGTTTTGATATTGTAATCGATGGTGATAGTTGTATACACTCGTGTACATGCTCATCACCAAAACGTGTCCCGTCTGTTTGAAGCCTTTTTGTGTCCAGTCCTACGCTAGACCTCAAGAATGTTGTTCTCGAAAATGTGCTGCCGTGCGCGCAATAAAGCCGCTCGCCACGAAGGCATGCAAAGCATGCGGTAAGGAGTTTAGTGGTCCAGCGTGTTGGATTAAGAGACAAGACTATTGCTCGAACATTTGTGTAGGTGCCGCAAAGAGAGAGAAGCGGATTCAGTTGGTTTGTCCTATTTGTGGCAAGAAGTTTGAAAAGCCTCCATGCTACGACAACGCCATCTACTGTTCCAAGTCTTGTTACACAGCCGACCAACGCAAGTGGATCGTCAACGACGATGCGCTCGACGTAATTACTCCAGAGATCGCATACGCATTAGGTTGGCTTGCGAGTGACGGCTGCGTCCTTGACGGAATCCAACCGACCCTTGAATGGCAGTTGAAAGACAAAACGCCGCTGTTGTTCTTGAAAAAGGCGTTTGGAACCGATGCTAGCATTGAAGAAGGTGATCGTGGACACGGAACTGTGTACCGTTTGAGAATTCGATCTGAACGGCTCGTTCGTCGGGCTATTGAGATCGGGATCACGCCTAGAAAGTCACACACGCTGAAGATGCCATCTGTTCCTCGTGAGGCTATGCCTCATTTTCTTCGCGGAGCATTCGAGGGTGATGGTCACATCATGATTTCGGGTGGGAGTAAGACCAACAAGATTGGATACAAGACCGTCGTCGTGGGGATCGCGTCAGCATCTATCGAATTCGTCGAATCACTCAGGTCATACCTAGAAACCTGGAAGATTAGTGGGCACATCCATACTTGCAAAACGTGGTGGTCTTTCACCCTCAAGTGTGGACAAGCGATGGCTTTTCTTTCCCTCATCTACTCCGACAGCGAAGGCATGCGACTCGACCGCAAGTACCGCGTCTACAAGCGGGCGCTCGACATGGGCCTATCCTACAAGCCAAGTCGCAAACCGAAGCGTGTTCCCGGCCAAACTGTGTCTGCTTAACGCAGCACATTTGACCGGAGTACCGTGTGCCGATCTCACTCCTACCCAACGCGACGATCCAATTCAACAACGACTGGACCTACCAAGGGTCCAGTTCGTTCCACGCCGCGCTCCGATCCCTAGACGACGACGGCAGCTTCATCGACGGCGACCTGCGCGGCCGTGGCACGGCGATCGAATTTGCGCTGGACGACGTGCTCGCGTCGCTGCCCAACTACAACTACAAGTACATCGACGTGGTCTTCCGCGCCCGGTCGCTGATCACGATCCCGGCTGGCGGGGCACTGCCGTTGCTGGTCGTGCGAGTGCTCGGGCACCCGGACGACCCCGAGGCCGACGACGAGTTCTCGCCGCTGCGCGACTCGTTCGCGCTCACGACCGAGTGGCAGACGTTCACGCAGCGCATCGACTTGAGTACGGTCACCAAGAGCCAACTGAATGCGCTGCGGCTGCACTTCGAGACCGGCCTGTCGCTGCACGACACGGACCGCTGTCGCATCTCGTTCGCCAGCGTGGACTTCTTCGACCCGGCCGTATCGCGCACCGCGTCGATCCTATGGCGCTGGCGCGACCCGGTGAGTCGCACCTCGAAGATTCGCTGGGCGATCCCGCTGAGTCCGGCGTCGCGGACGGTTCGTGTGCGGTGGAACATCACGGGCCCGGCCGCGAAGCTCGTGAAGGTGCGGTGGGGCGTGCGCACCGTGGCGGCACACGCTACGAAGGTGCGGTGGGCGATACGCGAAGTGGCCGCGCACACGGCCAAGGTGCGGTACCTGGTCGAGCCGTGCAGCTTCAAGATCGTCAAGCTGCGCTGGCACTGCGGCGGCAGGGTCGCGGCCGTGGCGAAGATCCGTTGGAACATCCTCACCAGCGTTTCGGCCACGTCGAAGATCCGCTGGCGGATCACGACGCTCGCCGAACACGTCACGAAGATCCGCTGGATCGTCAAGCAACTCGCGATCAAGCGCACGAAGGTGCGGTGGAACGTCACGAAGCCGAACGCCACGCTCACGGATTTCCTGGTGCTGGACACGTCGTGCGACGACGATTCGGACCTGCTGTGCCACCCGTTCGTCGTGCTGCAGGTGAAGGGGTCGAAGATCGAACAGGTGGCGGTGAATCTGGACGGGACCGGCTACGGCCCGTGGCAGTACCCGGAAGGGGATTTGGTCGACGTCACGCTGCCGGCCGGGGAGGGCGACCACGAAGTGTGCGTGAAGGCCCGCAACGTGCTCAACGTCGAGACGACTGAGATTTGCAAGACGGTCGAAGTCAACTTGGGCCAGCAGCTCGAACGGCTGCACAACAACCTGCCCGCCCTGTACAGCACGGATAAGACGGGGCTGCTCTACGACCTCTTGAGCGCCTGGTCGCTGTGGCTGTGCCACGCCTCGCGGTCGATCGACGCGGCCATAGATCAGGGCAACGTGAACCTAGCGTCGGGCCGCTGGCTCGACTACTGGGGACAGCTCACCGGCTTCGGCCGCAAGGTCGGTGAATCGGACGCCGCCTACCGCACGCGGATCGTGACGTGGCTCACGACCGACAAGGTTACGCTGCTCGGCGTCCACCAGCTCACTCAGACCGAAGTCGGCACGGGTACCGTCCGCTTCCGCGAGTTCGCTCTGTGGCCCGGGTTCCTGCTCGGCGATCTGTCCGGTGCGCACGACTACGACTTCGAACGGCTCAAGGTCGCCAACGACCTCGCGCGGCCGGCAGGCGTGAAGGTGCTCTGGAAGGGCGGCGACTACAAGGTCGAACTCGTGCCGATCGACGACGAGTTGGGTGAAGGCGACGACACGGCGAGCTACCGCGTGATCGTCACGTCGATCGGCGGGTTCTTCGGACCGGTCGAACTCACCGCGGGCGACCTGCCGGCCGGCTACATCGCATCGTTCTCGACGCCGACCGTTACCGTGCCGCCGGGCGGATCGGTCGAGGCGACGATGTGGATATTCCGAGAGACCGGCGTGGCCAACTTCTTGATCGAAGTCGCGCCAGCGATGGGCGAACTGGATGCCTCGCCGGCAGTGTTCACCGTCCGAGTCGTGTCGGTCAGCGGGTTCTCTGGGACTGTGGCGCTGAGCGACGACGACCTGCCGTTCGGCTATGACGGTGCGTTCGTGCCGACGTCGGTGAGTGTGCCGGCGAACGGGTACGCGGAATCGACTCTGACGGTTTCGAGGGTGTAACGCGATGGGAGTTTGGTCACAACGTACTGATTGCCCGGCACAGGTCGGCCGCGAATCCGCCGTGGCCGCCACGATCGGCGACAAGGGGTACTTCGGTCTGGGGCACCGATGGGAGCAGTCACCAAGCGGCCAATACTTTGCCTATGACAACCGAGATTGGTGGGAATACGACCGATTGTCCGGCGTGTGGACGCAACGGGCATCATTCCCAGGAGTTCAGAGCTACGGCAGCGAAACTAGCTACGCATGCTCATTTGGTTTGGGATCGTACGTGTACGTGGTTTTTTTTCGCCCAGCACAAGTTTGGAGATACGACCCTGCAGGCAATTCATGGTTACAAATGGCATCGCCGCCGCCAGACCCGCCTGGCATCAGCACCACTCGAGCGAATGCCGTAGCATTCGTAGTCTCTGCACGTGCTTTCATCAATGGAGGACTAGGGAGTACAACGGGCGAGTTTTTTCAAGACACGTGGGAGTATGTCCCCGCCACGGACACATGGGTGCGTCGGGCCGACATTCCAGTGGCTCGTTTCAATGCCGGGTCGTTCGTCATCGGTAACTACGCGTACGTTGCGTGCGGCTCACCTGGTACTCCAGCAACTGCGCGCCTCAAAGATATGTGGCGATACGACCCAGCGAGCGATGCCTGGTCGCGCCGCGCTGACCTGCCTGGTACTGCCCGCGTATCGCCGATCATGGTGGCTGCTGGTGGATTTGGGGTCTGCGGGTCGGGCTCAACGTGGTTAAACAATCAGACCACACCGCTCTACGATTGCTGGGAGTATAACCCGGCGCACGACTCATGGGAGTCTGCGCAGGCATTTCCAGAAAGTCGCTTTGACTCGGAAGCGTTCCAGTTCTCGGGATATGGATTCGCCTGTGGGACAGTAGTCGGCAGGGCAAGTTATACAAATGGACTTTGGGAATACACTGCTGATCCACCCACCCGCACTCTCCGTATCCGCTGGTCGATCAAGACGCTCGCCGCCAAGACACCTCGCATCCGTTGGTCCGTGGAACGCGACCCGGTGATCCAGATATCGAAGATCCGCTGGGGAATCCGCACGATCGCGGCGCACGACGCGACGATCCTGTGGCATATCGGCGGTCCGGTCTCGCACACGACGAAGGTGCGCTGGTGGATCGGCGACATCGCGGCGCACGTGACTAAGGTCCGGTGGAAGCTGTTCAACCCGCCGGTCGAGAAGACGGTGATGATCCGCTGGGGCACTCGCACCGTGGCGCAGACGCTGGCTCGGGTGCGCTGGCGCGTGGGTCCGACGTGCTCCGAGCCGATCACGTTCAAGGTGTGGGGCCAGTCGGGAACTATTGCCCGCTCGGCCGACGTTCAGTTCAGAGACTGCGTGGATTAAAAGCGACACGAAAGCGACAAAAGCGACAAAAGCGACACGAAAGCGACAAAAGC